>JGI24021J15306_10010152_pt1 | contig 11666 bp, 7 predicted proteins | sample Ectturendosymbi1_FD_15306 | JGI IMG/M metagenome (IMG submission 15306)
CAACCTGGAAGCTGTGCATTCAGCTTTGCTTGAAGTAAAATCAACTGTAAGTAGCATATGGGACAAGCTGGTGGGACTTGAATCCAAATTAGAAAAATTTCAAAATGAAAATGTTAAGTTAAAACAGGAAAACCAAAAACATAAAAGGCTTATGCATACTGAATACTTATGAACTGATGAATTGGACCAATACAACAGAAAAAAAAAAGTTAGGATCTTGGGAATACGAGAGGATCACACAGCTGAGGATGAAGGCAAAAAACAACTGTTGAAGCTAGCAGGGGAACTGAACATTTCTCTACAAGAAAAAGTCATACAATGAGTTCACAGGTTGGGTAAAAAGAAAAAATCCAAAGCAGCTAAACCTAGAGGAATAACTGCTTGTTTTGTTTCATATGCTAAAAAGGAAGAATTTATAGAGAAAAGAAAAAACCTGAAAGGAATCAAAATTGCAGTCTGTGAAGATCTAACAAGTACCAGATACAAACTATAAACCTATTTGCAAAATCATCCCAACATACAAGATGCATATGTATGGAATGGAGCCATAAAAGTAACATAAAAAATACATGGTGCTATATAAAAATACTGATGATCTGTTCCAATCAAACATTGAGATAAACTGGAGTGGAAAGAGTTGGGAGTGAAATTTTTAGCAGATTTGCATGCTGAGTAAAGTTAATAGTAATGTCAACTGTGAAACTTCATTACTGGGTAGTGTGTATGTTACAGATATAGTAAATTCACTGTGCCTGTATAATTTGTGTGTGCGATTTGTGTAAAATCCTGCAGGAAAAACCAAAAAGCCATAGCTTGCGACTTGTGTGAGAGATGGTTGCATTTTAACACTTTGACATCCAGGTTAATTCAAGCAGTTCGCAAAAAAACAACCGATTTGCACGTGGCTTTGTACGGGAATATCTCCGCTCCTGTACGGGTTACGGACCTGCTCGAAGCGTCAAAAGACGCAGCAAGTCTTGTAGTTTGCACTTGAAAAAAATTTTTGGTTGGGGGTGCGGGTTTTTTGTCAGTGACGTCACAAGTGGAGGACTTTTAGGCCACCTTGGCCCACTTTGCCTGGCCCTGTGCACCAACCATTAGGTGGTAGAATTTCGCTGAAGTTTTTACTGGAAACTAGGCTACAAAATCCGAGTCTTTTGATACTTTGTATGACCTGTTGGGGTTTCGGGTTCAAAAGTTATGATATAAGTTAGTAACAATATTTGACTAAATATCTAATTAGCTAATTTATTAATTTGTTTATTTAAGATCATAACTTTTGAACCATAAACGCTAGAAAGTCGATCAAAGGCTCAAAAGACTCAGACTCGAGCCTAGTTTCCAATGAAAACTTCAGCGAAATAGTTTAGCCTAGCAGTTGGGCCTTAGGCCGGGCAACATGAGCCAAAGTTGCCCAAGCACTACTTGACTTATGACGCCACTCACAAAAAATCCACGACCCCCAACCAAAAAAATTTTTTGCGTGCAATCTAGAAGACTGTCCGATTTGTTTGAGCTTTTGAACAACTTTCTGGCACAATTGTCGGAGGAGTTGTGGCGTTGGTAAGGCAATTGACAACTGCTTTTTTTAGGTCGAAATCGAAGTACGAATGTATCGTACCTTGGCTCTCTAAGTGTTAAATGTATTGATATGTCTCTGTCTAATTTTAACTCATTGGCATCTAGCCCTGAACCATATTACTGCCATCATTGTATAACAGATCAGATTCCTTTCAGTAACTTAACAAATGAAAAAATACAAAAACTCTTTGACCATGCATGTAATGAGAAAGAAAATACCTTGACTCTAACTTTTGGCAATAATAGTGATACCCCAACTGAACCTGATATCTGCTGTATTATGATCAAAGTAGCTTTATTAAATTCATGAAAAATAATCTGGAGAGGGTCTTGTATCTTTCACATTGCAATGTGAGAAGCTTACAAGATAATCTACCAAACTTTCAGCAATATCAATCGAAACTAAAATCAACCCCAGATATAATTGCCATAACAGAAACACGTCTTAATCATACAAAAAGCCAAGATGCTTAACCATAATCTTAAAGGTTATGATTTCTACCATCGCGACTCGTACACTTACTGGTGGAGTTGACCTATATATAAAGACCTCTCTTACTGCAAACTGCAGGAATGATATGACAAGTTCCATGGATAATTTTGAAACAGTCTGGGTTGAAATTAGCAGTAATAAGGATAAAATTATGGTAGGGGTAGCATATAGACATCCAAATAATAATTTCCTGGCTCATGTTACCTGACCTAGGGCCCAACCGCTATGACCAAGTGTTTCGCTGAAGTTTTCATTGGAAACTATGCTCGAGTCCGAGTCTTTTGAGCCTTTGATCGACTTTCTGGCATTTATGGTTCAAAAGTTATGATCTAAAATAAACAAATTAATGAATTATCTAAGTAACTAATGAATCAAATATTTTTATCACTTTAGATCATAACTTTTGCACCCGAAACCCCAGCAAGTCATCCAAAGTATCAAAACTCAGATTGTAGCCTAGTTTCCAATAAAAACTTCAGTGAAATACTACCATCTAGCAGTTTGAGCCCAGGGCCAGGTGAAGTTGGCCAAGGTGGCCTAAAAGTCCTCCACTTATGACGTCACTCACAAAAAACCCGCACTCCCCAAGCAAAAAAATTTTTTTCAAGTGGATACTACAAGATGTGTCCAGTTTTTTATGCTTTTGACTAGGTCTGTAGCGCTTACTGGCCCAGAGGAATTCTCACACAAAGCCACGTGCAATCCAGCTGTTTTTGCACGAACTGCTTGAATTAACCCGGGTGCGAAAGTGTTAACACATTGACCGCCGGTCCACAATATATTCGTGGCTGTTGTCTGACGGTAGAATGCCAGTATGGTTTTCATGCTGACGCTTGATTGGGCAAGGTGTTGTTTCAAAAAGGCTCTGGGTGAAAAACCATGCACAATAGAAACACAAATTGTGCACAAAAACGTCAGTCACATTGTGTAGTTTATGAAAATCGAAATCAAAGAATTTTTCCACTTCTTTTGGAGAAAAAAAACACTGTAAAATACAGCAAGGGTGGATTGGCTGTTTTTTGACTTTGAAAGTTTATTGCGCCTATTCTAACAAAAGGAAAAATGTAAAATTCGCAGAAACAGTTGCTATAGCTGTTACAAAGTATCCTGCCAAGTTTTAAATCAAAAAATTGTAGAGAAGAAAAGTGATAACAGTTTTATCGCCTGGTCCTAGACAGCATTTCTGCTTTTCAACTCTGTCCGAAAACGCACATGCGTTCAGCTGTGCTTTGCCTATCGCTAAATAACTCTAAGTTTAGGTTCAATTTGACTAAAATTTTCAGCACAATTTCATTTCGATGCGTAAAACTTTCATAGATATTTTCCTTGCACTAACTGAACTACAAAAAAAAAATTATTACACACATTGTCGCATGAAAAAGCCACACAAAATTTTCTTTGTACAAAAAAAAAAACAATGCAAAATTGTATTTGCACGTGGCCTGAGTATCCGTCTATTGTCAGCTCTTGGATGCTGAAAAGTAACAGTTCTGTTGTTGTTGTTGCAGAAAAAATGTGAGTATCTCAGAACATGTGATTACCTTGTAGCGGCCACATGTCATGATGTAGTGCATGAAACGAGAGGAAAAAACTACAACATTTTTGTTAGCTGGTCGTAAATATTGTTTCAAATTTGTGAAAAAGTTACGCACGCATGTTCAGGTGCTTGGTGTTGTTGCCATGGGAAAGGACGAGCGGCAAAGGTGCAATGCGAGCTATTGTTGGCAGCAACCTTTATTGTTCTCTGTTGAACTCTAAATATCCATTGATGTGTATTGTTGGCAAGCAGCAAAAACATCACACGCCGCGATCACTGAATTACTGCTTTTTCGCAAATGAATGGGCCCTATTCTTCGCGGTGCCCTTCCTGGCTAACAAAGGCTTTGCGCTTAATGGGCCGTTTGAAGACTGCCAAGTGCGAATGTTTGTGAAGCAGCGTGCATTGCCAAGTGCGAATGTTTTCGAAGCAGTGCTAAATGCCAAGTGCGAATGCTTTTGAAACAGCCAAACACCCGGCTACAGCAGTTACTTGCTGTTGAAAATAAAACAATTTTGCAGCAGCTAAAACCGTCAGCACTCTGCATGATGTTTCACACTAATTTTTTATCCACATCACACTGGCATGCGTTCAGAAATGCTTTACACTAATGGGTCATTTGAAATCTGCCAAGAACGACTGTTTGTGAAGCAGTGTCGAAAAGACAGCTGAAGCATTTGCTTGCTGCCGAAAAAAATATTTATGCTCAAGCAAAAATCGTCAAATCTCTACATGATATGTTCTAACTCAGTAAAAAAGGTTTTTGAGTAAATATTTATGCACTGTGCATTGGCATGTGTTCACAAATGCTTTATACGAACGGGTCATTTGAAATCTGCCATGAACGAATGTTTGTGAAGCAGCGTCGAAAAGATGGCTGAAGCATTTACTTGCTGCCAAAAAAATATTTATGCTCAATCTAAAATCGTCAAATCTCTACATGGTATGTTCTAACTCAGTGAAAAAGTTTTTGAGTAATTATTTATGTACTCTACATTGGCATGCGTTCACAAATGCTTTACACTAACGGGCCATTTGAAATCTGCCAAGAGCGAATGTTTGTGAAGCAGCGTCGAACACACGACTGAAGCATTTGCTTGCTGCTGAACAAACTATTTATGCTCAAGCTAATATCATCAAATCTCTACATGATAGGTTTTCTCAGTGAGAAAATTTCTGAGTGATTGTTTATCCACATTACATAGAAAATGCTCCCAATGAAATCCAATGTGACGAGACAATCAGCCACATGGTTACAGCAGGCCGATCTTATTTTCGCACTCGGCGAAACGCATGCGTGACTGCAGTCGAAACCACCATGGCTGCAGGAAAAATAAACTATTGTTGCTTTGAAATGCTCTCCTGACCACACTGTATGTCAAATCACATTATAAATATGTTTCTGGTTGCTCGAGACTTGTGCGAAATGTACGTACTTTATAGAAGAAAACATGCGACCCGGAGCTCAATTTGAAGTGAAGTTTGAGTATATCGTTCGCCGGCCACGAACACACCGTGGGCCGGCGGCCTGTACAAAGAATATCTCTGGACTTTGACATGAACATTAATATTAATAGTCATATTCCATCCAAAGTTGAGAATTCTAAATACTTGGGAGTAGCATTGAATAACAAGCTATCCTGGAACTCGCACATAGCTCAAGTGAAAAAATGAATATCCTAAGGCTGTGGAGCTCTTTCAAGTTTAGACATTACCTTCCCATCCATTCCTTCACAACCGTATATCAGTTTTATTTTAAGGAAAATGTTAGTTACCCAATATGCACCTGCAGGGACCTGATTTCTCTGATTTCAGCGACCCTATTTTCTCTTATTCTAGGGACCAGATGATCATTTTCTCTGATTCTAGGGATCTGAATCAGGTCCATAAAACACATTAACACTTTGGCACCCGGGTAGTTTTGGCAATTTTTTAGAAAAAAAACGCCTAAACGTACATGGCTTTGCGTGGCAATATCTCCGCTCCTGTACAGGTTACGTACCTGCTCGAAGCGTCAAAAGACGCGGCAAGTCTTCTAGTCTGCACTCGAAAAACAATTTTTTGCTTGGTGGTGCGATTTTTTTTGTGAGTGACGTCATAAGTGGAGGACTTATAGGCCACCTTGGCCCATTTTGCCTGGCCCTGGGGGCCAGCCATTAGGTTGTAGTATTAGTATTACGCTGAAGGTTTTACTGGAAACTAGGCTACAATCCGAGTTATTTGATACTTTGGATGACCTGCTGGGATTTCGGGTTCAAAAGTTATGATCCAAAGTGATAAAAATATTTGACTAATTAGCTAATTAGATAATTAATTAATTTGTTTATTTAAGATCATAACTTTTGAACCATAAACGTTAGAAAGTCGATCAAAGGCTCAAAAGACTCGGACCCGAGCCTAGTTTCCAATGAAAACTTCAGCGAAACACTTTGGCCTAGCGGTTGGGCCCTAGACCAGGCAACATGAGCCAAAATGACCCAAAAACTAGTTCACTTATTATGTCACTCGCAAAAAATCCGCACCCCCCAACCAAAAATTTTTTTCGAGTGTAATCTACTAGACTGGCTGATCTGTTTGAGCCCTTAAACAGCTGTCTAGCGCAATCGGCGAAGGAGCTAGGGCGGTGGTGAGGCAACCGAAAACTGCTGTTTTTTAGGCCGAAATCAAAGTAAGAATATATTGTACGCCGGCTCTCAAAGTGTTGAAAAAACCTGCACTTACACTACCTGTGGTTTATTGCCCTGTTATTTTTGTTTGTTACGCTACTTAAAAAAATCCTGGTATATTATAGTCTAGTCCAGTGCTCCATAACCTTATTTCACTCATAGCACACTTCACAACTTTCCCAATCTTGTGGCACACCTCGACCACTAATACAAACAACACACTTCCTGAATTATTCTGAGTTACTTGGACTTGTTTCAATGAGAACAATCGCTATGAGTTAGGCACAGTATTGAGTTCTCCATCAACTTCTTTTAAGCCTTGATCATTTTATCATTTTTGATAAATAACAAAGATGAAAAACTTTTTCATTCAAGTATGTACAGTAGTGCAAAGCGGAAGAAGAATTTCAACAGCCACTTTCGAAATTCGCACATCTACCTCTTCAATACAAATCCAAAACTCATCAAGTGGAACATCGGTGAATTTTAATGTTAGAGTTCTGTCATTTAGTAGTTCAAGAATATTTTTTCTAACAGGCAAAGATAATTCTTGCATTAACATTTCAGCATTAGCCGAAAAAGGATTTCGGATCCAACCATATTGTTCCGTATTAATTGTGAAAAAGTAATGCCCATATTTTTGAGGTAACAATCCAACACAAATTCCATGTCAATTGTTCTATTTTGATTGCTTCTTAGAAACATTTCCAGTGATCCCCACGGTATCTCAATATTCCAGAGTACTATTTTCTATTTCAAACCTTTTAACTTGTTAGAACATGTCAGTATATTTTCATTTTTGTCTTGCATTTTAATGTCGAGTTCAAAATATGTCAGTCATATATGGAAGTTTAGCAATCCAAGAATTATCTTCAAGTTGTTTATACAGATCATGGTCGTTCAGACATAATATGAACTGACTTATTTCATGCCAGAGCTCAAAGAGTCTTGTGAGAACTTTGCCCTGTGAACGCCAACGAGCAGATGTATGCAATTAGCAGTGATTGATATTCTGATCCCATTTCTTCACATAGCAATGAAAAAATTCGTTAATTAAAAACCCTTGCTTCAACTAAATTGACAATGTGGACACAGTGGTTCATCTTCTCTGACAATTTCATTGGTAAACTTTGATAATCAGGATTTACCTCAGAACCGTAGCCATGGATGCCTCCCAAATTTGTTGTGCCCAGAATTTTTTTGTTTTAAACATACAATAAAAGCAAAAATCTTTCCACATGAAATGTGTTTTTCCCCCCAAAGCTTAACTTGACTATGGGCTGGGCTTGCCCATGTAAGCAGCAATGTGTAATTTGAATGGCTGGATTTTGACGTTTCACTGACGTAGCAAAACCTCTACCTTCGCAAACCATTATTGCTTTACGTAAGGCCTACCATTCCGTTGTGAAAACTTTAAATCTGATGTCACAAAAACAACAAAAATGCACAGTAAAAGCCGAGCATCCTCATTGCCATCAGTGTGCTGCGGCACATTGGTTGCGGAGCACTGATCTAGTCTACTCTCATCTTGAGTATGCCATAAGTAGTTGGGGATCAGCATCAACATATTTACTTCAAACAATAAAAACAATACAGAATAAGATTCTAAGATTGATTACATTAGTTCATATAGATCAAATGCTGAAACACTAAACTGAAAAAATGTGATGTCTGTTCTGTAATGGCTTAGTCTGATGGACAAGTGTTGTCATGGTTTCCATGCTGGAAAGCTCTTAGCAGCTACTTGTTTGCACTGTGTGAACTGCGCACTAAGCCTCAAACCTAAACCCTTGTTTGTTTCTTTAATGTATTTCCTTGCCACTTTGCCAAGAATGAACGGCTTCCACACTGAAGTCTTCTTCTTTTGAGTCAATCCTTCATAACCACTGCTAGACCATGCTAGATCTTGGGGCAGGTGTTGAGCAGCCATTCGATGCTCTCATCGTCCAGAACTGTCAGGGACATTGGGGGACATTATGGTCGATGGTTTGTTCTTCTGTAGCACACAGGCCACAGATGAGGGAATGCCCCATTTGTACAAGCAGGAGCGGAAACGTCTGACACTGATGCAGAGGCGGTTAAGCCAGACCCATGCTGTTCTTGGGAGGGTCATTCCGAGGGGGTGGGTGCTGGTGTCTGTGATGAAAGGACGGATTCTTCTTGGGTTGTCTGTCAGTGCGCCGCATGTATGTTGTCAGATAAACTGATAAGTTGTTGTACAGCGGGTACAAATGGGTGTCTTGATTTGAGGCGCCGTGTATTTCCACTCGTTGGACGATGAGCACTGAGTGGAGCAGGTGTGTAGGATCCATGGCACTACGTGCTAAGGACAGTGTGTTTCCATTGTGACGAAGCTCAGCAGGTTGGTTGCCTGCAAGGATTGGAAGGTTGTCCGCTGGTGTAGGAGGTAGGCATCCAGTTATAGTTCACAAGGTGTCACAGATGGTCAATAAGGCGGGTGTGAACACTGCGGCACCAGACAGGAGCTCAGTATTCTGCGGTTGAATGCACCAGGGCTAGGGTTGCTGTTCACAACGTTGTTGCTGCAACACTTCAACCGGAGCCAGCAAGCCGCCTTAGGAGCATGACGCGTGATGTCAGCTTCCTGCGAAGCGCCTCAAGGTGTCGGCAATAGTGAGTGACCAGTCTAATGTTACTCCGAGGTATTTGGGTTCAGGGCAGAAGAGCAGGATTTTGTTGTTGTAGTTGACTTTTAGCTCTCGTTTTGCTTCCTTGTTGTTAAGATGGAAGGCTGTCGACCCCCCTTTTTATAGTGCTGAGCTTTTGCTTCCACATCTGGAGGTATTTTCCTACAGTTTCCATGTCCTTGCTCAGTAATTCTTCCACTGCCTGCCAGTCTCCATCACCCTGCCTGATTGCTAGGTCGTCAGCATAATGTGCATACTTCTTGGAGACGGTGGTTGGTTAGTCAGAGATAGAGAAAGGGTGCCGGCACAGATCCTTACGGGATGCCATTCGTGAGGTGTCGCATCCTGCTTCGTTTGACATTAATTTCATGCACAGATTGTAAAATGACTTATTATCTTTGTATTGTTCTACACAACCATCACTGAAATATTCAACATTATAGAAGTGAGAACAATAACCTTGATGATTTGCATTGTTGTCTCTTGCATAAGGTAAACCATAGTTGCACCATGCTGTAGCTCATTTAACAAAAAGCAAAGGCTTGGATGGTTGAGCTCATCTGAACCATAGCAACATTTTTTTCTCCAGCCCCATGAAGTAACTTTATAGGAGAATTCTTCTGTATTTGCAGTTCATTTGGAAAAGATGCACATGCTTGCTGGAAATGTTTCATATGCTTTTATGAATGAGGCACAACATCAGTTTGATGCCTATACCACAAGTTTATACTGGGCTACTGCAACAACAACGTCTACTGGTTATGGAGATATCACGGCATATAATACCTTGGAGAAAATTTTTTCAGTCATTGCTATGATTGCAGGTAAATTGATGCAATGCTCAGTATTGCTCATTACTTAGCTTTTGTATTGTCTGTATTTCTGTTTGCTGGTTTAAGGTTTTCCTTTGGATGTTATGTGTATCACAGTACATTTAATGATGATGTATAAGGGTCAAGATACTCATTTTTGGTCTGAATTAAAGTAGGCCAGAAACAAAGAAAGTCAGGTTTACACTGAAAGTCTTCAATATGTCATGCTGTGTTTGCAATTCTTTCTGTTCAAAATATTGAAACACAATTTTTGAGCAAAGTAGACCTCAGCATAGAGAATATAAAGTTTTTAGTATGAGATTTTGAACACAGGTCGTTTCGCAGATATAATTTACAATACACTAATTTGTTCAAATTATATCTTGTAATGTAATGTAATGTAGAAAAACCAATATTTAAACCATTGCCATAAATTTGCAAAAATTATCCAGTAGCAAACACCTAGAACTTAGGAAATTGAGCAAGTTTTGTGTTTCTTGGTATGTGTTGTTTGTGGTGCCATCTTAAAATATTCTAATTCCTAGTTGAAAGAGATTTCTGTTGCATTTGTACAGTAAATTTAGGGCTGTGGAACTAAAAAATTAAAATGTGGAGTTTTTGATTGTTGTGGAGTAATTGGAAGTGTTAATATAGCACATACAGTAATTGTTAAGAAAGGGTTTTACATTGATCTAAAATTGCAGTTCTAAAGTTTTGACATGTATAAATCTTTGATGCTCTACATCTGTCGTTGTAAGAGAATGTTGCTCTGATATTGCAAAAACACTGTTTACCTATGGTCAGAGGTTGAAAAGCACGATCTGCAAAACCTAACAATGCTAACTTTTCCCTCAAGGAAAAAGGCTAGAGCCTTGTTTTGTTGAAACATGCTTGCTGAATTTATTGCATTGCCACTCAGGTTCAGGTATTTTGATGACCCTTTTTTTTGAATAATTAAGATAAAATTGTGCCCCTGATTATGTCAACAGCGAGATTTTGTGAGCTGTTGGTTATATTCCTTCCGTTTAATTTATAGTTTATACAGTCTATACAGTCATCGATGTGAGTCATTAGAACTTTTGATCCAGCTAGTGCAGGGGTGGGCAATCGATTTTGCTCAGGGGCCACTTTGAGAAGGCCACGTTTAGTGGAGGGCCGTACCTTCTGATAGAAGTAGAAGCAAGTTTCGTTTTATAGGAGAGTTTCTCAACCCAAGTTTGTGGACTCAAATAAGTCCACGGAAGGCTCTGGATGAGTCCGTAAGCACTAGGGACAAACATGTTTTCTGTAATGCCCTCACATAATAATAACTTTATCTACGTTATACAATTGATGTTGTTGTTTGTACAGTGATTGAAATGCATCTAACCAGCATGCAAATGTCAGTAATTTGCTGTTATGGCATTTTCACTTTTGATGTAGCGTGTACAGCAGCTTAAGTGTAAAGTTTTTATCTAAACTGCAGTTTGTTTTTGCCATCTTAGTTTATACTTGCTAAATGAAAGCAGGTGTTTTGTGTATAACAACTACCACTTGAAATTTCGATTTTCTTTAGTGGTGGTGAACGGTAAATTCCAGCCACATTTTGCGCATTGCTTAGACTCCTTGCACCCAGATATCTGGAATAAGCTACGTCGGCATCTTGAGTTTACTAATTTTTACAAAAATAATATGAAACATACATTGACAAAATCCTTGAGCTTTCTGAAGAGGAAAAACACCAGGTAACTTGAAGTTGTTCGTATTTATTGTCCATCTACTTCAGGAGTAAAAACATATGGAAGCTTCCATAATAAAGCAGTGTGTGCTTCTTCTGTTGCTTGGAAAAATGCAAGAGCAAAAGCACCTTAACACTTTGAGAACCGGGGTACGATATATTCGTACTTTGATTTCAGCCTAAAACAGCAGTTTTCGGTTGCCTTACCAACG
>JGI24021J15306_10010154_pt1 | contig 11665 bp, 10 predicted proteins | sample Ectturendosymbi1_FD_15306 | JGI IMG/M metagenome (IMG submission 15306)
GACTTTTGCTTTGGTGTTAATCGTTAGCTGGCGTTGAGTTTTAGTACGTTTTTGTCATTTATGCAGTACGTTTTGAGGCTTCAGCCTTTGCATGTAGTTTAGCAAGACGTTTTGGTTTTGTTTTATTTGTCGCGGTTGAGTCTGCGCAGTTTTTTCATTGCAGTCTTGAGTTGTTTACTTTCTCTGAACTTGTGTTGGCCCTTCTACGTTTCACACCTGTTAGCATTGCTTGCAGATGACAGGACTGACGATGCGTAGTGTTACGCGAAATCGGTTTCCTATTAAAAATTTGTGATTGATCCCTTGCTTCTTTCACTTGTGGAGTAAAGTTACTTGAATACAGATATGCGCAAGTTTGAATCATCGCAAAAAGATGAAAACAGAGCCCAGTTGGCTGATTCCTCTAAAGCCTATAGCAAACGTGAAGCTTTTTATTGTCAGATCGACAACTAGACGATATTTTCGAAGGCGGCAACACTGTCCAGCGTAAAAATCTATATATCTGAAAAATAAACCTACAAAAAACGCTAGAAATCAGGGAAATGTAACTAAGAGAACTTCTGAACTACACGAAAGAGCGATAAATTCCAAGTAAGGATCGCATTGCCATTTGTTCTCGAGAGGAATGTCGGAAAACCTTTAATTTCTGCTGAATATCTAAGGCAATGGTAGAACCATTTCGACGTCACAGAAGTTGGATTTTTGAATGGACACTCCACATATGAGGGCATACTTTCACGATTTTCAGACAAACGGCCTAATAGGTCGCATCTGCGTGGGGCTCCGAAAACTAAGATGGCCTAAGGCCCCGCGCTCCATAAATCCGTTCCTGATTGAAATACTGGGGCTTTGCCATTCAAACAACAGGTTTGCCCGTATGTGATAATTTATGTGTCACAACCTTTCACAAACATATCCATGCACTGGAAACAGGTCTGAGAACACAACATACCAAGAAAAAAACGCTTTACGAAGAACGCATTGACATCTTGTAGCTATAGGGTGCAGGGCAAACGAATCAAGGTGGAAACGTGTTTTGAGGACTAAATCTGAAAAGAGCAGGATGAAGGAATGTTGCTACGTTTTTGACTAAGGCTAGTAAAAACAATTTTACCTACTGTATCCTATAATTTTATTCTTCTTCGTCTTTTGAGTGAGTTGTTGAAACCACTGCTTGGCCGTGATAGATCTCGGGGCAGGTGTTGAGCAGCCATTCGTAATTTTATTGAAACAAACTTAATCGAGCCATGCTGTGCAATGCTGATTGGCCGTCGTTTTTCATTAAAGGGCTCCACCCTTCATGGGGTGAATACTTTAGCGGTGCAAAGGTCTGTAGATTTGCTTCGATTTGGCGTCATGCACTAATGAACCCCTCTGAGTAGCCGCTTGGTAGGCAGCGTAAGATGTCGTCCAAAGGTGTTATCACATACAATTACAATTTTTTATTACTTCTCCATTTTTACACCTAAGAAAACCCCAACAACTTTTTGCAGGAGCGCTTGCTAGCTTTTACCCTCAGTAGAAGCCTTCCACAAAACAGATGTGCGGTTTATGAGCGGGCGGATGTGTTGTTTTGTGCTTCCATAGAACATACAACCACAAACAGTGCTTTAAGCAAACACAGACNTTTGAATCGAAAAGGTTGAACATCACGTCCTTCTTAGACAGGCACGNTAAAACATTTGTGCAGTAGCTTTATTTTTCCATCTAAATATATTTTNGGTGATTTTTACTCGTTTTNAATGGCCTTAAGGTGGATTAATCAATCAAGCAATTGTATTTTTCGCGAGGTATAAACTTGTCATGGTTCAACGAAAAGATTACGAGGATTGGCGAAATGACCGCGAGGTCAGCAAGTCAGCCAACCCTTAAAAAGAACAAAGAGAAAGGCAATGAAAGATTATGATTAACGCGAACAAAAGAAAAAAGGGAAAAACACGCACACAAAAAAAGAAAACCCAACAAGTACAACAGACAAAGTTGTATAATAGTCGCCATGAAACGAACAGCGGCACAAACATCGAACCAGTCGCAGACAATGGAGGGCGATAAAAGGTAATCGAGTCCACGAATATTTTCCTGCAATTTGAACAGCAAAAAATTAGTCTGATCTACTGTCAAACTTGAACACGGCTTCCAAGCAATTTTTACTGATGAAACTTCAAACAATTTTTGAAACAAATTTAGTAGCTTTCTATATTATCATGACAGTTTTGAATGTTGTGAATTTCAATGCAGAAAATGTGCAGTAAGTTAAACGTAAATTTTTGACTCAAGTTTACAAGACCGAGCTGCACAAAAATAACCTACACTGTGTGGAAGCAAGCAATGAAAACCATGACAGAAAGCAAGAAAGAAAAGCAACATCGGCTCGACAGTCATTTTCTACTAGAGATTTTTGTTTTAGTTCAGTCAACGTTGCAAATTCGTTGATCTGCATGCGCAGTTGCAAGGCCGTCGCCTTGAAAGTAAAATGGCGGGCAACACGGGATCTATTCCGTTTGGTCCAACAGGCGAAGCGCAAGTTATGCTCAGCCAACTTCTTTGCGTGTCACGATCGCGCAAAACCTGCTTCAGAATCGGGCTCAGTTTCTTTTCCTGCACTATGTCAACTTCGTTATGCAGTCGTCTCACGAGTCACACAAATCATTGGTGCCTGATTTGAGAGGTACAACTCATCGGTAGGCATTACCCTAATTGAAATATGGACCAATCACCTGGCCAAGCCTTGCAGCGTGCAAATCACGACATAATCACCGGGCAATTTCGCTCGGCCGCAACAGCTCCCATCATATAACTGTAATTGTTGCCTGCGGTTTGATACATGCCGATTGAAATAAAACGGCAAAGCTACCAGCGCACAAAGTGAACCTTCAGGCGCAGTGCAAGAGGAGTTGTTTTGCCGCATCACGCGGATTTGAAAGGAATTGGACAGCCCTGACAATGGCGGTAAGCCTCACCGCCAGCGCAGAGGCAGAAAAACATCTGTTGAGTAACAGAGGCCGTGTTTTTGCTTTTTTTCGAACTCTGGCAACCTTTCTTCGCTGCTTGCCTCACATTGGCATTGCACAGCCGATGTTGCTGGTTGCTGCAGACACGCGGAAGTGTCTTCAGCTTGTCTGCATTCACATGAACTGCAGATAATAGGCAGAGCATTACGTTTATATGTATATATAATGTAAACGACGTGAGCTTGTAGTTGTCTTAGCCTCAAAAGTCCTAGTGTTGCGCACATAAAAGAGACGGTTCTGGTTTTGGTTGGAACACGGAGGTGAAGAAGCAAAAATTTTAAAGTGTACAGTTTACACCTTGCGAACTTTACCACCTGATTATAGCATTTCTATTCCTGGGCTCCTTCCATTACGTGGGTTTTAGAAAACCTTTTCATGAAAATAATATTCCGCGTTGCCGACTGTGACGCAAACGAGGATGACTCGTGAAAGTTGCGCAGCGAAGCTGCCAATCACGTGCCGTAAAGGTTTGAATTAAGTTGAAAAAGTAGATCAACGACATTTTTCATTTACTTTTCATGTGAAGTCACTGCATCAGCGGTACCTGGTTCGATGCATCGTGCGCTATGGCATTTGACAAAACTTGCAATCCGGGCAGGGTTGCACGATTATATTTCGAACGCCTGGAGCGATCCAGTTCATACCTACGTTTATCCAACACTTTTATGCAAGCTCATCTTGCAAGACTTTTGAGCGGGTAACTCTTGGCAACTCCAGCCCTTCAAAGCTCGAATCAAGAAAATGCAAAATCATGTTCGTGAATGGTGCAGGTGTATGATACGACGATGTAACTGTGCAGGAAAATCAGGAAAGCATGTTTTTCTTTTCACTGCGATTTTTTTGTCTCTTTAAGACGTGTTATGAGTTTTCAAGCCGCCAAACCGCTTCTTTTTGCGAAACGCGTGCACGCCCTACACAATCGCGACTTTTTTCAAAACTAGACAGGCTTTCGACATCCCGCCGAAGCATTTTCTTCGTACTGCTGCACGAGCTGCGTTGTCACCACCGCCGTGACGTAAGCGCGGTGGAACGCAGGAAAAAAAGCCATTGTTTTTCTCTTGTTTGAGGTTTAAAGCACGCCCTCGCCGTAGTTGGACGGCTGCGGAAAAGCTCGTCTGGCAACAATCGCAGAAAAATAGCCTCGGGCTTGGAAAGTCGCACATGATGCGCGACGCTCCAGCCAGTATAAACGGCGTAGTGGACAGCACGCGAAGCTTTTATTGTTTTCAGCGCTTGAGCAAGCCACATGAACCTGACCAGATGTCGATCGCACAAACCGCTTGCGAAAAAATGGCGTACCTTGACCTACGCGCTCTTGATCGCTGTTCACGGCTGCGCGGGAGGAAGTGGAGATCCGAAAGCAAATTATCTCGGCAAAGGTCGGGCGGTACTTAGGTCTCATCGAAAGCTTTGCCCTTTTGTGAAGACGGAAAGGACAGAACGGCGAGGTCGCGTCAGAGAGAAATTGCTGCTTGATACACTAGAACAGCTATTTTTACGTGTGTTGTAAGAATAGGTGTCATCGCCTGTCTCATAGCGATGGCCGTGAAAGATATGATAAAAAGACTTATAGATTCAACCTGTAGATTAATCAAGACTTTTTCGTGATCTGTGGAGTTTGACTGTCAGTCTTTTTGCGAACGAAAACGGTTGTATTCTCCAGAGAAACTTGACCTTTGCTTACAAGATTTTAATCCCACCTCTGTCAAATAGATTTGAAACCAACGAGTACTTAAAGTTATCACTGCAAACTTTATGACAGTTTCAGAAGATTCTCATCAAGACGACAAAACATAATGAGATTCTGAAACAAGCACGTGCAGAAAATTGAGACGTGGCTAATTTGTCTTTTTTTGACGCAGGCTAGTTTTTTTGATGCTTGCACTCGAATGTGATTCAGTGGAAAATGGTGATAAATCTCAGCAAGATGGAAAACGAAAAGCGTTTGGTGTCGAAGAATGGAGGATACGTCCTCCGCTCCCAGAGCCATTCAAACGAGATCATTAAACAGTTTGACGAACAACGAAAGCGACGAAACAAAAACCTTTGTGACGTCATGCTGTCCGTTGAAGGAAAGCGCTTTGCAGCTCACAAAGCCGTTTTGGCGGCCTGCAGTGACTACTTCAAATATCGCTTTGCTACGGAAGACGTCGAAAACCGACCGTGCAAACGTCGCCGCACGGTACGGAGCGCAGAAGACACGAAAGATCACGATCTTTCGCAGCCTGACAAACCCTTGGACCTTCCAGGATTGAAAACGTACGCGTTTCAGAAGATACTGGACTACATGTACACGTCGCAGCTTGAGATCAACAGGCAGAACCTGTACGATCTTTTGTATACATCGTGCCTTCTGCAGGTAAAAGAAACAGTTTGTTTCAGTAAGCTTTTCCAGTGTCCCCATAATTTACGTGTTTATTCTACCAACTGCACTTATGTTTGATAATGTAAATGTTTGTCAGTCTGACTTACTACACGGCTCATGACTTTAAATGAACTCGCCGAATATCTCAACGTTTTGGTCTGGCATAAATATTTCTAATCGACGCGTGTCTGAGGAGACCTTTAAGATAACATATACGCTTTATTCCGAACCATGACAATTTTCTGCGATATTTCAGGCATGATGTTTTACGTCCAAATCAAAATTTAACCACTCCCCACGACTTTTTGCAAGAGGGTCTTTTCTCTACAACTCAAAACTTTTGCTTCAGACGAACTCAAACTGATATTGTTCAGTGAGCGACTTTGGTGTATTGGCTCCATTCCCTTGCGTTTCTATTGCTGCACAATGTATTGACATAGCTATAGTGGACTTTTTAATTTTGTTGAAAACCAGTCTCAAAAACATTTTTTAAGTCGCATATTTTCAAACACTAATTTAATGGCGTGTTTCAACAAAATAAAGAACATTAAAGCATACCAAGTATAGGTGGAGCAACCAAACAGTCGAAATTTAGTAAAAATATCATAGTATAGGGAAAATAGCAGGCTTACTGAAAACATTCTGGAACTAACAAATTAAAAAAAATATTCCTACAGTCACACCGCACCAATCTTACTGAAAATAACTCTACACAAATTTGCTAAATAGGGGTGTTTATTTATAAGACACGTCAGAAACAAGAAAAAGATTTCGTTCACTCTGTTACACCGCAAATGGTCTCGCACTTCTGTGCCCGAAACTACTTGTCAGAATGGCGATTGGTCCAATGAAAGTTTCGTTGAACCTTTTCTTAAACAGCATTTCCGGTTTTCAAAATGGGTGGAATTGAAATTAATCTACTCGTGCCGTTGCCCGATTTAGCTCTTCGATTTTATCTCAAAAGCAGTTATGCGAATAGAGGTGTAACAAAGAGCTGAGGTGAGAGGCTGTCGTCGTGACGCGGGTTTCACCTTCAAGTCACCCGCGTATTTTCACAGCGTTCCCACGTGTTGTATCTTGTTTCGGCCGGGAAAGAAGACTGACAAAAAATCCCAGTCGCACTTTCATCGACACCAGAAGTCCTGTTGGGATGACTGTTGGGTTTTCTATATTTAAGTTGTCTCTGACTGCATTTTGTTTGTTGGCCTGACTGAGCTGAGGCAACATTTCCTCAAGAGGACTTAATGCGAAGCATTTTAATTTTAACTGCAAGGCGCTTTGCACGATGCAAGTTTCTGATCGCTGGGGTCGAATGGAGAAATGCGCGGTCGATGCGACGAAACTGCAACAACTCAATTTCAACAAAAAAGATTTCAAAATCAAAATTTGTAAAAAGTTGGAATCTTTACACTGCAGCGGCTTTGTTTTGATTACATAGAACTGTATTCTTAACGAAAAATGCCGTATCATTTTTACAAAAGTGTCCCCTTATTAATTCAGTGAAAAAAACAAATTATGTTCAAAAAATCGAAGTTTTACCCTCCTTTGTTTTTGCGTTGTTACACGAAGAGTATGTCAGATCGCAACACGACGTCAATTTACAGGCAGGCAAAAAAACAAGGACAACAACAACAGAAAATCGGCCAGAGCATCATGGAAGATAAACTTTGGCAGTCACGCCGCCGGGACTATTTGAAAAGCTTTTAGAACAAAATAGTCCGACAGAGTAATGCACGGAACCTCGTTCATGGCGAAGTAACGGAACAGGTTTTCCCGGATGAGCAAGTGTGCTGTGTAGAGATCCTAGCCGGATCCGAGAAGGCTGAGCATACATGTAAAACAACTCGTGCAGGCAAAAATGGACAATGACCTTTTCCGACCTGATGGCGACGGATCTGACCTGAATGTAAACAAGACGTTTTGCGCACAATGTTTGTTACTAGTAATTTTACGAAAAACGGCAGTTCGCAAAAAAGCACGCAACACAGATTAAATGCAGTGAGACGTCGAGAGATTATAACCGAACTCTTTGAGCCAGGTCTTCCACTGGCTTTATCTGATATTGTTATATCTCGATCTATCTTCCTCACAATTTTTGCAAAATCGGTGATTTCTTACTGTTGTCTTGTTAGAAAATTGCTTTCAATCCTAACGTTTTTTCACGAAATTTCAATTTCTCTACCACTGCGAAATTCACAAGTGTCTAGACGAGAGCTTACAGTTTTTTGTACTTCCAAAACTCGGTTGCAAATGAAGCGGGCGAGCAAAACGCAATTAAGTAGCACACATGTTTCAACGACGGAAAGTCTCAAAAACTGGGTTTGGCCATACATTTACGACGTAGTAAATCTGTCTGAAATTTGAGACACAACCAAACAATACGTTTCACAAACAGACGATACGCTTCACAACCAAACAATGCGCTTCGTTTTTTTTTGTAATACTTTCTTATGTTAGTTGCATACTTCAAATTCTAACGGCCTCTGCGCGTGGTCAGTAGCTTTTGCAGATGCATAGCTGCAAAATTAATGACCACTGCAGTCTGTGACAATGCACTTTGAAGTAATGTCAAATCGCTTATAACAAATACTTGGAGTTGCGAAGTTATCAACCTCCTGGTTTGCTGGAACCCCACCTGTCACAAAATGCGTTTACTGGCAGGTGTCTGACGTCACCGAAGCGTGCTTGACAATCTTATCACGTGAACCGAGCTGGCAAATGCCTGACGGAGAAAAGCGGAGTCTTCTTGTGATCAACAGCTGTCTTTTAAAGTCGAACTGGACAAATTCAGCAACGTAAGTGTCACTGATTTACTGAGATAGTTTCAAAAAACCTACAGAGGGTGTTTGCCTACCATATGTAGACCCCCTCGTTTTCCAGTTTCGGCTTTTATCACGCCTACGATTCCGACTGCGCAGCCCGCAGAAGCGAAGGCTATCGCTTCAAATGTCACTTCTTTTTTCCTGGGTGACAGCTTTTCGAAGAACAGTGGAATTCTTTTGAATTCCGGTGGCAGCTACGATTTTACAGCCAATCCGCTGATATTTATCCCTTTGCTTCAACACATGCAAAGTGTCGTACTTTCTTAGAGGGTTTACGGGCGCCTACAAGAATTGCGCTGCAGCATTCTTTTCGACAAGGGCTGGTGGCGGACTTCGGGTGACGCGATTACGCCGATAACAAAACGGGTCAAGCTGGTGACGATCTCATTTCTGCGGTGGGGATGACTGACAAGTTGAAAGTTAACCAGGAACCAGGTCATATTCAACTGGCTAACAATGATTCATCTATCTCGCTCCACGCGGCTTTTCCCTGTAATTGCATTTTATCGGGCGTGTTGCCCGCCTTATATCGCGTAGAGAGACATGACGGCTTTTGAGATGCTTGCGATAAGCTATTATCTTCCATTTATTGGCTGGTGTCTGGCGCTACGATCAGCGAGCGAATGAGACGGCAATTCTACTACCACGATAGCGACTTCCTTTTCCACGTTTGCAAATAAACAATTTTTTCCATCTCAGAAAATTTTTTCACCATCTAAACTGTGGCTTCTTACTACCTCCATGACCGCAGCTTCACCACAAGGACGACGTTGAACTTTTGCATGCAAGTCTAGTTGCGATCTTATCTTATCACTGAGAAAGTCTCTTTGTGCTTGATACACAAAAGACCCGACCAGCCATTTAAGATGAAGAAAAAAGAAACAGTGCAGCACTTAAATTTCACGTTGTCAAAAAATATTTTCTTTCTTATATTTCAAGAAATAGATTCTTTTCAAACAAATTTTCAAACAACGATTGACTATCCCAGATTCTTGCTCCTAGCTTCACGTTTCTGATGTAACACAAAAAGTGCCATTGCTTAAAACGCTTTTGTGTACAGCCATGTACACCCACTGACATTCTTTCCAAATGACTAATATTGATTGCCGTACACACAATCAACGAACGTTTCAATTTCACTCTTGAAATCGCCTCTTAACGCAAATATCGCCGCATCATTAGAGGAGGATGTGCTTTTGGGCAACTAATCATCGCTGAACTTGGATAGAATGTTGTTATTTTTACGCTTATTAGAATGCCACTGTAAGCCGCAACTTTTAGCGAAAACGCGCGATGCATCTCGTTCACAATACAAGTTTGATGAAGTCGTTGCAAGTCCGTCTGTTTTTTATTTGACGCAGACCAAGACTGCCAGCATCAACCAATCAGAAAACCAGAAGAACAGTCGCCAACCACACCTCCGGTGAGCAACGTTTGCAAATTATCTGCTGACGACTTGGATTAACTTCATGCTTGCAGCTTCGATGAAGTGATAGCACGCGTTGTAACATTCAATTGTGACAGACCTACAGTATGTTTTCGAGTACAAAACGTTAACAAAACCAAATCTGCTGCAGATCTTGCAAACGTAAATAACAAAGAAAAATTACAAAACATGCTTCAACTTGTGGCAAAAACAGTGCATTGTGCAGAAATTTTTTAAATGCGATGCGAAGCCCCATCAAAAGAATTTGTGCTCTGACCAACGGGAGATGAAAACATTGGGTTGCGTTGAATACTGCTTGCTGCGCCAACATTGTAAGAGTTTTGCCACTTGGTGCTCAATCAGAAAAAATACAGTAATATTTTAGCTGGGTTAGTGTTGGTCGCAATACGGCAGCGCTTCTTTGCTCGCATTTACTGAAACGTTTAAACAAACTTGACATGTTGCTGTTTTTCCTAAAACGTTCACTTCGAACAGGGAAATTAGTCAAATCGTTATTTTATTTCAAATCAACTCAAAACGCCCCCGCTCTGAACGCCGACTCTGGCCCTGGCGATCGCAAGCACGGAAGGAGTGGCTTGATTTTCAACCTGCAATTAGTGCAGGCCAGATTACACCGGAGCTGTGCAAATTAAAACGAGAGCAAGCGAGGTTGGTTCGTGTAATTTGTGCGGTGCCTCCGGACTCAACCAACGGCCGAAAGCGCGGAGCAAATTCAAATTCAATTTCCGCTCTCGACGTAATGGATAGGTACACGACAGCTGGCGTGACGCCGCTACTTCGATCCACATTTGATACCGCGCACTTTCCGCGTAGGCAAATCGCGTGGACGAGCATCAACAAGGCAGCTTGGTTTTTCTTTTAGGATTTTTTCGCTAATTCGATTCTTGGCACTTGAGAGCAATGTCCGAAAATGTGCGTTTTTTAAACAAACTTTCTAATTATTCCTGCGCGAGCAACAGCGACAGCCAATCACGCTTCGACCAGCGCCAAATGTTGGTTTCAACGTCAGAGCGCGCGACTCGATATCGCGGAACTGGTTCTGCGACATTTTTCAAAAGACGGAAGTCCAGCTTCGAGTGACATTCTATAAAAGGGCCTTGGGTTTTTTTTTCCCCTCTGACTTTCCTTTTCCTGCAAAGCACAGTGTAAATCGCTCTATGACTTAATGAGTTGAGTATTTGTACTAAGATCAATGCGCTATTCTGCATGCAGATAAAAGTAAACCTTGCTGCGCAATTCTTCACCTGCTGCACTTTTTCACAAAAGTTAATGCCTACAATATCGCGCAGAAGGCAACATTTTTGATACTGCTGTAAGATGCAGGATTTTGTATCAAGCGGTAGAGTCACGCTCCAGTGAAACACAGACATTTCAAATGTTTTTTCAAGCAACAAAAATGTTTTTTCTTTCGTGTGTTGGAGTTCACATAGTACCATCAGTTAAGTTGTTTTGAATAAATATTTTAGGAAACCGTAACTATATGCTTAAGGCTTATCATGAACATTTCAAACAATGCCCGCTATGACTTTTGTTAAAAACATGTCTCATTCTTACCGAAATCCCGTTACCGCAGATAAAAGGGTAAAAATAAAGACGTGTTTGGAACAATAACAAACTCAAACTCAGCTATCGAAGCTAGCGACTGACGTAACACGAAATAGCAGAAAATATTACAAACTCTACTTTTTTTGTTAAAAAATATTGCGCAGAAGTCTCGATTTTATGCTTTAATACATGGCCGTTACTGAAANTTATTTCTTTTCAACAGCAAGCTCACCGATGATCAGACCAACAAAGAGCGAAAACCGCATTCAAGANCGATTCCGCTTTCACCCACAAAGCAGTTCTGCTCCTCCTGCGACCACTGGTGCCAGCGCAGTAGAGTCATTCGCTAACCTCAATGCTACGACGAAAAACTCGTCAGCAATCAACGTCACCAAATCCGTTGCTGCCGAGAAGAGGAGACAGTACGCCAACCCGCAAGCCGCTAAGTTCTTCAGAAGCGCCAAAGCGGCAGAAG
>JGI24021J15306_10010156_pt1 | contig 11664 bp, 6 predicted proteins | sample Ectturendosymbi1_FD_15306 | JGI IMG/M metagenome (IMG submission 15306)
CCCCCCCTAAAACCGACGAAAGTAACTTGATTCACCATGATTTTGTACAATTCGGAAAACAGCATTCGTGACAAAAGGCCATTATGCCGTCCATTGTTTTGTCACGGCAGTGTTGTCACCTATATTTCATTTCTCTACAGTAGTGCACCCGTATTGAGAATTGACTATCAAATATTACTGAAATCGAACCCCCCCTTAACTTATTGGCTGGATTCGCCCCTGCTTCAAAGTGACACTGAAAGTGGCCAAGGCAAATTTTGGGCGCATAACATCTTGTCTAAACAGTGTGTTGAGCATTTACGACAGTGAATAAAAACAGTAGGAATCTTTACACAAGAAGAGTTCCATGACTTAACAAGAGATCTGAATCTTTCGAAGCCAGGGTCTCAAACTCAAATTGCTTCTAGGATCTAATGATTCTTAGTCATTCAAAGTAATCCCAGGGTCGCATTACAAGAGCTTCTATTACTATAAGAAAAAAGTCAGTATAACAGATAGCATAATAAGAACACAGTCAGTGTTTCCTCTAAGAAAATTTAGCACTGAGCAAATATTTGTTTTAGCGAGCATGCAATTGTGCAAGCATGCAGACACACAACCAGTGGAGCGTTTCAATCGGTGAAAGGGTAATGCGATACATATGCGATATCAAATTTGAAATGTTGCAAGTGCGCGAGAGAGAAATTTCACACCGGGCAAATGCTCTGGTGATAGTGTGCATTCGCGAGCCTTAGAGGGAACATTTAACACAGTGTTATATTTTCGATTAAAAGGAACTTGTTGACTCGCTGGCCAAGCACTTTAAACTGCAGCGAATAAAATAACTTAGTAGTTCATTATTTGAAAATTTCAAAAAGCATCGCGGGCCTTACAGAATACCCTTCCGTGCCGAGTGTGTGTGGCTCCTGTTCTAAATTATCTTCTGACTAACTATGGAGTTAAGTCTTAAAATGCAAACCTTTTAGAAAATTGCTATTCTTTTTGCTGCTCATGTTGTTACGTAGCATTTGCCACCAGGTTTAAAATCAAGTAGACAGGTTTGTTCTTCTGGCGATTATTTTGATTATTTAGCCAACTTTTCGCCCACCTATTCAAGTAGACTTCCTCAGGGCAATATTTTTAACCACATAACATGCAACTTACCAATAACAAAAACAATGAACAATGTGACGTACAAAGACAGAAACGCAAAACAGACCATCACAGTGTAGGAAATGAGTGACAGTATGCGACAGTGAATGTGGAAGTTTTAAGAAGTGTAAAATGAAGACGCCAGGAGGTGATAATGTATAACAATGCAATAAAATAGAGTGAAACCTGCACAGAAAAATGCACAAAACGTTACTAAGGACTGAGAAAGCCTACTTGAATAGATCGGCAAAACGTCGGCTAAATAATAAAAATAATCGCCAGAAGAACAAACTTATCTGCTTGCTTTAAGAAAACTTTTGTCACCTTTACTGGAAGGGGCATGCCAAACTTTAGCGACTCATTACGTTCTGTGATTTGAGTATATGCTTGGCTAGCTCACCCAGCTTTGTTTTGCAATATTTTATTATTACAACTGCTGCAGCACAGTAAGCAAGATAGCGTATAGTTTTGATGAAACAATATATAATACTTTATTTAAAGCCTGTGATTTAACATTTGCTTCACTGCTCAAAGTCATGAAGGATTTGAGTGAGTTTTCATCAAAGATTAAGTATCGGCTGATCTTTGGCGCAAATGCAACCTTTTGTATGCCCATTATCATTTTGGTTTCGCTTTTCATCAAATTATTCATTACAGTATAGGCTATATTGATTTGGGATTCATTTTCTGTTATGCGTGCTTTAACCAAGAGGCGAATCGGAATAAGGCATTTGCAATATTGATAACTGTACAATGCTAGAAACAAACAAACAAAGAAAATAAAAACAAATGAGCATGCAAACAAGTAACGGAAAAAACGTTTGTGTTTGCGATGGGAATCGAGTAACAGTTCTGCTGTCGTGTCTTGCTTGATCCATGCTGTATGCATCAGCCTCGCATGAGCATTGCCAGCAGTGCCGTTTGGTGGGTAGCAGCAAGTGTCACGAAGTCGCGAATTGAAGTCTGAGTGAAATCGATCTCCCTCATATTTACAGATTTAGTTCAAAAAATGAAAAGCTTCTTCACGCTGAATGCGAAAAGTGTCCAGGCATTAGATATCACAACTACACCCATCTTTGTCATCTCGCATCCAGCCTGCAGCTGTAGCCGCAGCTCGTGCACGGGGGTATTTCGGTGATCCCCAGGAATAAAAGCAAAGACTTTATGTGGGATATCGCTTTGTCGATTACCGCGACGCAGTCGTCTTCATTTAAAACGTGGTTTTCATGCAACGGTCTGGTCTTGTTTGATGACACCGTCAGGCGCAGTTGCTCGAAAAGGTCGCGCAAAGCGTCGTTGTGTCCGGTGCTTAGTTGCTGCTGGCAGCAGGTCGGGCACAGTACCTTCCCCACCGAGTGAAGTCTGCAGCAGCCGGAGCACACGGCGCACTGCAGAGTTTTTTTATTTTTATCGTTGCAGTTGCCCAGTTCGTTCAGCAAACACTCGTTGCCTAAACCGCTTACGTCACCCTTAGGCATTTTTTCACATCTGCGCAAAAGAAAGTTGAGTCATTTTACTGAATGTGAAGGTTGGATAACGTGAAACAAATGAAAAGATGACCGTCAAGCATTTTTCCCTGAGACACTTCGAAGGTTTCGACGAAAGTTTGAACCGAAGTTTCGACCTTCTCTTAAACGCGTTTGCACAACAATCTGTTTGATGCGAGTCCAGGGCGTAGTACTAAAAAGAGAAGTGTGTGAACGCACCTGAAAAACTAGACATTTTGAACAGGACTTCAGACTTATTTTCAAATGAATATTTAATGAAGTACTCACTTTCATTGCACTACAAACGAAAACGTGAAAAAAGTGCGGGAACGCGTTCACACAGCAAAATTTTGGGAACGCCACCACTACGCGTCCCGCCCCACTGCACCCCTGCATGAGACTGCCTCACCCTTGGTGTTCAGAGGGGAAGAGAAAGCCTATGAAATGTTGACTTTGTCCAAACGTTAGCGTTTGTTTTGCGATAAATAGCAAACGTGATTGTAGAAGCCACAAAACTGTACTTTTAGATTTTGCATGTTTCACTGAGTATTGGGCATTGGCGTGCTACTTAATCAGAGCATGGAGTTTTGAAAAGGCCTGAAAAAGTTTTCAACGTTATCATTTTTGTATTGGCCCCGCAGCGCATTGTAAAAATACTCATTGACATTTTAAAGTTTGCTTCAATCTTTCGAAATAAATTAGATGAGGGAAAATTTAACCACCTCCTTAAAACTACGATAGTCTCATTTTCTAAAATGTAGTCTAGTTTTCATTGCAGATACTTTTAAATAAAAGCATGTCATCAACGTTTTGAAAATAAGATAACTGTTTTACAAATAACACATTTTTAATGTACGTCCCGAAACACACTTATAAAAATTTTCATTTGTAATGACATCGCATGCTTCCAATTTTCTTGCGTAAACTTTTTCTTGCAATGCTCCAGTCCGTTTCTTGAGAAAAATTTACGATTCCTTTCTGATTTCATGGTATGGTTTTCTCCCCAAAAATAGTTGAAACAATTTACGCCTTCTTTTTCTAAAATGTTAAGAATGTTTCTTAATATATTCCAAATAGGGACTCTGGTCTGCTTTGTGAACCCCTAGCTTCATGTGTTTGATTATTCTTTACGTGAATGATAAAGAAGCTTCCAATAAGCACATTCAAAGAAATTACGATCACCCTCACCCACGTTGTGATAACACTAACACTTTGCTTCGTATTTTTAGTCAATAAACAAAGCTTTTGTCCTGATTTCATATTACTCTATCAAGTATGTTTCAGACAGGTAAAGAAGGGTACTGTTTTTTGTCGTAGTGGTGGGGCACCTCATGCACTTCACCCATTTACCTGAAAGACCAGCCAGAAAAGACTTGTTAAATTTCACTGCAAAATACTACATCATTGTACTCTTGCTAATATCACCGTACACGTTTCCGCTTGAACGCAACATCTGGACAAACACCAGTGTGTAAGACGGACCCAAAATGTCCGTTTTCTGCTTCAAAGACTTTTCCATCACTGCTTTAAATATAGCTTAATTACAAAATTTTGTAAAATTTGCTATAAGATCGATAAACGTTCAAAATGCTTTTTTCTACAACAAGGTCCGGTGCAGACAACACAGTGTCTAAGTAAAATAGGCTTTTTATTCTCATTGGGCATTTGATGTGTCCGAGAAAAGCTTGGCCTCATCTGGCTGGTAAATAACAAATTCTACTCTTTCATTATTATCAATTAACTGTTTAAAGGTTGTTGGAATGGGATATACTGTAATTCATCATTATGAGGCATTAAGCTCACACTGGGTATTGTTTTAAACGTGTTTGTTTTGCTTACCTATTGCATTATAGGTGTTGTTTTGCCTGCCTGTGTGCGGATTAAAATCAATTCGTTCTGTCAACGCATTTAGCTGTAATGCATGATAGCTGAGAAAAAAGCACACTTGTTTTCACTCTAATCACGAGGTCATGCGTTGATATTGTTTCAACGCTGTAATCAATCATTCAGACGTTTTTGTCTAAACTGCAAATCCAGTACAGGTCCTTAAACGCTTACATAACCTCACTTGAACGTAACCACAGTTCTGAATTGCAGCTGAAACAAAGGTACGCTGCTCTTTTTTCTCCACTACCTCTATTTTCACAATCCATTTTGTTTTTCAGTGTCACAAAGAATGCGACACTGAAAATCAAGTTTTGACCTGCACAGTTGGAGATGTTCTTCTGCAAACTATAGGTCGGCGAGTTGCGATTGAGACCAATTGCTCTGACTAGTGCACCTGCCATTGTTGAACCCAGGGCCACAACGCGTAAGCGTGTGTATGTTTGAAGGACCCTTTGCAAGTGGAGAAGTACCCGAAATCGTTACACAGCCGTTTTGGTCAGGTGCAATGACAGCCCGGCAGCAGCTGATTGGATAGTGGAGGAAGGGCGGCGGTCTCTTCTTTTTCGTTTGCGAGCTTGTTCTTTCCAAAACGGCTAGTACTTCATGGCAGCTGGAAGGACACTCGGTCGCCTGCTGTCGCTTTGTACAGAACAGTGTGACATCCAAAAGTGTGTGTTCGACAGTTGTTAAGTCATCCTGTGAGTTCGCTGGGTAATGGGCACGCTTTTTTACAACAGNCAGTCACTTTTAGGAAGATTTAAAGCTGCTGGAAGTTTTGCTGATNTTTCNACTTCTGTCGTCACTATGAATCATGAAATGTAACAAATGTTACAGAAGTTTGACAATAGTTGCAACAGAATGCACTTCCTAGAATTTTAACGTTTTATTTCACCAGGTTTGTAACTTTCTACTGTGTCCTGTCATCCATGAACAGCATCTTCCTCCACAGCATTAGTTACGATTTCGACTTGTCGCTTCAATAAAGCATTGCATGGAATCGTCACAATAGAAGAAATGATGCAAAACACGAAGACTGCAAATGGGCCAACGCTAACGGCCAGCTAATGGAAATAGACCAATAAACACACAAAGACTGATAGGCAAAAGTCAATAGTATTGTGCTTACAGTAAAAATGCGCGATAGAAGAAAAAGCTTGCATTTGAAGAGTATTACGCAATAAAAAATGTCATTGACTAATTTCAAATACATACAGGTTTTGGGAAAAAGATGCAATTTAATGATAACGTTTCTACTGATTTTTATGGTCAAGCAATTGACGATTAAACTTCTATAAACTTTCTAATATTTCTCTGATCATGAAATCGTTTACAACCGCTCAACAATATTTTCATATGTGCATAAATCTACAAAAGTTGATTCTTCATGTCAAAAACGTTTTTATCTCGTAATCGTGTACTTTCGCTGTGTGCAGGTTTTTTTTAAGGTTTTACCTTGGTGACTGTTAAGACATTTTGAGGGACCGCAATAATTTCATGTGAATACCGAGATGGTCATAAAGCGAGATTTTAGTGTATTTTGGTGGTGGTCGTAAAGCGCGGCTCTATGGTATTTTGAGAAACTGTTGGAAAAATTTGAGAGACCGTTTCGGTCTCTCAAAGCGCCTTGGAAACACTGGCCGTGTGTACTAGATACAGTATTTTATCCAGTGCAGCTGCTTACGTTTTTTTGCTTCCGTCGATGAGGTCGCATAAGCTTTCTCGCTATCATTGTTTTAATAGTTTTGCTGTACCTTTAAGAACATGTACACTTGACTTCTCTTTCGAACGTTACGAGTGTGCGCAGACACCGTTTTGCAATAAAAATTTCCTGATGTATTCACAAACACGCATACGGGCAGTTGTAACAAACATTGCACGCATAGTTGTTCGGCTAAACGTGCAGTTTGCAAGCCTATGAACAAACTTCGAAGCAGCGCGTTGTCCGAATATAATTTTACCTTCTTGTGTCGCGTACACAATTTCCGCCAATAATTTTATGGCTGCTGTCTTGATGCTGCTGGCAAATAGCGATGTTAACTTTTTCGTAAAAGGGCAGATACTGACGAAACGCTTTATAACAATTTCACTATTGGCCTCAACTCGAATTTTTATATTACACCTTTCATTCCGATAGCGATCTACAGCAAGTCAGGCATGCACTTCTACAAATTTTTTTTACAAGCATATTGCGTGTATACAGTTTCTACCTCGGTTGAATCTTAGCCAGAAACTGCTGAGATCATCCGATCAATGCTGTTGACAAAAAAGTGGTACAACAAGAAAAGTACTTTGTCCGTTCATGATCCATGACCACGCTTGTCCACATTCTTCGTCCACGCTTGTCCACATTCTTCGTCACACTTGTCCACATTCTTCGTATCTTCTTCGAACAGAGGCATCATAACATTGGTTTTTGTGAAATTTCTCTTCATTTTTCCAAAATTTTATGGAAATATAATTAGGCTCAACCGGCAAAAACAAAAAGCTCTGCAAAAGTTTTAGCAAGGCCAAACATGCTTTGCCGTAACCACCTTATGCAGAACTTCCTTAAGGTGATATTAATAATTGTCAACTGTTGCAAAGAGAGCGTTTTGGGCATAGAGTTTTTTGAAATAATATGGCTGATTCATTTTTTAAGTAGCATTATTATACTTGGCATAACATCTACAAAACACAAACTACTTTTTCCTCCCTTCAACCTCAAGACATTCCAGGTTGGGGTTGTTGCCTATAGCTTCCTTATTTTAACTGAATCATAATTATACTATAAGTAGCTAACTGCCACTAGTTTTACTTCCAGGCGTAGTAGGTAAAACATGGTGGAGAAGTTTTAACTGTCTTCTTAAATTAGCACGTTTTGATGACACGTATAAAAATAGCAATTTTTAATCTGCATTGTCCAGGTCTGGAAATACAAATCTTTTTTGTTTTCATAAAAAGTCTTTAGTAATTGCTTACTTTTCAAAGGATCGTGTTACATTTTGCAGTTTTTACAGTGTTGTGAAGTCTCTTGTTACATGAAAGAAACAAAACGTAATTTGCAGTGTGGCAAAATAGCTGGTTGCAACCAAGATCAAAAGTCAAAACTTGAAATATCATGGTATGTAGCACTTAACAAGTTGCATGGTACAAGAACAAACAGTCACTTATGGTGTGTTCTTTCTTAGTCTTTAGAACAGGGGTCACCAACGTGGTGCCCGCGGGCACCAGGTCGCCCGAAAGGACTAAGTCGGTCGCCTGTCGACCTGTTCTAAAATAACATTAGCATGATCAGTGTCTTCACATTAACGAATATCGATAATAAAATAATTGAAAGTAAATTGAGCAAAATTTTTATTTCAGAATTGTGTATCAAACTAGTAGCCCTTCACATTAATCGGTACACAAGGAGTAGCTCGCAGTTTCAAAAAGGTTGGTGACCCCTGCTTTAGACGCGTCACTATGAGAAGTTCGGGCTGTCTTTGCTCACTAATTATAATTCAATTTGTTTGAATATAAGGTACACATATCTGTTTAGCCGTGAAACCAAATCACTGTTTGGTCTTGAAGAGGATGAAATGCAGGATAAATTGAAGTGTTCAACAGTTCGAAAGTCATCGCGGCAAGAGAAACAGGCCTGTACTTTCCAGCATCAGCTGTGTCATCGTTCTTGATTTTCCAGGTGGGAGCAATTAATGTTAAGTGATCTGTTAAGGTGAAAAGTTTCTCTGTTTCTGCTTGAAGTACCCTTATAGTTAACACAGGTAAGCTCATTGTATATTGCAAGACATTTTACTTCAATTAGCCTGTCATTCTGTTTCGCACTTCATTGATAAAATTTATGTACGTTGTTTGCATCGGTTGTAGCTTACCATGAAATCGGAAGATGTGAAAACTGCCTCTGGCTTTCAAGCGATCAAAGCAAAAACTATCCAGTTTCCACCGGATCTAATTGAAGTAAAGGCGAGGTAAGCCTTTTACGATTATTCGAGCAACAGACTGTAGTAGCACGCTTGGAGAAAAATTCTGAAACTGCGTGCATTGTTAGGATTGGGTCATTACATCCTTAAGCTTTCTGCTAACAAGAACACTTTGATTTACATTTTAATGGAAAATTTTTTACTTCTTATCCGAGTGGAGATATGCTAAGAAATGATTTAAAAATTCTGCAAAGGATCCAGAAAACACAAAAACATTGAAATAAACGGGCATTTTCATAATTGTGACGAGTGGCGAAGATTAAAGACGTCGAGTTTAAGTGATTTTCTCTCTTAATATTTTTCATAAATAACAAACTTCTTTAGATCAACTTGTTTAATTTCTTGAGGCCACTGGTGTAGGAGACGCGGGTACAGGGGTGCAAGCGCACCCCTAAAATTTTTGATTTGGTGAAAATCCGGGAAAAATCCTTTAAAATCCGGGAAAAATCTTTTAAAATCCGGGCAAAACCTCTGAAAACCTTCACAAACTCCCTGAAAAAATGAGCAAAACTATTGCCCAACATGCTTTGATTTGAAAAAAATGGCGCCCAAAATGACATGAAGAGCGTTTTCGCGTTTTTTTGGAGGTTACTTTTTGGAGTTTTTTTCGGGCAAGTTTGGGAGAATTTGGGCAAAAAATCCTTTTTGCCTGCTCCTGCGCCTATGCTTGAGGTCATTACCATTTTATTATTTGACGCACAACCTGTTTATGATGGAGAACAATAAAATGTGCGAGTTTCCGCAAACGCAATCAAAATTTTCGTGGTGTTTATTCGAAGCATTGCAAGTATCGGCAAACTGTCTTTTGTAATGCACAATCTCCTAAAACGCGACTCATTTTTGCAGGTTTGTCAAGAGCTGTACCTGTACCTACGCTGTGAACAAAACAAGATTTGCCAAATACTAGATTTGATTTGATCTCGAATCGCTCGTGGCAACGCGACGGTTCGGAACATACTTAGAACCCTTAAAATGCTGCACACTCATGCCTAGTGTATATACTCTTCATTGCATAGATGTAGGAGCAGGCAAATTTTTAGGTGCGAATGATTGTTGGCCGACTTTCCCAAACTTGCCGGAAAAACTTTTGTGCGGCAAAAAATGTTTTCATGTGTTTTTTTTTGGAGAAAAAAGTCAAATTCAGACGATTTCATCAGTCAGACTCATTCATTACACAAATAGAACAGAAGTGTTGAAACATCTGTGTCCTAATTTTCCGGGTTTTGCCCGAATTTTCAGAGTTTGCCCAGATTTTCAGAGATTTTACCTGGATTTTCGACAAATCTAAACTTTTGAGTGTGCTCTTGCACCCCCGACTTACACCACGGCTCTATTGGTCACAAGCAAATGACAGTCTGTAGTTAAATGGCACGCACTGTTTGGGAATTGTCAAAAAATCACCAATTTCGCGCCAAACCTTACACAGCTTTGGAAATTGCGTTCAATTTAAATGCATTTTAGAAAGATTTTCAACCATCACCATCAGTCCTGCTGGTTTTTACTTCCTGATGCGGGTGTGGACGTTGTTTTTATTAAACCGCAAATCAGCAAGGGGAGGTTTGATGTTATCTTTTTGTGACGCAGGAGCTTATAAACGCGTATAAGCACGTCGCTGCAATTGAACTTAGGACTCTTAGCCTCCTATAGCAGGAGTGGGGGAGCTATTTACTATTACGGGCCGCATGAATTGTGCATTATCGCTGGAGGGCCGCAAAATCATTTAATTTTATCCAAAAATTCTACCATTATCTAACTATGAGGAAGAGAGAATTCTTTTGACTTACTGTCTATATACCTACTTATCATGGAGCTGCGTTTCGACACAATGTTGTACTCTAACTTGGGTAATCAAAATTATGATGCGGGCCATACCAAATGTTCACGCGGGTCGAATTTGGCCAGCGGGCCGCAGGTTACCCACCCCTGTCCTAGGTGGTTGGCTGCAGATAAAGTGCTGTTTCAGCGTGAAAAATAATCTACGTATCGGTCGGTAGTAACCGAGTAAATCCGACGGGGTTGCAGAAAAAACGCTTTCAAACTAGTACCGCTTTTTGAGGTGCTATCAAACCTTTGATAAATTTTGAACCCATGTTCCTTATTTTGCAACTGTTTAAAGAAATGACGCATTCAAATTTCAAATATAATGCCGAGCAAAAAAATACTTGCTCCTTAAAAGGCTGAAGACAACAGATATTTTTAACCAACACACCACCTGATACCAACCTATTCGCTGGAATAAAGTACGTAGATACCAGAGAAGTAACGCGATACTACGAGTCGCCTTGTAGCTCGTTTATACAACACTCCCGAAGTTTTGTTGATTAACTCCACAGTAGCCCGCCCAGTCGTCAGTTAGCAGGTGCTGAGTGGATTGACAGTGCAGCGTTTTTAACTGTATCTGCTTTTCGAAAGAAAATATATGTAAGTGTTTGGACCAGTTGCCGTGGTTTGTGAGTTTTGTGTCTTGTAGTCGATAAAGAACCGTGGATCCAACGACGGTCAAATCCGACTGTGCGAGCATTTTTAATTTGACTGACCGATTTCTCGATGAAGCTTGACGTGCTTAAACGTTGTGCATAATTCACACTGGCTCCAGGGGTTGTAAGAATTACTTGATAATGACTTAAACGGAGCAAACCCACCAAGCAAAAATGCGAAAAACATTCTAGGACGCCTGGCGTATAGTACGTAACTGAAGGAAAATGTTTGCAAAAAGGCGTGAAAATTGACACATTGCGTCCAGATAAACTCTTTATCACATACTTCAACAGCGAATGATGTATTTGAGTTGGCAGAGAACATTCTACCAGACTATAGTTCAGTGGTGACAAGACACAATAAAGTACTTCAAGTGGAATGTTTGGTAATAATCAGAAAAATGTGAAAGGTTATAGTGGGGTACATTTATTCATAAGTTTTGAGAAGTACGCAAATCAAAAACTGGTCTTTTTTCCTCCGCCCATGTTATGACGGAATAAAATGCTTACATCAGACCTCCTGCACAATACTGTAGGCACAGGCGTAACAAGTGGGGGAAAGGGCAGTGGCAATTCTAGAATGAAAAAAGTGGGGGAGCCACTGCGGGGCCAAGGAAAAAGTAGGGGGGTAGGGGGCTTTACGTTTGTGCAGGGTTGCTTGACATTCTAAAAATTGACAAAAACTCCACTGATTTACAGTGTTTCATATTTCAATTTAGGGGT
>JGI24021J15306_10010157_pt1 | contig 11662 bp, 6 predicted proteins | sample Ectturendosymbi1_FD_15306 | JGI IMG/M metagenome (IMG submission 15306)
TTCACAAATAAGAGTTCAACCTGACAGTCAACACAATCCTAAATTCTCTCACAGAACAAAGTCCAGTAGGGAAATGCCGCTATACAAACAGCTGATTACAAGCGCGTCTGAGCTGATTGAAAACACATCTGACCAGCTCGACGGTCAGTGACAGAAAAGAGCTCGTTTTTTATAGAAGTCCTTCGTTTTTTATAGAAAAGATTTTATAGAAGTCCTTCAGCCTTCGGAATGGAGACCAAGTCTCCAAACTAGATCACTGATCAATATCTAGCAAGCAGTGAAACAACAAGCACTCTTTCTTTACATCGTTTGTGTCAGCACAACTGCAGTTACGTAGAAAATATCAGTTTTAGCAATTGTCTTCGTGATGCAGGTTTGAGGAATTTGAGTGAACAACAGATATTCACGACGCTCGCTTTAAAACTACGACCAGGTTTGGTTTAAGGTTGAACTAAAGAACTCTTACGGAATTTTTTACAATCCGTTTAAATAGAAAAATTTTAATTTTNTGTTAAATTCAGTCTGAAATCAATGTGATAGAAATTTACTGTCCGGTGGCATGATGCAATATTTTACACTTTCCAGCAGGCCCGTAACTAATGGGGAGCAGGGGAGACGAAGACTCCCCAAGAAAATTTTTCGCCCCTGCTGGAAAAATGTGTTGGACATAGTAATTGTCTGGTGACATGATGATTTTACACTTTCTAGCGTAAACATTGCTTGGCAAAACCCAACTGTGGATGATATTGCATTATCCTCGACCAATTATAACATCCCAGTCTTTCACTTCCTTGCTAAAAAAGACATAAAATAAAAACCTTTGGTGAGTCTTGTCATAATCGTAACTGGTGAGGAATGTACATGACAACGTTTAGCACATATTAAGACTGCAGTAATGTCAGATTGCAAATTGCACGTACCTACTGCCACGGTGCTGCGCTAGGAAATAATTAAACGACGAAAACTTGTGGATTCCTAACTTTAATCTGAAGCAGTGCGCACAAGCTTAGTCCTAAAACTGAAGACATGAAAACGTTTCATTGAGTTGTTTTTCAAGATCCAGGTACAAGCTTTACGATTTTGCTGGAATTGTTATTTGAGAAAAAATGTAAGTCACTAACTTATATCAAACTATATTGCCACCAGGGTCACAGGATAAATTTATATCAAAAAACAACTCAGTTTAAAGAAAAGATCTTCGAGTTCAATACTAGGTGCACCTACGTTATCACTCTTGAAGGAAAGCTCGAAATAACAAAGAAGTATCATTTCATAAATATTGTTAAAATATGTCGAAGTTTCTTTGACCAATATATTTGCTATTCTGCCTAAATTTTTGATAAATCAAAACTTTTGCACCCCCCAACTCCTACACCACTGAACCAGGAGATGCGTGTGAGACAATTAATAACGATGATTTGTGAGTCAAACTACAGTAATGCTAAACTCAATAAGATGACAGCCTAGATTTTTATTACTTCAATCAATAAACCTTGATAAATCAGAAAAAAATGTATAGCCAAAGCCTGCTAAAACCAATTAACAAGTCTTGAAATTTCACCCACAAACATGTAGATTAACACTCCACATGTGAGAAAACAACTGGGAAATAATTATTAGATTTGGTTAATGTAATCTTTCAATTGAAAACCTATTTGTATAATTTGTAAAAGTCAAGATGCTGTAACTCGCGCTACGTGCCGCACGGTCACGCGAGGATTACCTCCCCAGATGTACATTTATTTTCCCGCTCACATAAAAAGTTTGATGAGATTTTTTATTATTTGGATATGAATCTTAGGTTTTCACTCGTTTCAAAGTTCCAGTGAAAGACCTAAGCTAGTGACCAAAAGCATGGTGCGAGAAAAATGTTTGAGGTGTCAAGCATGGGCGTCGGAAGGATTTTTTCCAGGGGGGGCACCATGGTATTTTTCCACAATTTTTCCAGGGGAGAGCCAAAAGTAGTGACATTTGTTTTTTCCCACTTAAAACTAAGAAAACAACTTTTTTTTTCTAAAGATTTCAAAATCCGGGGGGGCAAGGTCCCTCTTCCGACGCCCATGGTGTCAGGTACTGTGCAATAACAAACTTTAAATTGGAATTAATGCAGTCATGGCCGCAACCAGCTGATATTTTCGATGGGGGTAAAATGATCGCAATTTGTTTTTTCACCTAAAAACTATAAACGTATTTAAAATGTTTTTGAAAATTTTGGGGAGACAATTGCCCGGTTGCGTGGTTGAACACCGTTTCTCGCTGAAAGGTAAGGGCACAAAAGCATCGAACTTTTTACACAACCCAATTTCCAAAATCAAAGCCTGCCCCCCACAGGCTCAACGTCTTGTCCGCCCATGACAATGGACATCGAAAAAACTTACTGTTCAAACAAATTGAGGGTCGTGCCCCTATCCGCACGATGGCAAGATGTCTGGGTTGACAAGAAAAACAGCGAAAATATGTAATTCTGAAGTATACGTTGCACTCTGGATGACTGTTTAGAAGACCTGTCCCAGTATATACAGTATGAAACCTACGAAGTTTGACCCAACTTTGAATTTCTCTGATGCAGTTCGACATAATTGCTTCAACCCTACAACAAAGCATTTTATCGCTTTGAAATTTTTGATTACAATTCTGGATACTGCAGCTGCTGAGTATCGAACCCACAACCTACGCACTCACCTGCATGTACAGCGTTGAACGCATTACCAGTTGCATGTGTAAACGAAATAAGAATTCATTGCATTCATAAAGCACGCTATGTACAGGTTATTTAAAAAGTCATGTCACAGTTGCAACGAGACGAGTATCGTTCGTGAACAAAGAAACAGTTATTTACGTCAGCGAGTTTTAAATAGTTATGCAAAGTAAAAACAGTGGTATACATTGTGCGGGAAAAAAATGTTCGCAACATTGTTAAATGCACTCATCGCCCAAATGCGGCGTCGCTAACGCGTTGTCTCATTCAGGAAGGTGGATGAGGAAGAGGGAAGGTGGATGAGGAAGAGGGAAGGTGGACAGATACGAAGAAAAAGCATCAGCGCCCGCAAACAACGGCAAAGGTGGAAAAACAGGGTCAGCAAACAATAAAAAAATAGACTAAAAACACAACGCCGCTCGACAAGAACGCGCCGAGAGAGAAACAGCGGTTGATTACCTTTTGCTCAAAAACACGAATGGTGTATACAGCGGTAACATAAGCAAGACATTAAAATCCACGTCACGGTTTCACGCGCTCTTTCAGTGATAAATCTCGCAAAAAATGGGAATCATTTTCCACCACCAGTGCTGTGTTGTCGGTGCTGATCTATCAGCCATGTTTTAATGCGTATGTTTCAGTATGTGGCCAAAATTGTTCTTTTATTCCGGAGTAACACCAAGAAAACAACAAAGGTCGGATCAGAAGCTACAGACTGTATTATGGTTGGCGCCGTATTAAGGCACATTTAAACTATCAAACGTTTAAATAATGCATAAATCGGTCGTTAATTTTGACCAGTTCAAGACTGGCCCAATATAAATTTCCAAGTGGAACGAACAGTGTGTTGTGTGTGCAACAACACAACCTTCTGTGCAATTCCTTATCGTCTTTGCTTCCTGCAAAGCGACCGGTGTGTTCACACCGTCCTGTGCCCTGTTACGTGGTACTGGTGAGAGCGGATCCAGCAGCGTCGCCAAGCTATACAGGTGATGCTCATGGATCCGCAAAGATCACTGCCATGAAGTTCATCGATTTAAAGATAAACGGTCCGAAAATTTTGTGAAACCGATAGTTGAGTTCGTCTTTCGAGCCATTTTTTAATCAATTTCATCATCATGTGATGGATGCTGCGATAAACTAAGTTTTACACAGAAAAACAAATTTTATGAGTCAAATATTTTCCATCAAAAAAAACAACAGTTGGTATTGTTTCTTTCAACACAAGAGTTTGTGATCTGCAGCCACCAGATGTCAGTCGAGATGCGAAGGTTGTCAGCGGTCAGTACCAAGCAGTGCTTGTACTTTTCATCCGCGACTCGCTAAAATACATATTTTGACAGCTTGCTAATATAGTAGAACGTTGACAAAGTACAAAATAAGAGTTAAGCCACAGAAGACACGCGTCCGCGGTGGCCCTCACAGTACGTGCTTCGATCATCAAATGAATAAAGCCAAGCCTTAGTTCTCTATCAAGAGCCAGTACAACTGATGCAAACATACTTTACAGTGACACGCCAAACGTGCTGCTTGCAAATTACAGCAGCGTGCGAAGTAGTAAATGTACAAAAATAATGGTTCGAATTCGTGGACGATATACAGCAAAGACCCGGAAAGTGCCCCAATTTTGGCCACGAAATAAAGCGTAACTAATCTCAGGTAAAAAAGCAATAACATTACAGTCGTATTTTGTAACAAAAACGGGCACTCAAGCTTCATTTTACATTAAGCGTTGGGCAAAACTAACAGTGGTTGAGAGACAGTTCGGCTCCGACCACGTGTTTTCGTTCGTGCTGACGTAAATATACAGCGGACCAATAAGACCGTCGCATTCAGCAAAATCAATTTGAGTGAAGTACTTGACTGACCCAAGCCGAATATGTTCAGCCCCAACTTCCTCAGGCAAAGTACCTCATTCTGGGATACCTGAGACATGCGCTTTCGCATGGTCAGGCAAATCTTGGCGTAATTTATCGTACGATGCTCCTGGAAGCAGTTCCTAAAGCACAGAAACTAATTAATAAGACCGATTTATTTAAAAGAAAAAATTCTGAGCCAAGTCATTCTTACAATTCCATGTAACGTTTTTTCAAGGTTTGGAGACATACCGTTAAAAACAAAAATTAAACAAAACTACAGAGAACCTCGGCTCTCCTGTATTTAACGTTCGCATTTTCTTATTTTGGGGTGAATTTTTCTGGGCATGTTCAATTACTGAACGGTTCACAGATAAGTCCTCCACTTGCACCACAACAGTTTTGCTGAGCGATCCTGTAAAATACCAAACACTCCACCCAGCTATACATGTTTAGCGTACGAGGCTGTTTCGAAAAGATTCTGCCAAAAATGAGTTTTGGATCTGCAAGCAGACGACTTGGGCAAAGTTATAAAAGGCGTCGTTACAATCGCATGAACAGATATCTATTAACAAACAACACTCAGTACAAAACGATTCAGAAATGAGAAAATCACACAAGCCCGTATTGGATGTACACTGCAGGACCGACTGATTGAAAGTAAAGTTGAACTGCAAGGTGCGTATCATGGAAAAATGTCGAATCAATTCGATGCTTTGCAAAACAAAACAAAAAGTAATAGGAAAGTAGTCATGTACGGCTGAGCAAAGACAGCAGTGCCCTCAATACAAGAGACCAGCCGCCGATCACATATGATTAGTTCTTCGAGTGGCGTCAACAGGAATCCCGCAATAGTTTGGAGCAAGTGTTCAATAGACCGGTTAGTCGAAAACGACACCAAGATGGCGATTGAAATTTCGAAAAGGTATCTCAACGAGATAAGAAACCATTTTCTCAAAATCCTGTCCGTACTTTTCCTCACATCACAGTATCCAATAAGCATGTTACAAAACACCTGAATAAGAGCAACTGCGCAACACACAAGCGTTAAACTCCAGTTGCTTACCAGAAAGTGCTGCCTGCAAATAAATTATCTTCTGTGGCATCGCGCAGTCACAAGCAATCTAAAATTACATGCAAAGCAGGAAAGAAGTTCTGTCCAAAAACTCGCGTCTCAAAACTTCTCGGGTGTAGGAGATGACGTAATGCAAACTACAACGTCCTTGTTCATTTGACAGAGTTACGTAGCAATTCCACTGTGACTGTTGTGCGGTACATGAGTTACAGCTGAATGCGTGCACTGGCGAAACATTTGCTTGCTATGTCAGTGGAGCAGAGAAGCAGAAAACAACAGACGTTTTCACAAAGTATTTCAAATGCGCGTGACTTCCCTTTCTTTGAATAGGAAGGTTTTCGTCCGAAAGCAATTCAATTTTCGCTTCAGCAAAATTGTTTTTCCCAAGATGGCCGAGAGCGCAAAACTGGTAAAAAATTCAATAAACGCAAAGTGACCGTAAAACAGACAGAAAACAGCACAGAATTTTTTGAACATTTCATTTTTTTGCCAAATAATTCTGAACACTTGTTGGGACAGAGCTGTTCCTGATTTAGAAAAACATGTAGTTCGCTCCATGACATCCACAACCAAAACATTTGCACTGCTGTGCGGAAAAAACTTCTTACAGGATTTTGAAATCCAGACCAGATTTGTGCGGCGGACCACGTGGTATCTTCGCAACGAATATTTGCGCGGGTAGAGGATCAACATCAATGCGCTTGTTCAGCAAAAATATAAAATAAATTAAGTAACTGAAGGCCATACAGTCTGTGTTCTCTTTTTTGCTGTTGTGCAAATGAAGACAGAACGAATGGAAACCGGCAAACGAAGCCGCAGGCAGCTATATGCCGTTCCGCTCCTGCCACTCCAGCGCTCTCTTGTGGACAATCTCCAGTATCGAGCGATTGCATTCGACTCGATGGAACAAATACTTGGCGCACTGCTTCGTTTGGGTTAAAGTTTGAGTTCTTAGGAAGTTTCGAGAATGTTGCATGAAAGGGTGTTTTTTCAAACAACTGCAAAAAAAACACAGAGTAGTCGTCAAGCGGTTGCTAGGGACGCCAACTGAAATACTTACAAGCACCCGTCGTTGTCACCTGTGACGTAAGCAACTAGTATTAACGAATCAAAGAATCTTGGCAAGTTATTATCTTTAACGCCGTGTTGCACTGATTGATGGGAAGGCACAAACTTTACGAAATGTCGCGGTATATACAGAGATTAGCAATAAAGGAATGTTTTATCAGTGGTACTTGTTCCTTACGCCACCAAGGCGCAATTTTCATTTGAGGGCACAAGTTTCGTAGCACTCCTACTATTTACAGTTATTTTCGATCAACATGAAAGAAGTTCCATTGAGTACTTGACATGAATCACAAACAAAAAAACAGCAAAAATGCTTAAGATTGAATATTATAGCTTACCAGTCAACAGTGAAGTGAACAGAGTGCAAGATATTGTCAGTAAGCGAACCCATGCCCGAAGACACAACACTACTGTGGCAGCATCACACACAAAGACAACACAGTTCACATTTGAAAAAATTTAACAAACTTTGGACTGGGTCTTTATCAAAACGTCAGCCATCAGGCATCACAAACCTTTTCTTATTTCCAGATTTAACAATACTTCGGTGCAAAGCATTTAAAAATTCCTCATGTTCGTCAATCACGTATCAGCATTTTAACTAAAGTATTTGATAAATATCGCCTGAACATTTCATGATGAAAAGCTTAATATCTCGACATTCCACATCCGGAATAAATAAAACAAAAAGAACAAATACAAACAGGAAAGGAATTCATACCTTGCCAAGATCGAGTCAAACAAAACAAGGCCGTTCTCCCGCTGCATCAGCATGACCAGGCTCGGACCTGTCGTCAAGTTCTTTATCTAAACAAAACCGAGGGTCAAGACATTTGACTGTTGTACCTGATCGTTGCAAACGAACTGTCAACTTACCGTCTCTTTGCGTTTTTCTTGACTCTGTTCTCCCGCGATATCATACAAAAGTTCAGCCTGCCGCTGCCTGAACCAGCACATGCGTAGCGCGCACAGTTCGAATCCTTGCACCATCAGTTGCTCCAGCACCTCGACATAGGGGGGCAGTGGCTTTGGCGTGGCAAGGGGTTGGCGTTGTTTCTGGCTGTGACGGGGCCTGACCAAAGGGGCAGTCAGCGCAACACATACCGGTTGTATTTCCATGCCCGACGGCCCGAGAACTTCTGCACGAGGATTAAAACATTTTAGGAACTCATGCATTACACTGGTGGGGGATATCTGCAACACAACCATTACGAAAAAGCCACAATGCTTGCTCAGGAAATCATTCTAAGTTCAAACGTTCGCGAAAGTTCTACTGTGCCCCTCTACAGGAAAAGTTCAAAAAGCTCCTGGAACCTCAGGATATGTTTCAAGTTTGAAACTTTGAATTAAACCGTTGTTGAAAAATCAAGACTTTTTCCTACCCAATCATTCCACGTAGCTTTTTGCTTTTATGGACATATAAGGAAAGCAAACACGGACAATTTCAGTGAAAAACGCATCTGAAACCTGACTGCAGTTGGAAAAAAGGCCACAGTGGTTCACGTCACTCCACTGAAAAACGAACTAATCGATTCTGCCTTCCGAACAAACACTTTAGCAGAGAAAAAAGTAAAGCTCCACTCACCAGTGTCTGGATCGACGCGGAATTTAACTTGTCTGCCTTTCATCTTGTCTGAAATGAAAACAAAGCTACAGTGAAGTAACTGCTGCAACACTTGCACTAAAAGCCGATGACAACAATGTCCAAATGCAACAACACACTACAGGTGGACCGAGTCGTATTTTTCTGATCTCGCATCCGCTCCGCTCCGACTCCAGAAATTATCGCTCCTAGTCGATCCACCTCCTTCAGCTTCAAAAATTTAAAACACCGATTGCGCCCAAACTTCGGAAGGTTTTCAATTTTACAGAAAATATACGTATGTTGTTTGGCCGTTTTGGCACATGCAAGTTTTGCCCACGTCGTTTATTTCGCGTGGGGACAAAGAACACTTTGCATGCACGAAATATCCAATTTGAGGAGAACATCGCAAAGGTTTGCTTTCATTATCTGTGCATTCACAGTGGAGAAAGTTCTGTAACTCAATACTAACAACAGAGGCCAGAGTTTCAATCGGAAACACGATATCTCACAACATGAACCCTCACCTCACCACCACCCGACATACACCTTGCAATAGGATAAGCATAAAAGCCAAATGCCACCTCATAAAATGGTGGATGCATGGAGGATGCTTAAGTGGTTGCTTTCCAGAAAGCATTCCAATTATGAATCAAACAAATCAAATCTTGTGTCTAAGAATGATAAGCAAACACGTCCGCGAACCAAATGCAATGATAAGTACAAACCACGTGCGTTCTACTAACTAAAAAATGAAACAGTACTGAACAGAAGCAAGCATTTGCAATATTAATACATGTAGAACGGAAAATATCATAAGCAGCTCCAGTATTTGACTGTGGATGTGTTGAGTGTATTACGAATGCATTTCAACTTTGAAGCTGTACTTCGTGCCATCTGGGTAAGACTCATATTTGCCGTCATACTTGCATTGTCGCAGTCAGATGAAATAGAATGTGGCTTCTCACAAAGCGCAGCATGCATACAGCACCACAAGAAAACTTGCTTGTGCAACAGCGTTTACCTTTTTATTCATAACTTCATGACTGTAATTACACTTGATCATATTGTGCTGAATTTCTGAAGAGCCTTATTTTGAAACTTCGCTTGGTTCACCTGTCCCGCGCATCAAAGCAACCCCTCCCCACACAAACATAAGTGGTCAAATGAGTCCCATGTTGAACTTGTGATTGATGCAGGCTTGTGTCATTCAGCAAGTCACAATCACAAACTTAGCGCACAGCAAGTAGTGCTTATAACCCTCGATCAAATTGGACCAGCAGGCTAACCAGTTAATGGTAAGTCTAAAAATTCGTCTATTTTTCATAATGGGCTTACTTTGACAACATAACTAAAATAACTCAAGTGCTAAAACGTTTATATAAATTATAACAAAACTAGAAAAATGGCAATGAATTTATACCAACAAAAACATCTTAATAGACACGTATCCACGTGACATTGCTCAGTTCAATAAACAGATTGCGCAGCCAGCCTCAGTTTATTGCTGCTAGTTGGTACAGTATCCTGATCATGACCACCCCCACATGATCATGACCACCCCCACAAGCAAGCCATCAGCAAACAAGGCCATTGTTCTGTGCGGCAGTTTGCGCGAAACTGGGTCTTAACAGCAAAAACACACGTGTGATGGATCTCATGCCCTTGTTTATCAACACATGAGTTTACATCCAAGGATGCATGAAGACTTGTCTTTTGGTCTCAAAAGAGCATAATGTCTCCGAATTATAAAACTTCAACTATTGCCCCTTTAACTTTGAAAATGGAATGACTCAAAACTGAAAGTCCACCTCCGCGTGAAGTACACGCATCTTACCTCGCAGCCTCTGCAACCCCGCGTTTTAACCATCTCTACAACACACCTTCCAGCTCTACAACACACTTTCCAGCTCTACAACACACCTTTTCAGTTCTACGACACACTTTCCAGCAATACAATGCACCTTTCCAGCTCTACAACACACCTTTCCAGTCCTACACCACACATTCCTGCTCTACAACACAAATAAAACTCTAAAACAGTGGTTCCCAAAGTCGGCGGTACCTCCCCCCTGGGGGCGGTGAGAAACTCTAGCGGGGCGGTGAAGCAGAAATGGGCGGTTGCGGGGCGATAGAAGACCCAGTTAATAATTACTTTCTGTTGTGTTACTAACTTTGAGTGACCAAATGTCATAAAAAAAACAGTATGATCAACAAACACGCATGCATGTAATCTGTAAACAAAAACTTAGAGTTTTCGAAACAAAACAAAGGTGAAATGCTAGGAGATAAATTGATGAACTACACTTTCCATCACTAAAGGTAAGCTGCACAGTAAAATTGTTCTCCTCTATAATTAAATGATTATGATTGGAATTTTCGTCAGCTGTACTTCCTGGCGCGGGTAAACTGCTGCTTAATAATGCCCGTTTCGTTACAGAGACCATCACCGGTCAGGTTTGAGAATGCACGCTTGCACTTAGACTCAACGTGTAACCAAAAACGTGAGCTAATTTTGGATGGAGCGGTTTAATGGTCACAAATATAATAATAACCTTGTACGAGTTCGATTCGAAAGTAGAAAGGCAATTTATATTTTTTTACAGATAGTGTTTGGTGTAAGTTACCTAAAGGGAATCGAGAAGATTCTGGAAAACAGAAGTGTGTTTCAGAACGCACTTTAGCTTGAGCAGCGCCAAGGAAATCCAGGGAGAGAGATGGTAGAGCCAGTGGACGACTGCAAGTGTCACGGCTAAGTTAAAATACTTTTAAAATATGCAGATTAAATTCAATCCTGCACTGCTCCGAACTCAAAATTTGCTAAAAATGTGACGGAGTATTAATGGATCGATTGATCAAAGAACACCAAAGGGTTTAGAAGTGTTCTGCTAAGTTTAGGCAATGCTGTGCACTCGGATAATGATGAAGAGAGTTTGTACGCCTGTTGCTGCACACAGAAGGTGACTGTCAAAGGGTGTCGTAGACACAGTATCTTGGCTGTCACCAGTGGCGTATGCAGAAAATTTCCGAGGGGGGGGCAAAGTTTCGTCACAATCGTGTGACGTCACAAATCAACTTCAAGAGAAGTGCCGAAGGCACGACCATTCTTGGGGGGTCCGGGGCATGCCCCCGGGAAAATTTTGCAAAATTACACCTAAAAATACGCATTTTTGTGCATTCTGGAAGCAAGTTTTAGTATAATGTTTTTACGAGACTTATTTGCCGGTGAGACAGAAAACTGAACTTTTGTTGTCTGAGGCTCATGAAATAAACCTATATGCTTGCTTGGATGTTATAAGTTTTAGACATGTATCGCTTATCGAAGACGCTTATTGAAGTTTGTGGGCTCAAATCTCACGCCAGCCGAAGCTTTTTTCTGGTGT
>JGI24021J15306_10010158_pt1 | contig 11662 bp, 6 predicted proteins | sample Ectturendosymbi1_FD_15306 | JGI IMG/M metagenome (IMG submission 15306)
TGGACAGGACACTTATCTGAATAAAACAGGGTGGTGTCATCTGCAAAAAGAGAGATAGACGCTTTAATATTTGTAGCAATGTCATTAACATAGATTAAAAATAACAGAGGCCCTAAAACAGATCCTTGTGGAACACCACAATACGTATAATTAAGATCCGAACGAGAACGGCCCAATCACTAGCGTACGGAAGGGGGAGGCCATTGTGCCATGGCCAACCCCTCAGACCCCAAAATTAAAAAATGTAAAAACAGTATTGTCTAAAACTTGCTTCCAGAATGCACAAAAATGCGTACTTTTAGGTGTGATTTTACAAAAATTCCCCGGGGTCATGCCCCCGGACCCCCTAGAATAGTCGTGCCTTCGGCACTTCCCCTAAAGTTGATTTGTGACATCACATGATTGTGACGAAACTTGGCCCTCTCCGCGGAAATTTTCTGCGTTCGCCACTGGGCCCAATAGATGGTTCTTCTGCTGATGATACAAGCAGAGAGCATGTTTTGAGAAAAATTGACAAGCAGTCTCATAGTTTTGTTGCTTCGTGATTTGAGTGGCAATAATGAATGAATAAACCTACTCACAACATTTGAAAGTGAAGCAAAGTCATTGGTAATTTCTGTGTTTATTCAAACTCCAAATGCAACCGTTTTGACCTTTGTCGTCTCATCAACGGAGCACAGAGTTTCAGTTTGGTTGGTGAATGCGAACCTATGAGAAACTAAAAACAAGACTTAAAATGTTTCAAATATTTTACTTTAACAGCATTGACTTAGAAAACAACTTCATCACATTCCATGAAAATACGACAAGGCTTGGTAAGGCAAACTGTAAGAGCCAGTAACTAAAGAGGTAAAACACATGAAAAATCACCAGTCACGCCATGCTACAGCTCTGGTATTGTTATACTACGCACAGATGATCTTCAACGGCACAGTCCTCTTTGAAATAATGTGAGCAGGGTGTCAAAACTGGTCAGTATTATATACCTGAAAAAAGTGATATTTCAAGTTGTGCTCCTGCTAGCTAATTTGATGAAGAAAATTGCAAAATCAACTCAGAATCTTTACTATGGAATACTTCGTACAAACTACCACTTGTATTTGTCAGGAAATCTTGGCCGCATCGCTAAAATACGATGGCTTGAAAAAATATTGCGACATTTTTAACAACATTCTTAACACCGCCGCGTTTTTCGCGATAGTGTTCATGGAGTGCTTATTAGTCGCACAAATCAACCCACCGGAATATTACCATAAAGTATTCCTGCAACGACCGAAAAGGAGTTATTATGCTTTCGTGGTGCTGTAATTGCATATATGGAGTCGGACAAATAGCAAATCACAGAAATAAATGTGATGGCTGGCAGTGGCTGCAAATCTAGAATATTTCCATATAACTGGGTGCACATGCACTCAAGCATTCAGTGACAGGCAAGATTTTCGGTGGTAACTCCAGGTGCCTTGCCTGCAAAGCAGACAGTGGGATCGAATAAAGTACAGGTTTTGATTTGCCCTGTTGTTGTATTTGTTAATTTCCAACCTTTTAATTGGTCAAAAAGTTATTGTGAATGTGATATAGATGAATGATATGGTAAATATTTGCTTCGTTGTTTTAGGTGCGTAAAAGTTATTTATTTATATCATGGCTGTAAGGGCGCAGACAGGGACGCTAGCGGTAGGGCAGGGGGGGCAATAAAAAAGTTGAGGGCAATGGAAAATTATATAAAAAAAAATCGTTGCCAGTGTGCTTATTTCTGTCCAGCAACAATGTTGACCTCGAAAATAGTAGCAGACATTATACAAAACCATTCTGAATTTTCTGGATGCGCGAATAGCTGCAATAAATTTATTTTCAATTCGATCTTGATAAACCATGAAATTACCTACGATGCTGTTATGAAACAGGCACCTCCGCCTCCATTGTCCCCGTTTTGAAAGGGAAGGGGGGCAATGCCCCAGCCTTCCGGCGTCCCTGGCGGCAGATCTGCGAAAAGTTCCAACTGCAAGATTTTATAACAACGAAAACGTTTTCGTTTTTTTTCAAAATCGCGTTTGATGTCAGGATTTATTAAACAAGACCCAAAGCAGTGGGTTTCAATGCGATATTGCCAACAACCATCTGAAATTATTCATGATCTCACTGTTACTGATGATCACACTTAACGTGGTGTAGCTCTTGTTCAACACTACAACGGGGTGTTGACAGAAAAGGAAGGAGAATTCAATGCTTGCTGCAAGGAGTAAGCGAACATTGCAAGTAATTTTCTAATTGCACAAAGTTTACTTCAGCTGGTCAAACATGGACCACTACACCAAAACTGTTTTCATTTTCATCATTCGTAAGTTGAACATTTAATTCAGAGACCCGCGTAATCCTTTTTATTCCTTGGCATAGGAAACGAACTGAGATGAGTTTTATGGTAATGATTGTGCAGGATCTCTAATTAATCTGCAGTCAATGGTGTTGCTCCTATTACATTACGAAATGCAAAAAGCAATTATAAATGTTCTTTATTTGAACTCCTGTGCAGCATGTTTATTTTTCAAATATACCTTCTTAATACAAGAGCTAGCGTTTTGAAAGTGTGCAAATGTTTATGTTTGACGTATGCCCAACATGCAAATCGCGCCAAGTTTGAAGGTCTTTGCGCAAACCTCTAAATTTATGATCTTTCTGGAAATATTTTACATATGTTCGTTTGAAATGAGATGGTAAAAGGTTGCGAAGTAGAAGGAAAAATTTTCTTTAAAATTTGTTGCGTACAAGGGTGGACCACCCGAACTATTAAAGGAAAATCAGTTATTCTGAACTATGTCAAAATTGTGATATGAAACACATGCGATATTAAGTCAAATTATAACGAAATGCAAGACGTTTAATACTGCCGTACGTAGGTAATACGTAACACAGTACACTCCGTGTGCAGTATCAGTAGTTTACACGAAAAGTTGCAAACCAACTAAAAAGTTCAAACCAAACCATGTCCGGTCCATAAATCTACACAAGATGCTTTCAGCATGACATCATTCTTCTTACATTGGCAGAAATGACTCAGCAGCTCTCTGAGGACACTGCATGTAAAGGATTTCATCACAGACTCAGCTGTTGATGATGCGACAGTCAGCTACGTTTTATTAAGTAATGTTTGATACGTCTTCGAAGTTGTATATTCAACATGCAAAAGAACGTCAACTTACCGCAAATCTACGTCAGTCAGCATTCAAATGCAAACATTCAAAGGAACCTTCGTGTGTGATAAATGCAAGTAATGTGAACGAAACAGGAGATCTCATAAAGTTGATAACATTGTTTTAAATAAAAAATAACTGTTGGTGAAAGGGTCTGTTTCAAAACAATACGGCAGTAGCTGCGTTTTTTTTTTGTATTTTTACATATTTTTCAGTTTTTGATAGGTGCATCCTTCTTAGCAAAGAGGGCATGAAACTGCTATTCATAAAACATTTAGGCTCTTGTTGCCTTATTCGAAGGAGCAGCTATGCTCGCGTGTTTTAAACATTCCAAAAATTTCGTTGATAGCTGTAAAGAATCAATGGATGGCTGGACACTATGGAGAGGCTTTGGACTTCTGGTCTTGGATTCGTGAGCAAATAATATTCTAATTGTGGTTTTAAAAAAATTTTCTGTTCCCAGCAGCAAAGCAATTGCAATTGTTTTCCTTTTCTGTTTCAAAATAACACCTTCAAGAGTCAAAATGCTTAGCGCGGAGGTTTACAGTAGTTAGTTTTAGGAGCTTGTTCTTTGTCACAACTTTGACACATGTAAGTTGTCTGATAACGCGGTGGCATAAACCTTCTTTGCGAGGTGTGGTGACGTCATCGACACATCAGTCCCTCACAACTGGCAGTTGCTCGAAGAGGGACGGTCTTACCACATCAGAACTTGTGACGGTGATCAACTTGTAAAGTGAACTTACTGCCGCGTAGTTGCCGCTGTAACAGAAATAAAAAGACGAAATGGTAAGTTTTTTGCTGAAGCAGGTTGGTTGAAATGGAGTTACTTTCAACTACGAATCTTGTTTTTTAGGATTACCAACTTACGGAAGAACAGAAGGTCGGTAAGTGCATTTCGTTTGGAGTAAAACACAAGTGTTAAGTATATATCGTCTAAACCTGGGTGAGCAGGCCAGATGAGATAAAGGTTTACTTAATTTTCTTGTTTTCATATCAGTTGTTTGTATTTCCCGAAAAACGAAAGGTTCAAACTTTGGGAAGTCTAAAACAAGCTTACTTCCGCTTAGCAAGAATTCGGACGAATACTTTGTGCATAAATATGAATTTCCCACTGAGCTAAATATTCATAAAAGTGTAACTCGTCAAAGGTCAACGAGATTAAGATAATAATCCTTGTGCAACGATTCTTTATTCTGACATAATGTCTTGTTTGTTGTCACTTCACGGAAGTATGACATGGAAAAACTGGCGTATAGCTTTCTACGCTGTGGCTATGGTTCGTGTTTCTTCCGAATATGCCAGATATGACGTTCCAGATATTTAAAAGAGTTACCAGATTAGATGTTCCATGTTCCACATTAAAGACAAGTTACCAGATTAAGATAATACCAGCTTACAAGAAAAGGTACCGGATCGGATGTTCCAAACACAGAAGGTTTATTTCAGTTGAGCAAGAAAAAGTTAAAAAACTGCGAGCTTTGTTTCTTGTCGTTCATGTTCTTCACAAACGAATAAATGTTCCAGCAATAGAAGTTACAATATTTCATTTGGGGCTAATTTATATAAAGTTTGGCGTTTATTTAGAATATCAGTATTTCAGGAAACTTTTAAATAAGCTTATTTCTTTTAAGAACCCAGTGTTTCTTTCTCGTACAGAAATAGGCTATCGTGAATGCGACGGCCAACTGGTAACCTGCGGCATGTTGTGCAATTTAGAAATACGGTGATAGGAATTGTTTGTATCACAATCAACACAGAATTCAAAGCTGCATTTGAAGTCTTTGTGGCCGACTCCGACGATGGAACCATAACCACGAAAGAACTAGGCACTGTTATGAAAATGCTTGGGCAAAACCCCACAGCGCAGGAACTCAAAGACATGGTAGATGAGGTTGATATGGATGGTGAGGCGCAGCTAATGACTGACAGTTGCAGTGCCTGATATGCTGTGCGGTGATGGCTTAATAACTAGCGACAGCTGCCGGTTGAGCCGCATGATTCGCTGCCTTCGCTGTCTTTAGACGTGCATTTAGCAAGAAGTTTGCGAACCGATATGAATTAAACTTTGCTGCTATGGATTCTGTTACGTCCTCAATTTGACTTTTCAAATCAAGAAATTCCGTTCTGCAGGTTAAATTGTTTTGCACAAGCTGGATAAAAAGTCGCACAAAGAATTGTGTAATTTCGAAAGGGCGATATGTGCTCTGAAAACGTTGCTACCAACTAAGATACACGATTAAAGTAAATTTCTGTCATTTAAGTCGCTTGGCTGGCTACATGAAGTCAGCAACACAATTTATGAAACAAGCCGCTATCAAAAACAATCTAAACTGAAGTGTATTCAAATCTAAAAGTCGCGTGTAAATCTGGGTTTGGATGACGTGAGCCTTCATTCAACTTATGATGTATCAACTCCTCTCACTTTGACTCCGCAATGATGCAGCCAACGTTATTTAACACGTATTGGTCATTTGTTACTAAGGTAATTAAGCAACCAAGGCTTCGTCATCAGTGCGCTGGATGTGTGCTGCTACTATCGCTGCAACTGTTTGTGGTGTCACGATCAAAATTACTGTAAAAAAACGTTTGTATCGCCGTAGAGTTCAAAGCGGCATTCGACATTTTTGTCGTTGATGCCGAGGACGACGTCATCACAACGAAGGAACTGGGCAAAGTTATGAGAATGCTGGGTCAGAGCCCGTCCGAGAGCGAACTGCGGGAAATGATTGAAGAAGTTGATGTTGATGGTCGGTGGCGATGGAACGATCAAAACATAGCTCGCATCCACTAAAGCACGACGTCACATGTCCGGTCACACATCACTGGTCAAATTCACCGCGTTCTGCAGATAAAGCTTCGCACCTCGTCACATGCAGCTTACGTCATAATTTTTAGGATGTCGTCATTATCTTTTGCCGCTGCACAACATTTCACCTCACAAAGTAATTTCCCATCACAATACTTGCTAGTTGATGCATGACAGAATGAACTACAACGCTTCATCTTGTTTTGTCTTATGGCATTATAAGAGACACATCCTCGCATTCGCAGTTATGGTGGCGCTCCCCGGTAGAGTTGATGCCACACTTTTAAAAATAAGGATTGATTTTCTTATCTAAAAGTGATGTGCGTGAGCTTGAATGGATCTATGATAAAAACAGGACCTAATTATGGAACAGACTGTTCTAGATTATATTTTTGCAATACAATTGACAACAATGCATGAGAAATCCTGAAGAAGCTGCTTTTGACCCTGAATTGAGGACGTCAGTTTTATAACTAGAAGCCGCGGCGAAAATGCATCTGATGCAGAAGGTTTATTAAAAGTATAAACACCACAACCTTCTGAGAAACAACCAAAACTTTTTTTCCAGTTTGATTATGAAACTCGGAACATAGTAGAATTTAAAATTCATAAAAGTCTCGGTGTGATAAAACAGCAGCTTGACGTGTCTACTAAACTACCGTTAAGTCTTGAGTCTATTGAGTACATGGCTGTTAAAATTTGCGCGATGGCGAAACTGCTTGTGCTGGTGGTAAACAAGTTAGTGTAAATCAACCGAAAGTTACATTGGATGCTAATTCAGTTTTGTTTATATTCTGCTTCTGTACTGCTTTCGGAGTGTCACGAGTGGTCTGCGTCGCCCATCTCCGCTTGTTTGCGCCCTGAGCCACGCTGCTGCTTTCGCAGTGAATGCTGCACTGATGGTCGAATGTGTAAATTGCCCCATGTGTAGTAGGTCGAATGCAAATGGATATTTTGTTCTTTGCACAGTCAGTCTAAAGTAGACAGGATGCAAAGATCAGACGTACTTTGCACAATGCTGCCAAAACATTTTCTAAACAAGGTTAAAGTGATGTATCAGCGATTTTAAGTGAATTATAACCGAACTTTTTAATCCGTTGATTTGACAACTCAAGATCAGTACATTTTCCGCAAACAAAATATATCATTTAAATGTCATTCCACGCTGCCAAAGCAGCTTTGCACAACAATGCCGACAGTTCTCGGCTGAAACCTCGCACCTAGAGGTCAAAATTCAAGGCTCTCGTAAACACTTACTCGAATTGAAAGTTTAACCAAAGCCTTGGAAACAGTGACCCAGCGACACAAAGGCACACGATTGGTTAAAACCAAAGCGCCTCTTGTAGGGAGAAAACTTTGTAATAAAAAATGGTTTATATTTATTCCCGTAGTTGAAGATACGCGATAACGCAAAAAATGAAAAACAAATCGATTTGCTTCACAGAAAAAATTTTAGACTCTACTTTATTTTTAAAATTAAAAAATAAAATTTTCTAAGAATTTAAAAGCCCTAGTTGGCTGTTGGATAATGCTTTCTGCATGTTGCATGGCTTCTGTGAGAAGCAATTTTGAAAATGATCCGTTCGTGAATGCATCGTATGCATGCTTTATGTATGGCTGTGAAGTCTTACATGCAGCTATTGATTATTGGAATTCCAAACAGTTGGTTTGCTTTCTGATAACGCATGCACAATGTGTACGTATAATGTCATTTAAACAGATACAAACGTTTCCATTATTTGCAACAATCACTTGTCGTTGGTTGAGAGCATGGGTAAATTTGATGGCTACCTATTAGTTGTTTATTAGTGATTAAAATGTACTAAAGGTTTTTACAAAAGCTGTGTTATCTACTACTTTTCAGGCACGGTGTGCACCATTTATAAATTGATCAAGTGACCATTTAATACGCCCTTGAACTATTTCTTGTTTACATATTTTTCGTTCACTCAGATATTGATCTGAAACTGGTTTTTACTCTCAACTTGTAGTTATTTTTTGTTGAAACGTGGATCTTATACTTCATGCTAAAAAATTCTACTCTGAAACAAGTTCTATTCTCTTTTGAATTTTCTCAGTTTAGGCAGTTAGTTCATTGATCCTTTATACATAGGTAGATTTCTTCTCATATTTCCGGCACATTTGTTGCAGTCATAAAATTGAAATATGAGATACATAAAAATAATTTGAACTGCAACCATTCGCCTCTTTGAAAATTAAGTTTAAATTCTGTTAGAATGGTTTAATATGCCACCGGTAACAACTAAAAAAATTATGCCGGAAATAAAGGCAGCGGAACCATTGATTTCGAGGAGTTTTGCCTCATGATGTACCGGCAAATGCAAGCTGAGGAAGACGCAAAAACCCCTGAAAGGGATGAGAAGGAATTAAAAGAAGCTTTCCGTCTTTTCGACCTCAACGGAGACGGATTCGTGGATTGGGACGAACTGAAAGTAAGTGTCTGACAGTAACATCAATAATCTTTCTTTTAAACAGAAACCAACACGACGTGATAATCACCTCGCAGTAAACTTTACAGGAAGATCGCGGAGCTGGTTTGATGTAAATAGTACTTGACACAACGGAGTGCTGTGTTTTAAATTGCAATTCTGGCATTATCAAGTTAACTCAGTTGACAGACAACGTCTTATCAGGCAAATCTCGCTTAGATATTTAACAGCTGCATGCAGTGCTCTTCTTCATCGTCTGCGTAAGACCCCAGTAGTAATCCTGTCATGTTTTCTCACTGTTGTGTATTTTATGCAAACGCCTAAGTATCTGAATAGTTTCTGACAAAATAATTGCTATGAATGTGTTGCGATCGGAATGCCCGAGCGGCATGTGCGCAAAGCTTCGCACTGTGGCAGCAAGCAACAATAGAGATCACACGCCGCGATCACTCTATTACTGCTTATTCGCGCCACGCACATATAGTGTTTTTCTTCGCGCACATTCCGTTCGTGGTGAACCGCGCATTCCAGCGCAACGCCAGCGGAGTGGTTGCAACAAATGCTTTCATTCGTGCACATGTCGCCAAACAAAAGAAACGCACACACCGCAGATTTGCAGCAGACTTTCTGTTCCTGATACCGCGGAATACATAGAATACTAAGGTGTTAGTGATTTGAGGTAGAAAACGTAAAATAGCAAGAAAACAACTTTTTAAATAGGTTGGTTCTTTTTTTCTTTCACGCTGACGCAAACGGGAAGTTTGCTTCGAAGTTGTACTTGATTCGTAGAGAATGCGAAGAGATTGGTTTACAAGTTTTAACAGTAGAAGTGGATTTGCACTGTACGTGGTCATCCTGCCCATTGTAAAATTTACTCGGTTTTTGAAAACGTATGATAGTTAATCATATCTTTTTGCAAAATTTGGTATCTTGTAAGATGGGGCAAAAGTAGTCAGAATCGAACCGACAGAGGTTTGAAGCGGCGTCGTTCACCGGTATCGATAAATATAAGAAAAAAACAGGCTGAGTGAGTAGGTGCGCCTGCGAGGATTGTTACGAAATTTAAAGATTTATTGTGGTCTTTTCAAAATTTTCTTCTTTACATACGTATTGCGGATTGCTTTTAAAACGTCCTCTTCTATGCGTTTTTCTAGACTTGTGGTGGGGTCAGTGAATAACGTCATTTTTGCAACTCTTGCTCGATGGTTAGAAGCCATGATAAGGAATAGCGTAGGTTGGGGGTAAATCCAGGGCGGAACGGTCGGGTCAGTCGTTTCTCCACACGATCGTCCGGCCATTTGAAATTGAAAGTAGGGACAAAAATGCCAAAAATCACGCAATGTCTTCCTGGCAGGAAAGAACGCGCAGATGCAGAGATGTCGTCTACAGAAAAAAATTATGCTTGTTCTTGCTGAGGCTATCGAAAATGTCAATTGATATTTCTTGAATTGAAGTTAAAAAACTTATTCGTCCAGGTCAAGAAATGTTGTCCCAAGAGGGTGGCTTTGACCACGTATTTGAGAAGAGTGTGCGTGTGATAGCTTGAAACGCAGAGTTGAGAGGGTGGAAAGAAAGGATGTGAAAATGTAAACAATAAAGCAAATTTTATTTACTTCGCAAAACTAAACATTGTTAGACGAAGGTTTACTAACCTTCCACTTGTTTATTGGTATGGTGTAACCAGTATGTTGTAGTTACTGTGGATGTGTGTGCCAGCGGTTGCTATATAGTCCATAGCTATAGTATAGACCAGCAAACTGGGCATATGTTGCATTTTACAAAAACAGATGCATGCTCCCTAACCAGGACCGGTGCTAGGTGGTTTGGGCCCCCAAGCCTGGACTTTGGGGTCCCAATATACAATATATTGCATTTAACACATGATCTTTATATACCGTATTTATCCGATTGTAAGCCGCGGCTTATAAAGTTTTTTTTCATCGTTTCGTGCGGCTTACAATCAAGGGCGGCTTACATTTTTCATTTCTTCACCTTATCGAAAGGCATAGATGACGTTCCAGCTTTCCTTGGCTGCGTTATTTTCGACCAAACTCTCTTTTCGCATTATATTCTCTTCAGCATCACGTGCACATACGTCACAGGAGCAATTATGACGAACAGAAGGCAGTTGTGGCGAAGCGTCATTAGCAGGGTTACGAATAACCGCGAAAAGTGTTAGTGCGCGAAAGTTATCTGAGGCTTAGGGAACCTATGTTCAAGTGTGGCTTACAATCAAGGGCGGATAACAATCGAGCAAATACGGTAAACAAAAACTGATTCTTTTTAATAAATTTTTATAAAAGCATGTTTCTAAAGCATCAACATAACATATAAATCAGGCTGAATTTAGCATTTGCCATATCTCAAGCTTGAAAAATGACTTTTTCTTAGCTTTCAAAGATGCAATGTATTTATCAACTCAGTCATATGTAATGTTTTTGCAGTTTCACTTTATCATTGCCAGATTAGCTAGTCTTTCTTCAGTCACAGTTGACCTGTGAAACATATTGATTAACTTCAGCTTCCTGAAGCTCCGTTCAACAGTGTTGCATACAGCAGTGATCGGCAAACGTTCGTTATGATGGTCCCAAGCCCCATATCAGAGTCGTAATTAAAGGCCCGTGCTTATTTTTAAAGCTTACTTTCTAAGCTCCGTTTCTTTATTCTATTCCAGCAGACTCTTGCTCTATTTCAATGCACTTTTTAAGCTCTAAGTCTTTATTCACTATGGCAAATTCACACGAATTGACAAAAGGGGAATGAGAAGCAGTACTTCATAAAGATCAAATTTTCTAAAAGTGCTCAATAAGCAACATTTTTAAGGGGGATGCCTATTGGGGTAAACAACATTATAGATGGGGACTTCATCTTTTTCATTAACACCTCTGCCTACGCTCTTTTCCACGCAACTCCCTTTGTGCATATTTCAATAAATGATCCTATTGTAACATTCTGGCGACTGCCTAATTGGGCAGATTAAAGACTTTTTGCAGAGAACGAACTTTTCGCGAATCTAAATTCCATCTGGGTTTTTGCCCCTACTGACCAGTTTTTGTCACTTTCTTTTACCATCGTTTTTCTTCTCTTTCAGTAAAACAGCATAAACAGTTCTTCCTGCGAATTTCAATATTTTAGCTAGCCCATTCATTCTATAAATAATGTCGTGATCACAGTTACAGCACATACAGTTTCTAGTTCATATCTAGCAGAGATTT
>JGI24021J15306_10010161_pt1 | contig 11661 bp, 8 predicted proteins | sample Ectturendosymbi1_FD_15306 | JGI IMG/M metagenome (IMG submission 15306)
TCAGCAATTTTGAAATTATTAACAAATGAATTTTCAGCGTTGCTGGACGAATGTTCAAACCTGATAGATGTCGTTTGACTGATGAAAGATTTGAAGCGTTGATGTTCATCAACTGTAACAAAGATTTCAAACATTCATCATTTTTGTTTAATTAATATTTAAAGTCTTTGTTGCAGTGTAGTAACTGATGAGGAGAAGAGGGGGAATTGACTCCCCTGGCCAGCTAATATAAAAAAAATGGACCCGCACATTGCTTGTATTTCGGTTTTGGTTTTTAGTAGGTTGTCGTCTTTTAGCGTTTTTCGGAGTATTTTCCGTTAATTTGGGGTTTCAATATAGATATCCACACCCGGTTTCGCCATTATATATCACGTTTATTTCTGAGTGTTGACTAGTAGGACACCTACAGAGGTCAGTGGGCCTCATTCAGCTAAGTTCAACCTCTAGCTAAAACCTTAAGTTACACCACCGGTTTGTCATCTGCACGAACATCTCAATAAAAAATTAAATATGTTTTTTTTTCCGGTGCTTGATCCTTACAGATTATTAGTAACGTTTTCATTGCATTCATTCATATCGTGTGTTTTGTGAAAATATACTTACATCAAACCATGCAAATGTTTTTTTTGCATTCTGAAGATGTGTCAAGACAAATGTAATCGCGACTGTAATCGTGATTACTTACAATGTAATCGTAATCGTAACCGATTACATTGCGATTTTGTTCTTTCGTAATCTTAATCATGATCGAGCAGGTGGCAAGTAATCGTAATCGCAATCGATTACATTTGTGATGTAATCACCCCAGGTCTTATAGCAAAACAAACCGTACCATAGTCCAGATCATGTACGCATGCTTAGTTTTTTCCTCAGGGAAGGCAGGCGACGGATCCAGAGGGGCGATTGGGGCAATCGACCCCGTAAATCCTATAAAAGCAACTATATTCACCATGATTTTGCACAATTGGGAAAACAGCATTCGCGATGTAAGGCTATTTTGCCGTCCAGTGTTTTGTCACAGCAGTGTTGTGAAGTATTCTTCATCTCTCGTACAGTAGTGAACCTGAAATGAGACTACTAAATATTACTGAAATCGCCCTCCTTATTCTTACTGACTGGATGCGGCCCTGTGGGAGGGTTGCGGGGACAGCAATCATATGAAGATTTGGAATACCTTGTGGTCAACAGATATCTCAGATACTTCTGCAGGCTCCTTGCCCAGATGGGACAAAGCAAGGTTGGAGATGTAGTCAGTCCACCAGGTCTTGGACGATCTCTGGGCTGCTTTCCCTTGAGTGTAGCTAGCGGAACTTGCCTCGCCAATCTTTCCTGGAAAATTCTGGACACATGGCCGAACCAACGTAGCTAGGATCTCTCTATTCGGGGGAGAGGTGGTTCAACATTCAAAGCTTTACGGATTTCTAAATTGCACATTTTCTCGCAANGGTTTACACCGTGAACTATATAAAGTAAAAGTCCCACCTCCCCCGTTTGCACTTAGGATAGCATTCTTTCAGTCATTAACCAAGCTCCAGGCCAATAGGGGAGGATCGGTAGAAAGGCCGACTGAAAAGCTGACAGCTTGGCAGTGTTTGAAATCTCCCGTCTTGTGACCACAGAACAATCCGTGTATCAATCTTCAGACTTCTTTCATTCGTGGATATCATCCTAAGGAACTTGCACTTTTTACCTGCTATGCAACTGCAAGTGCCGAATGCACTGGTTTGGCTTTCGGAAAAGAAATAATTCCTTGTTCGTTCTCGCGCTGATTTTCATTCTGAGTTGATCATACGCAACAAAAAAACGATCAAGTGCATGTTGGTGGCCCTGTTCAGGAGACGCTAGCAGTAACAAATCGTTGTCAAAAAGCATACTGGTGATCTTGCAACTCCCAGCAATGACACCCTCGTCGACTCGGCTGTGACTGTCCATATCTATTTCAAATGGAATATGAACAGGAATGGTGACAGCCCACACCCTTGTTGGAGTCCAACACCCACTTTGAACAGTATCGATATAACTCCGTCAACACGGACATAAATAACGGAACAGAAATATAGTGATCTGATGGAAATAAACAGGCGGTGATCAACACCTTGCTCCTGCAACACATAGGCAAGGTTTTTCACGGGAAACCCGCTCGTGTGCTTTTCGAGGTCGACAAAACATGTGTAAACGAAAAATGCTGTTCTTTTTGCTGCTCATGTTGTTATTTCGTAGCGTTTGCCACCAGGTTCCAAATCAAGCAGATAAATTAGATTTTCTGGCGATTGTTTTTATTATTAGCCGACGATTCACCCACCAATTCAAGTGGGCTTCACTGGGCGAAACGTCGGCTGTTAAAAAAAATCGCCAAAAGATGTACTTTATCTGCTGGATGTGTAAGCAAATTTGGCACATTGCCAAAATTCTCGAAAATTTCTTGGAGAATGAAATTTGCTGTGTGATATTTGGTGTCATTGCTTACTTTTTTAAAATAGATTCGATGGAAAAAATATTCTTCCCCACGAAAAAAGCGCAATTTTTATGAATGCAAAATGATATACAAAAGCGTTTGTAACGCTGCACTCCCACGTGACATGTTANAACGTTTGTCTTTTTTATATACTTGTTTGCTTCCTGCGACACTTTGGAACCCAGGTTGGTGTTGTTCAAACTATTATTAACACTATTTTCACTTCCTGCGGTGGGCGTTCCAGACTTAAACGCAAACTGAATTGATGCAGCATGTTCTATAACGGTTTTCCACAGTAAAAGCCACACACATAAAGTCATGTCCTGTCTCAATCTGGTGCAAAGACTAAACATTACCTGAAAAACGAATAAAAAATGCGATGGAAAGTTCTGAAGCATTCGTAGTGAGTTGACAGCAGGGTTTCCACAGCAGCGCGAAAATATACAGAGGTAAACAACATGTTTACAAAGATGCGTACTGTATTTCAAAACAAGCGCTGAGGTGGAGGTTGGAAGCCTCAGAAACAGATATTCAACTTTGTTGCTCTGCTTTACGTCTCGCAATATCGGTTTCATGCCAAATGCTCTTAATGCACGTCGTGTCCAAACCGTCAAAAACTTACAGTATATCTTTTTAACAGTCTTTGCTATATATCTAAAAACAACTTGCCTGCAAATGATCGCAAACAACTTTTAAATACTTGCAAATTTTTCTCTGCTTGCAAACTGCTGTGAAGTTGTAGTGAAAAATTTTCTACATTTAAAAACTACGCACAATGGAATTTTAAATTCACTCTGCCATGGTAATGATCTTTTGTGACTGGAATAAGGTCAAATTTAAAAACTAAGTTCAATAAACAAGAAACTAATGCCTTCACGCAGTCAATATATATGATTGCGATTGTCATTTAACATGTAAGTCATTTGCCGTGGTATGGCTTGTCATGTCGTTGAACTGTGTATATAATTATGAACCATCAAAGATAATCACTTGCAAACTTGTAAAGTTTGTTAAAGTGCATCTTTTTCAAAGCTTGAAGAAATGCTCCCTCGTTTAGCTATTCACTGTAGTCGTTTGTTGATAATAAAGACACAGCCATGAAGAGGGAAACCTAGACCAAAAGTTCTTACAATACCACAAAGCTAAGCAAATCAAGCGTTTCTTTTTAGGGCCCTCAATTTTCGCGTTTGTTTTATTAGGCTCACGAAACAAAGATGCAGTTCGCTATATCTTTTTATGTTTTTCAGTGCGACAGATGTGTGCAGCTTTAGATGAACGTGTTGTGAGAAAAAGAATAAAAGAAATATTGGAAATGATCGAATGCATCGGGAAAAATGGAAAGGAAGAGAGAATGGGCAATCGTAGTTTTGTCGGTTATTCAGTTCACATTTTGCGTCGTTGCACTTTGTCGTCCTGACTACATCATCGGAAATCTGCCAAAGTAAGATTTGATGTTTGGGAATCAAAAACTTGATTTATTGAGGACGTATTTTCTCTTCATTTCAGTTTTGAATCGGTGCATGTTTGGATGAAAATTGATTATTAAAGTTCACTTTTGCATTATTTGCCCGGTAGAGGAATTTCTTCAAGTAAACACAAAGTTCTCAGAGCAGCTCAGAATAGCATAAGTTATACGTAAGCAGCGTGTAATAAACACTCTGCGTCCATAATGTCACAGATCAAAAGTAACACGTAAGATCATGTTTATATATCACCGAAAGTCTACCAACCTGAGATAAATTAAGATTGCTTCAAGCAAACAGATTTCGTTGCAATATGACTGGCAGATACTTCGTGCAGTGAATTTGATTTCATTCGCCTCGGGCAAGGTTTCTACGCAACCATCAAACACAACGCACAGTTACGCTTTCAATTACACCTGTCGTGAATCCGTGAAAGGCGAGGTGTGACAAATACCCCATCTGCAGATTTCTTTGTAAAGATGGTGTTCTGGAAGGCTGTTCAAGAGGCAAGAAGGAAGTTTAGTGTAACTTCATCCAGTTCAACAAAGCTAGGTATCTGCTGAACAAGTCTACGATCTTTCTGTATCTGCAACTAATATACCTGAAGTGAATTCTGTTACGTGTTCTGAGGTTTGCAACTGAAGATAGAGAAGTGCGTAGTGCTTTGAACTACGAAGCTCCTTTCGTTGGTGCTCACCAATATGACAGATTTGCAGACAAGTCAAGGTGTGCGAGTACAACATTCCTGGAATAAAATAGCAAGCTGGTGTGCAACAGTTAAAGAAGTCTACGTGTATAACCAAAAAAAAGAAGTCTACACAAAGCTGCCGCATAAAAGATCAAGAGAGTATATATATCAACTCTTAGAGAAAGTACACTTTCCCATCCAAGAAATTGATGGAGTGACAGAGAAAAGGGGAAATGTGGTGGATTTCATGTGTAAAACAAGACGGGCAGCAGAAAACTTAGCAGAAGCTCCCTCAACACGCGACGAGGTCGCCTTGGCATTAGTACAAGACCCAGAGTACACGCATGTAAAATTTCACTGTGTTCCATCGGATTTCCCAGACGAAGAAATAAAACGAGTTACATTCAGAATGTATGGTGAAATCAGATACTCAAGAATCTTAAAAGATCGAAGAGGCAAAGCCGATGGTAGAAGAATCTACAACATACAAACCGAAAAAATTGAAGTTAAAACCAATACCGCCGACAGTAAAACTAAGTGGAAAAACCTTTTTGGTAGAATATGCATCACAGCCAATTCAATGTTTTCTCTGCAAGGATTTTGGGCATATCAAAGATGACTGCCCAAACTACAGTCCAATTCTGCACAATGCTGATTCACAATAAAATCAAGACGTCAATCAAGAAACGCGTGAAAACGTTTCAAATAAGACTGAAAACCAAGGACAAACAACTCAAGATAAGAGCTCAGCGACAGCACAGCCGCAAGCAATAAGCGACGACAAAGAAGTAGAAATGAATGAAGATGGCTTCATCGAAGTCAAGAGCATATGAAAAAATAATAAAACAACAACCGTCATCCAAGATGACTTGATCTTAAAGTTTCCAACCATAATTTACCCTGATGATGAAAACGACAATATTAATACAACGCAAAAAAACTAAACAACAAGACACAACGGCAAGGCAAATATGGTCTGATATTTCACCGCCTCCACCATACATTTCGAAGGCAATTTTGACTATGTATCGACGCCTACAACGGAAAACGACCAACAACAACGTGAAACACTAGTGGATTTAAATTTGCCTTCACTTTCATTGTCGGAAGAAGGAAAAGGTAATCTAAGGCAGAAGCGTTTACATCCGTCATCGGCGTCGTCCGATAGCATTGAACAGTGTAAAAAAGGTCGCTCCAACTTTTACGAATGCGTGGAAACAACTTCGAAAAACCTGTTAACCCTGGAAAGTATAAAACTTGCGCATGTGAATCAATATATGTTCTGTGTGTGTGTGAGAATTCATTTGAAATGAGTGATACAGGTAATGCAGTGTGCAATTCATGCCATAAACAAATGCCTGTGCTTGGTCTAGACCTCACAGTATAGCAATGTTTTGAATATTTTTTGTTTTCCGTGTACTTATAACCTTTACAATGGCGACGCAACTCAAAATAGCTACCCTTAATTGCGCAGGTATGGTAAATGACATAAAACGTGCTACCCTGTACGATGTCTGTAAAAAGTTAAACGCTGACATTATATTACTTCAAGAAACTCATAGTATTACAGCAGATGAACCCAAATGGCATGATGAATGGGCCCCATTAGAATCTGCCTTTAATTCTGCAAAAGACAACTTACATAGACAAAATGGTGTAGCAATTCTGGTAAATAAAACGCATTTCACTTTAAAAAACACTAAATATGATGAAAATGGCAGAATTCTGGTATCAACAATATTCCAAGACAAAACCGCAATAGTTAATATAATAAACGCATACGCACCCACAACTTCTTATTTTTCCCAAGTACGTAACGACTATTTTAATTCATTATGTAAGTTTTTTCGACTGGACGAAACCAAATATAATACCTGGAGATTTCAATATGGTCACGAACCCCGCACTAGTTCGCCAGCCGCCTACAATAACGAAAGAATGCCCGCAAAGCTTTAAAGAACTTTGCGAAACTTGTAACTTAAAAGATTCATATCGTTTACTTCATAACAAGCTTAAGATGTTTTCAAGAAGACAGGGACACCGACAATCACGCTTAGACCGTTTCTATATTGACCAATTAATAACACATCGCAATAGCAATCTCAGATCACGATGCAGTAATCTTGCAACTAGAAACTAAAAATCTACTTAAACCAGAAAAAGGCATTTGGAAAAATAACGTACCTATATATTCAGATGAACATTTCTGTAATTATCTCCTTTTTAAAAGGGCAACTTTGGCAAGCTCTCTACCCAACACTATAGCAAAATATAGTAAGTTGGTGGCTAAATATGAAACGCGAATAAAAGACCTTAATATAGAATTTTCTAAAAATCGAGTCTTTGAAAATCAATTACGCGAAAGAGAGTTGGAACAAAATTTTAAAAATATTTGGTTCAGATTAGTTGATGAACAATAACTATTACCGCTGTTTTATAAAACAAAGAAAGAATTGGCAAAATTCCAACTTGATAAAATGCGACAAAAACTAATGAAATCGAAACAAGACGAATACGAAACAGGAGATCAAGGAACTAAGGAGTTTTAAAAAGAATTTAACGAAAAAAGAGAAAAAACGTACATATACCAACTTGAAAATGACCAAAGTCAAATTGTCTCTACCACACCCGAAATTTTGAATATTACCTTTGAATTTTTTTCAGAATTCTTTTAAGAAAAATCAAATTACCCACAATTAGCGAAAAAAATTTTGAAAGGAATACCACCAATTGAAAATTTGCAAAACAGCGAGGACTTCACTAAAGCGATAAAACCGAATTGCTTTGCATAATCAAGCAAAAGGCCAAAGGCAAAACACCGGGAGCCGATGGCATTGCTATAGAATTTTGTCGTAAATGCTGGCACATCACAGGAGACGATTTTACGCAAGTCTTAAACGAACTACACGAAAAAGGAATAATCCCAGACGAAATCAAAAGTGGAATAACAACCCTCGTCCATAAGAAAATTAAAAAAGAAGACCTTCGAAATTACAGAACAATTTCATTACTAAACACAGACTTGAAAAGATACACCAAAATTTTAGCAAACCGTCTTAAACCATTGTCACAAAAAATTCTACAATCATATCAATTCACGGCGCCCGGGAAAACCATAACAGACGCAACCACGTTACTGAGAGACTTAAACGACTATGTCGCATCACGGAATCTTAACGCGTTCATTATATCTTTAGATTTTGAAAGTTTTTGACAGCGTTGATCACAAATGGCTTTACGCCGTACTCAAAATAATGAATTTCCCCAGCTTATTCTTGAAAATTGTTGAATCCCTATATACAAATGCAACTTCTAAAATATTGATAAATGGCCATCTAACAAAACCGATTAAAATGGAAAAAGGCATACGGCAGAGTGGCCCTTTCAAGTTTATTTTTGTTTTTATTAGCAGCGAACTCTTTGGTAATACAAATCCAAAACGACTCAACTATACAGGGCATCAGAATCCCCGGAAGGCACAATTGCAAAATTCACTCAGAAAATCTTGTCCACCTCTCACTGGAATGTCAATATGTTCAACTGATTTCAAATTTTTAAAGTTATTAAACGCCTCTCTGGATCACTTCTTACACCAACCTATTCTATGTATTTTGCACTAAATGTACCGTTCCAGTAGCGCAGTTCATATCTCGTTACTGATCACGACGATCCGCCATAAAATGTGGAAAGACCGAAACCAAATAGTTTCATCAACACTAAAAAAGCCTTCGAAAAACTATACATGTTTTATTTTGAAACATTTCGGATTATTCTTAATCCATCTTCAGTCAAAAGAAAGATAAAACAACACTTGGCAATGTCAGCAATTCAAAACCATAAGGCTTTGTGACGCAAGAAAGGACAGTGCTGTGACGCAAAAGCGTCAAACGCAAACCGAAGTCAGCGCCACGTCATTAAGAATAACCCGAAACGCCTCAAAATGAAACATGTATAGTTTTTTGAAGGCTTTTTTAGTGTTGATGAAACTGTTAAGTCTATCCCAGTTTTACGCTCCAATGAAACCAAATACATTTCAATAACAAAGTCATGAAACCTCATAAAATCATAGTGTCCGTAAAACAAGCATTCCGCTGCAGATTAGCACGTGAAAGTCGTTTGGATGTTTACGTTTTTGAAAACATTCTATCGCAAATTGTTACTGCTATGTGAATCTCTTACGCATTATTATGCAATGTCTACATTTGCTCATAATTACGTTTAAGCCCAGCTTTCATGATTTAAGCAGTGAGTTGGCCGCACTGACGTCACCGCGTTTTTTTCGTATACTTCGTTCGTTTCTAGTAAAGCAAGGGTAGTGTAGCGTAGTGAAGTTGGTTGTGCAATGAAGTTTCTTGCTACAAATGCGTCTCGCACCATTACAGTGCCGTTAGCCACAACCGCGAACCTCCATTTGGAATAAAGCGCTTTTTCCCCTTTTTTTGCTCGTTTGGTTTTCCGTTGTACATGTGTTTGATGTCATCACGATGTCTCGCATGTCAGTTAATTCTTTTTCGTGTTTTAACAGTAAGATCTCTCCGTTTCTTAGAACGAGAGAAATAACGTTGCAGATTTGGCCGTGTGATAAAGATTGTCTCCAACTACTCTCGGCATCAGTACAGCACCGCATACTACAGATGTGTGCTTCCTTGTTGACGTTTCCTTATTTTCCTTCCGTTAGTACTTGCGTGAGAAGGCCTTGTGGAATCTGTAGAAAATCATCGGTCCTGCTGTGTTGTTTTCAACAAAAATCCTTTTGCAGCAATGTTCACATTCATGCATCTCCTCACCAGTGGTTAATTGTGCAAGTACATCTATTGCTATCGTACTGCCTACAACAACTTCGAAGTAATGTACTTTGCTTTCAAAGTTGCGTTCGACGCTTCACTTCTGATGTTCGTGATGTACAGTGGATCACAGGACAGCGCCACACGTATTCACTTTTCCGAGCGATTATTTGTGGCGGCATGATACTGCGAAACAAAGCGTGTGCAGACGAGGTGAAAGTTTACGCATAGATGCGTTTGCGTGAGGTGAACATGCTTTCTTATAGGCTTCTGTGACAGTGTTCAAACATCACGCAAATTGTTTTTAATATCGTTCTGTTTTATGGTATTACGTGTTTCATATCTTATTCGCAATGTCATATAAAAAATTTTGGCTTGATCTTTCCCGGCAGATTACCTGTAATAAAAACTATAAAATAATATGGACGTGATTCTGTATCCGTACAACGACTACTTCACAAGCGGCTACCAAACCAACAAGATGGATGAAAGCCAACCAGTCAAGACCACTAAGGCCTACTGTTCATGCAGACTACAGTCCATCAATGAAATGCAGTCTTTTACAAAGATCGCAAACAATTTAAATTCAGTTTTTGTTTCTGTTGGAGTTAATTAAATTCTATTTTTATCATTGGTGTGGAGTTTTAGCCAGTAATACTTTCTGCACCGCGCTGCAGCAACTCGAGGTCAACCGGTAAACATCGGGTTCACATTCTTTCTTCGCGCTGCAAACACAAAAAAGCGATAAAGGTCACTGTCGATCAGGCAGGCAAGAGACAGGAAAATATTTACAAGTTGAGCAAGTATGCAAAATTGAATAATAAAAGGTAAAACCGAAATATTTGGCAAGCATCCAATTCGATGAAGTTCCTTCAAATGTTTTGCAGCTTCAAGTTCTCGTTTTTTCAAGTAGTAGTCTCATTAAATCCTTGACACATAGGTACCAAGCCGTCAACTGGGAAGAAGGCGTTGGCGGACAGAAAGAAAAAGTGACAACCAAACTAAGAGTACCATCGCAACTGGGGTTTTTCTTCAGCATCATCAACGGCACATTTGATGGAAGCAACAGAGAAGGCAATCTTTTGAAATTTTTTATTTGAATACAAATGCATAATTACTTGTGCCTAAAAGAACCATTATTCTCCGTGCAAATCTCGCATCTTTCATCATCTTCAACTCACATTGAAATATTTCTCACCGACTTTTAGTCCAACATGCATTAACAAATTATGCTCTTTTAAGTAAACGTTTCGTTGTGCTACATATAGATCATTGTTAAGCTTGGAAGATTTCAGGAAACTTAATAGTGTTTTCATAATTTACCAATTAGATTCGCATCCGCCAGATTCATGCACATTATATGTAAAATGGATAAAGAGAAGAATTAATGCAGTGGACAAATCCATAATAGATCATTTGCTGTCGAGTCCAAAATAACTTCTTCGCAACAGTTTCAAATGTTTTGCGAAAATGTAATCGTTTTCGTCCCGGAAGCACAAAATTTGTATAAACAGATAAATTACGAAGCCGCTTTTCAACCCTTGATGCAGGTCAGCAAATGGAAAGTTAGTTGAGGTTTAGTGCCTTTTTCCTTTTTTCACAGCAATTGCAGGTATCCCACAGTATGGTGCAAGCCCACGAACACGGGGTGGGCGACCGGGCAATTGCCACTCCCGAGATTTTCAAAATTATGTTTAATTTCTAGGCACAATACAAATTAGAACCATTTTGACCCCCACCCCGAAATAGTGCAATCACAAGTTACAACAATTTTGGTCTCACCGAAAATATCAGCTGGTTGCGGGCTTGCTAGGGTGCATGTCTAGAAGTATTACAATTCGAACGTGTTTTCAGGGCTTGATGGCGTTTTGGGATTTGCTCTCGTTTCCACTATCGCATCCTTTTTCACTATGCTCTGGTCGATACAAGTTCTCTTTCATTGCTGCAAATGCTGTGGAGGCGAAAAAATTTATGAATACTGTTGCAAATATGTCAGCGACAAGTTACGCAACCTGGCAAAGACCAACTTTTCCGCTGGTAAGTATTTTTGATATTTTGTGGCGCCTCCGTCACTTGTACTCCTCAGGCTTACTCAGGGTCTACGATTACGATTCACATTGTAGAACGTGCGCTTGCTTGCTTTGTATATTTGTGCCGCCAACCACTGCACTGATTAACATTGCTAGCTCATGTTTTTCACTGGGCCTTGTCACTGTTCATATATTTTCGTTGCATGTCTGCCCCTTCGCGTTTATGTTGCTGGTGATCTTA
>JGI24021J15306_10010163_pt1 | contig 11660 bp, 8 predicted proteins | sample Ectturendosymbi1_FD_15306 | JGI IMG/M metagenome (IMG submission 15306)
TACAAGCAACGACCATGCACGTACGAACAGCAACCATCACACGAAGAAATCAACTACTTGACGTTTGATAAGGAAAATTTTTGTTAACACTAACTTTGCGCGTAGACTAAACAAACAAAGATTAGCAGGGTCACTTAAAATGATTCCGATAACAAGTTTAACGTGAAGTGCTTCATCCGTCATCTCAAAGAGAACACTTGCCTGTAGTTTTGGAGGCGGCGGTACGAGTTTGAGCAGAGGCACTGCAACATACTCGGAAATCTAAACCCTCAAGTAACTGAGAATGGTGATTTTCCAACGTCCACTTGTTATGCGAACTTAGGTTTTTAGCAGTTTTCACTGATGTAGAGAGAATGGCTTTGTTGCAAGTAGGAGGGTAGCTCAGCGAAACCGCTGAAGCGTAACATTATTTTGATTTGGGCAAAACGCTTAGTACAACAACTGATTGTGTTACTTGAGCAACAACGCAGTGGATATCTGTTATTGCATGAATTATGTTGTTGGTGGTTGACATCGCTTAGTCCAGGGGCTCTAAACTGGGTACATGGACCCCTAGGGGTACATTTGCCTATCTGAAGGGGTGCATTTAAGTGTAGCAATAGAAGGGAAAAATGTCTAGACATCATTGACTTCGAATTATTTACACATATATCAGTGAATATAATATTCAAAAATCATTATGTGCTTATTGGTAAACATATTTTAATTATTTTCCTCACCCTTTTTGTCATTAAAACTTTAGAGGTACATGCTCTTCTATAGAAATGTTGACGGGGTACATGGCTTAGAAAGTTTGGAGACCCTTGGCTTGGTCAAACTTGCGTTTTTTACTCAACGTTGCTGTGAGCCTGTTCACATCAATTTTTGTTCAACAAAAATCCTCATTTTTCACGGGTGCAAAGTTTGTTTCTGGGCTGGTGACCGTGTAAGTACCTACGAAAAATACAAATAGTAATGAAAACAAACAACGCTATTGTTAACTGGAGCAATAATAGTTTTTGACGGTTCTCAAACACAATATGTCTTTCATAAGACTAAATTGGTTCGATTGCAAAAAAGCGAATCATGCAGTTGTTTTCAGTTTAGTTAGTGCAATTCGTGCCACGAAGCTCAAACAATCAGTGGCAGAAAACAAAAATAATGCGCTTTCGGCGCCTCGTTTAGTGAAAGTGTAAAATTCTTCAACGAAAATAGTTTCACACATGAGACAGTTTTTTTTGTGGGTAGGGAAAATTTGCGATTGGAGTACCAGGGAATGTCACAAATTGCGTCCGATGTCCACAGCAGTATACCTTTTACAACGCAAAGTAACGCAGATGCTTCGAAACGTTTCAAGTGGAGAAAGAAGGGAACAAACAAAATATATTGGTGAGTGTTTTCAGGAAAATGTTTGCAATACAAATATCAAAAGTACAACTTCATCGGCGAAGATTGCAAAGCAAAGTGCGCAAAACTTCAAAGTTGGTGCAAAATGTTAAAAGCGTGACAACTTCAACATTTGAAAGTAAATTTGTTCTGCGTATTGGATTCATTGTAAAGGCTTGGTGCTCGTGTCTAGTGTTGGTTTGATACATTACAATAAACATGACGAGATGTTTCGGTACAAAAATGAATGACCGGCACCATTTAGTAGGTTTGCTTACAAGCAGTGCAACCCTTGGAATACAATGAAGCATTGCTTTCTATGCGCGTTCATGCTAAGCCAGTTGTTCTCAACTTTTCTCTTGCCATGTACCCCTTCAGCATTCACACAGATAAGCATGTACCTCTAAAATTTTTTATGACAAAATATTTTAGCATGCTTATTCATAGATATATCTGACAATAAACATATAAGGATTTTTGTAAATATTATTCAATGATATATGTATAACTATTTGGAAATATATAACATGTAAATATATTTTTCTCTTGTATTGCTAACCTTAAATGTACCCCTTCGGATAGGCAAATGTACCACTGGGAGTACATGTACCCCATGTTGGGAACCCCAGTGCTAAGCCGAAAAATATTTTCATTTTCAATTTGGTCGGTTTTGAAGAGCGTTTTCCAAGGTGATTAATATATAACAGCTTCGTTGCAGGCAGGAGGATAGCCCAGGGAGACCGTTGACTTGTAACGTTGTGTCAGAAAAACATTTCGATTTGGGCAAAACACGTAGCGCACCAACTAATTATGTTATTTGAAAAGCAACAGTGAATGTCTGTAATCGCACAGATTATGTTACTCACGATTGACATCGCTTAGATTAGACAAACTGGCGATTTTTATTTAACGTTGATATCCATTTTTGTTCAGCTAAAAGTTTAGTTTTTCACGGGTTCAAAATGTTTGTTGCTGGCCTTGTGAACGTTGTAAGCATCTGAGAAAATGCAAATGGTAATGAAAACAGATAACGCTATTATTAAGGTGGCAGACAACGCTATTAAGGTAATCACATTGCCATTAGGTTTCTCAAAGAAGGTAGTTTTTTCATAAGACTAAAGTCGTCAGATTAGAAAAAAATGGAATTATGTAGTTGTTTTGAGTTTAGTTAGCACAATCCGATGCACGAAGCTCAACGTGAAGATCCCTGCGACCACACTTACAAAAAGAACGTTTCCCCAAATTAACTGCAATGTGAAAGAAGCACTGTGACGCCTGGAAGGATAATAACGTGTGATGTAGCAGAAAAGCGACATTTCATTAGCAAGGTTAGTTACAAGAACTAGTTCGTGCTGGTTTTAACGAAATTAAATACGACTACGTAGATTTCAAACACCAATGTTACCTACAGTAACATGTTGCAACAACCGACGTGAAACCACTGCAAAAAACAAACGACACTTCAAGCAATGGCGTACCTCGGGTTTCCCGCGCCTGGGGAAAACTCAGTTTAGGCGCTCCAACCCAGCCGGTTCGCGAGAGCATAAAATAAAACATTGCAATCTAATGCTTTCCTTGCAATTATCTAATTCCAAGGACAAATTTTTCTTGCTTTTGCTACTGAAAATTTATCCACTACTTTGTCAAAAACCTGATATGATTTAAATGTGTCACATAGTTTAACCAAGAAAATAGCTAACGCCAGTGACTGTTTGTAATAAGTTTTGGTAGCAAATTTTGTGACCTGAAATTCGACAACCATTTCTGTGGAGATGCTCAGTTTATAGGTGGAATTAGATAAAACACAGGTAGCTGCAGTAGAAGTGTTGAGGGAAATGCAAACTTATAAAACAAAAAACATTCTTCACCAATGTGTTTGTTTCTGTTCAGCAACAATGTTGACCTCAAAAATAATAACAGAAAGTGCAGAAAATCATTCTGAATGTTGTGGGTGCGTGAATAGCTGCAATAAATTTGTTTCAAATAGATCTTGTTAACCATGAAATTCCCATGATACTGTTATGAAAAGTTACCTACGCCCGCGTTGCTTCCCTTTTGAAAGAACAGGGGAAGCAATGCCCCCGATCTCCGGCGTCCCTGGGAGTAACTGAAAAGTACACAATTATAACTAATATACCCAAAGCTGTTGCTCATTTGCAATTAGAATTTTGCAAAAGTAGTCAGGATTTACTTAAAACATCCCACAAATAAAAATCATCATAATTACCTTCTAAACCACATCAAATCCATTTCAACATGAAGTTAGTCAAACCATCAAAGATCAATAATTTCCTGAACATCAGATCTGTTGTCGTAACAACATACTGTTAAAGGTTATTGCTGCTCTGAAAGCATGCGCACTTGAATGCACTTTGAATGCTGGATTCCCGTCCATTGTGACGCAACCATAGAATGAGAACGAAGCAGGAAAGTTCGCAACCCTGGCTTTCTGAACGCATTGTGACGCATCCGCGAGTCAAACCACATGCCGGCGCTGGTCGCTGGAGACGCAAGCGACGCCTAAAACGTCACTAACGTTCGTAATTGCTCTCTTTGCGAACGTTGGTGATCTTGACGAGATTTTGCAACTGGGCAGCAGCGACTGGCATTCAACATTTTGTAAATCGTAATTACTAGCATCCGCTGACATTTCGTAATTGTTACGTAACATTGCAACCTCAATTTACACCCTCAAAATGCTGCGCCCGAGGGCAAATATCTCCCCTTCCCCTGGCTATGCCACTGTCTTTAAGACAGATTCATACGTTTGCTTCCAGTTAGGCATACAGCCAAATATACATAAGTTGAACCAAGCTACAAAAGCTGTCATATTGACATATACTTCAAAACAAAACCCGTAGTTACACATGCAGCGAAATGTTGAACCCAGTGCCATATTTTTCCAAGCATTCAATTCAGTAATACCCAGCTTTACCGGTAGCGGTAGCCAATGCTTCGAAGCCCCAACTGCTTTAAGTTTGTCGCGCTGATGCTGAGTTTTTACCGAACTAACGTGGAACCTATCGATCAGGTCAAAAGCATCCGAGATAAATCTTTCCTAATACTGCTAGCGTACCGCAAACAAATCATCCAAAATCAACGCACAACAGTGAGAAGAGTAGTTACTATCAATGTGTGCTGACGAAAGAGCTCTTGCGAACTTTTTCCTTCGGCTACCATTCACGCCAAAGTAGCGAATAGCGGTAACGGTAAAATGGTGGTAGCTCGCTACCGCATCCGTTATTTTTTTCAAAAAGGAGCGGCGTTATCGCTACTGGAAAATTAGCTCGCTATTTCAGTAGCTCGCTACTGCCCAGCTCTGAACTTAAATTGCAGGAAGCTTGGGAACTGGGCAAAATGTGTTGGTGATATTGTATGTCAAGACGAATACTGAAAAAATCTTTATTCATCAAAATTATGTGTTCTGTTAACAGTACGACCAGCGCAAGATTCATTTGTTACCCAGAGACAAGACTCATGTACCTGAGACGGTGTATTCAGTCAACCCATCATCACGAATTCTATTTTTAAAGTAACGCTGTGTGCCTCACACATTTACTTGGATAAATGATCTGAGATATTTTGCAGTGGGGAAATCTCTTTTTAAACAACGTTTAAAAAACTTGGCAAGGTGCAACAAAAATTTTAAAGTGTTTCATCAATATGTCACTTTTCACACTAACTCAACACCACTCATGTGACAGCCCGCATTGCCTTTATGCAACTTGTAGAACTGTGTCAACAGTCTTTAAGCTGACACCTACCAATCAGAATTTAGAGCAGCTAAGAGAAACTACCTGAATCAATAACTTCAAACAGGCCTTGTTGAAAAGCACTGATGCATAAATTTAACTTGTGAACTCAATGCCGCTTGCAAGATGCAAATATATACTGCTACACCACTTGAGTGTTGCCTACAACAAAGAGATCATGCACAGGCCCTGCACTTAAGTTTTCAAAACTTTGTTAAACTAGAATGTGAATCGGTCTTGCAGCTCAGATGTCTATCAGGACTTTATTCAGTGATAAGCTCCACTCTTGAAAAACTGCTGGTGGTGATGAAAAAATATAGCACACCGAGCACTACTACAGTAAGCTCCAAACAGACTCAATAATCAAGAATGCAAACAGTAAATCAGTGAAGAGACAAATTGCTATAAAAGTGACACTGCAGCCATTGTTTTTCTTAAACACCTATTTTCATCTTAAAAATGTTTGGTCTGAAGGATTGAACCCGACAGTCTCAGCATCAATGCCAAGGTGAGCAAGCAGATGATCCATTGTTGTAGCAGGCTCCTTCGGAGCAAACTGGAGTAATTCCTCCAATGCCAGCTGAGTTGCTTTTTTCCATTTGAAGATCAGAGCCTCTACTGTTTTTAAGTCATTCTGCAAAGTATTTGCATTAAGCAAAATAGACCCTGTCATAATTGTGACAACAGGCAGCAGAGGCAGGTGGTAACAAGTTACATTTTCAGCAGCCTCTGGAAAATCAAAGCTACTTCCAAGAAAACTCTGAACAGTGAACACTTCTTTGTTTTCAACTTTTGGCCTCTAGGTTTTCACGCGGCACAAAAATAAGAAACAAATCACTTGTTAGAGTATATGAGATCCAACTTTTAGTGAAAAGAGCAAAAATTCTGAATCATCTGGTAATATCATAGATATGATGCAATTGCAATTTTTAGTATTTAAATTTTAATGTCGTTGAGGGAATACACAAAAATTGCATACATTTAAAAGACAGTACATGGTTAAAAACTTAGATGAAAATTTTGTATGGCTGACTTCACTAATACAGTAGAATTTGTCTACTTGGTCACCTCAAGGGGATTAGAAAAAAGTGACGATTTAAGCAAAGTGACAAATTATGCAAACAGGTGAAAACTCTATCATAGCAGCTCGTATACTTTATCATAGTAATTTTTATACAAAGTGCTTTTATTTGGAGTGAAATACAAGTTTATGACATTATGGTTTGTTTGCTAAATTAAACTCCTTAATTCCTCTATCTAGACTGCTCCATTAAATCTAACACCTTTTGAATCTTCATTAAACTTTAAACACTTTCCGCATTTTCTCAATGGGGAGTCAGGTAACACTTCACACCTCGTGTATAAATTCAGTAAACAAATTTAAAGGTGCAACAATTCTCAGATAAAGATACTTAATTTGTTTGAATTCCCACACATACTAGCTGCATAGACATGAAAAGCGAAACTGTAAATGACATATTAGCCGAACCAAATGCTTATCAGGATAATAAGAGGTGACGAACTGAGCAAATTGGTGAATAGATATGTACACAAAAGATAGGAATTCTGAAAAAGTAACGAATTGACGAATCATATGATAACGACTTGGATGAATTCTACTGTAGTTGTGAATCACATACTTGTGACAGATGGCCAGTGAGCTGCAGGTGTTTACACTCAGTGAATTCAAATCCATAGGTTACTAGTATGGCGGCAATGTTCTGCATTGCTTCAGGACCAGCACATACAGCAGAACTATGTCTTTTGCAGCACATTTTCAAGTACAACTGATAGTTGCACCATAGCATGTATGTGACCAACTACACCCAAAACGTGCATAGATATAATTGCTACAGTGCAACTGCGTCTTCTGTGAGAGCAGAAGTGGCACAAACACAAGATGCAGTATATATCTAAATCACACTAGAAAATACACAAGATGTCTTACTTTTTGTCTGTAAGTTTTGGCTAATCTCAGCTTCCTTAACATATCCTTGTTCGACTGTGCTTGGTCTTGCAGCTTGTCAAACAGACTGTAAAGTTGGTTAGAATCCATGCTCTTCAAAGCTTGGCAGTTATCACGTGTGTTCACAGTGATTTTAGCTGGTACATCAATATTGTTCAACTTCATAGTTTTATGAGTTTCATCATCTTCATTTTCTGTGATGCACTGGAACTTTTCATTATTAGTAGTGGGATCATGAACTTCCAGAAGCCATGATAGGTCTTCAGATTCATCAAAACCATTCATTAGTAGAGCAAGGTCTGGTTAATTTCAGCCAACAAGATGGATCACAAAAGTTTATCAGGCTGCCAAAGCATATCTACTGTAAGTGGAACGCTGTAATGGATAAATCAGTGGTCACAGCAAGACAAACATTACAAATCTTACTAAATTTGACAAACAAAACTTGCATATTTCATCATTTCATATGCACTTCCTGAACTAAAAATTACAGCATCGAAATGCTCAAGATAAACATTGCAAAATACTGTCAACAAGCTTTTTCACATCAACTATAGTCACAAATAAGCATAGCAGGGACTTGGGAATTTAAGAATATACAGAAAGAATCACTGGTTTAAAGCATTAACAGCAAATCATTTTACGGCAAGCTTTGTTCAGGAAGCATTCTGCATAACTAGAAGAGCTCATGAATACACTAGTTAGTTCCATGGTTAATTAATTATCATGATAAGAGTTTCTTAGAAAGTATATTAAAGGTTCCAAATCCAGCTTGCTCTCAATATTTTTTAGAGATAGACCAATGCATCAGCCTGGCCAATATATTAGGCCAATATTTGGGTTTTATGAATATGTTGGTATCGGCCAAAACATCTGGTTTTATTGTCCTCAATAGGTGTTGACACAATGCTGTTGTATTCCTCACGCATGCAGATAACTCGTGCAAGAAAGCACAACGAACCAAGTCAGGACAGTTATCTCACAGCAACACCAGCAGGTGCATTTTCATGAACAAGCAGACAAGATGTAGAACCATTTTGGTAAACAATGCACGGAGTTGCTGTAGATTCTTATTGCAAACAAAAAAGCCGGAATAATCAAAAACATTATTTTATTCAACGTTTAGACTTATGCATATCCTGATGATGGCTTACGAATAAACCGAAAGGTTGAATATGTTTTCAATTATTGTCACTGTTTTGTTTGCAATAAGATGAACCATGGAGCACACGTCGGCTTTTGCAGCTGAAACAAAAGCGTCATCATTAGGGCAACCAAAAGTCTATAAAGTCAAAAATTTTCCGCCGTTTCTAAAGTTATTGAAAAGCCCACAAACCAAACTTCAGGCTGATACGATGAGGGAATCCTAAGTTATTAGGTCATAATAAGTCAAAATTTATCATTAGGTCAAAATTTATTGTTAGGTCAAACTTTCCTTGCAACATGTTTTTTTTAATTCATCGACAGTTTATTGAAACTGCAACAACAGACGTTGATATGCTTTTGCAAGTTACGTTGCAATTCTGTAATAATGGTTGCTTTATTGCGATTTCTGATGTAATAATGTTGTTTTGCCCACTACTGGACGATTTAATATTATGCAGGATAGGCGTGGCAGGCAAGAAATGTGGACTTACAGTAGCCTACTTGATTTGGTAAATGCTCAGTCCGTTATGCACATAGTGTTTCAGCTTTATGATGTTCTCAGATTTGACTCATACTGTAGTTATTAATGTACTTATCAATATATCATGCCCAAAGCAAAACAACCCTGTTTTCAAATTTCGAAGCTTAGAGTGCATGACTATGCTTCTGGGTTAATCTCAACACCTAAGGCTGAATTATTTTGCAGTTGCCAACATAGAAATCTATAAATCCAAATAATGTTAATTTGTAAATTATAAAGCCAAAATTATAAGTTTTTAGGTCAAAAAATTGGTTGCCCTAGTCATCATTAATCAGATTAATTAAAAGTCATAGCTGCAATTTGAAAATTAGCTCATAAATCCAGATTTTTGAAGTTTTTGACATAAAGATAAGGCATACAATACATTATATTTTTGACAATTAAGCAGAAAAAAAGGTTTAAAAATTTTGGAAATATTGGTTATCGGCCCATGAATGGCTGATATATCAGTATCGGCCCCAAAAAAGCCATATCGGTTGATTTCTAATATTTTCACACATAGTACAATTCAGGTCAATAATGTTGTTGAATCCTTGAAGTTCAGCGAATTGACAAAGTAAACGATGGTGAATTAGACAAGTTCTACTGTACACAAATTTTAGGTATGAGATGCTGCAACAATCAGACATGGCACATGAGATGGTGATGTCAAATAGAATCATTCATTCATTATTTCCACACACGTTTTTCCTTTATGGAGGATTGCATGGAATCCATGCAATTTTTGGATAGCAGTCCTATGATTCAAAATAACGTATATATTCAAGATAACGCACACTCGTGTATAATGCGCACCCTTAATTTTTTGATTGAAAATCGGTATATGTATCCAAATAAAAATGTAACCAGTAAAAACACTGAATTGAAACAGGCAATGCTCAAACTGAACACATTTATGTTGCAACATTGATGTCGTCCTTTATGTTGCAACATTTTGTATTATTACATCATGCAGCCTAAGTAGCATTGAAACTCAAACAGGGAAGTTTATCTACAGCACACTGATCCACAGATACCACATGGTAAAACTCTAACACGCCGGTTTTAGGAAGCGCTGTCCCATTTGACAGAAGCTCTGGTATACAAAAAGAAAAAGGGCTGCATTCTACATCCTGGTCATGCATCGTGCAACGACTCATCGAATTCTAGAAAAGTGCAGCCGCTTGCCGAAGCTACCCAACGTCGTGCAACACAGATACAGCGGGAGTGAAAATTAGGCGCGCTGCCATTGTATAATGAAGGCTTAAAGTTCTTTTTTTTTGACCAATGTGCGACCAGGTTTTTACACCCCTATGCTATGCTGAAACAGGCTATACGAATTATACTGTACTTGCGCGTTCTCTTGCGTATGACTTGCTTATTATGCACACCTGAGCTCATGTGCCCTTTCACGTAAAGGCATAAAAATCTAAGACCTCGTTTATAATCAATGCACACCGAACTTTGCGTTGGGATTTTTGGTATACAATTTTGCGTGTTATACTAGAAGAAATACGGTACCTCATAGTGAAGAACCATCTCATATACTTCTGCTGGCCCCACACCAAGACAGGACCAAGCAACGTTGGAGATGTAGTCACACGACCTCCACTTTTTGCACTGAAATGTTTCAGTCATTTTTTCAAATTTTGCTGAGAGATTTTGGTTTCTGACACATTTCATTCATTTGCCTCACATTTGCATTAATAAAAACTCATCGTANCAGTGCTCATTACTCTATATTTTCNGATAATCTGATCGAGATAAGGTCATTTCAAAAACATTTTGGTCTTTGATTGAAAAATTACAAAAAAAACAGCACCACCTGCTCCTTTTCCAACCTTTGGGTGCGGCCAGCAGCATTTGCCTCATCAATATTTCCTGGAACATGGTCACACGGCTAAACTATCGTTCACGAGAAGTAGCTCAACAGTCAGGGCTTCCAAAAATGTCACAGCTGCGCAACTTGTGATGAAGTGTCACAGTCACCATGAACTCTTCACAAAAATCCTATATCTCTGCCACTTTACTATTGCAAAGTATGAAAGAAATAACAATTTTTCACAGTTTTTACATGGTAGTGCACAGCATTTCCATTTGTTCAACGATGTGTATCCACTTTTTGATCTTTTCATTTTAATTGTCGATTACTTGCTATAAATCTCTAGTTTTCTCCCACTTCTACACTCTATAATCTTGTGTAAGGCTTCTAAAATGAATACACATAATAGATGCTGTTGCTTTGTTATACTTTTTGTTTATCTTCAGTTTGTCTGCATGGCCGTCTAACGCCTGTCCTGTAATGTGTTGACTAAGCATTTTGTATCTTCATGTTCTTTGAATAACAAATAGCACCAGCAACAACAGTAAGTACTGTACTGTCTACTGTACAGTATTCTACTGTGTTGAGGTAGAAGCATTTTCTACGAAATACCCCTCCCTGTAATACATATAGACCATCATAAACCATGTGTCTGATACAAACACATAAACAAAAAATATGGAAAGTAGCCTGCTCTTTATAGTCAGCAGGCCCAACAAGGTTCAATTGCAAACCCTTTCAATTGGACCTTGTTGGGCCTGCTGACTATAAAGAGTAGGCTACTTTTCATATTTTTTGTTTGTGTTTGAATCAGACACATGGTCTATATCTGGGGTCTCCAAACTTTTTTGTCCGAGGGCCACATAAGCTTTTACACAATAATCCGAGGGCCGGACATCTTACATATCTGGGGTCTCCAAACTTTTTTGTCCGAGGGCCACATAAGCTTTTACACAATAATCCGAGGGCCGGACATCTTACATAATGTTTGTTTGGGGTATGTTACATGTTGCCAAATCAATAAGCTATTGCAAATTTTTCTTTTTTTATTATTGACAAAATGTCTTCGCGGGCAGGATGAAATGGCTT
>JGI24021J15306_10010164_pt1 | contig 11660 bp, 6 predicted proteins | sample Ectturendosymbi1_FD_15306 | JGI IMG/M metagenome (IMG submission 15306)
CGGCTAAGTTCAAAAACTTTTAAAATATGCAGATTAAATTCAATCCTGCACTGCTCCGAACTCAAAATTTACTAAAAATGTGACAGAGTATTAATGGATTGATTGATCAAAGGACACCAAAGGGGTTAGAAGTGTTCTGCTAAGTTTCGGCAATGTGGTGCACTCGAATAATGATGAAGAGAGTTTGTACGCCTGTTGCTGCACACAGAATGTGACTGTCAAAGGATGTCATAGATAGAGTATCTTGGCTGCTACAGTCCACAGATATCTCCACGAAATTCAATGAAGTTAATTTGCAATTGCAGGGGAATGGTGTTAACCTCATTAAAGTCAAATCAGCAATCTTCACCTTCTTGCCCAAGTTTAATGCTGTTCAAACGAAATCGAGCCCTTCATGAACTCTTACAGTTTCCGAATCATTAACTCTAACCGTTTCCGACTGCGAAATGAGTTAATTTACTAAATTAAGTTTTATAGTGAAATGCATCTTTGCGCTCATTCTTGTTTTAATCATTTTCAAACATCCCAAATATACAACACTAAAAATTTGTGTTGATATGTGTGGTAGGGATGGTAGGGGGCGACAGAAATTTGTTTGTCCGAAAAGGGGGCGCTAGCCAAAAGAAGATTGGGAAACAATGATCTAAAGCATTTAAACGTAGTAATTGTCGACGCGTTGAACTTCACACTGCTGCCATAGTTACGAAAAAATTATAAGCAATGGATTCGCAATATTTATTCTAGTTTTCTCATGCGAGTTTTGTGTTAAATATAGCAGTCCAGCTGGCATGTGAGTAATCCTGGTGACAATATACGTGAGAATGCAATTCCACTTTCGACCAGTCAGTCCGCGCTCGGTCATAAGGAGTAGTTTTATTGCAATCTTGACAGATATCCTTTTTTAGCATATTCTGAGCGGTTTTAGCATTTTTGCCTCAATATTTTAAATCGTAAGTGTTTTAATATTAATTAATGAAAAGTAAATAGTAGTACCCTAAGGGTTGCTACTATAAAAAATGATTATGAGGATTAGGCATATATACACTTTTTGCTATGTAAACATGTGGTACGTAGGTCTCGATGAACACTCACAACTTGCCTTCCAGTGAAATATGTTTTGTAAAATCTCCCAAGACAATAGTCGTGCGAAAAGAGCAATTCACTTTTGACTTTGAACTCAGCCCTGATTAGCGAGTTAACGCAGTACATACAACCTTGCAGCTCAAAGTGCGGTTTCCATTTTCGTTCTTCTTATCACGAACCTTGCTTCAAGAGCTCAGGGTGTTGTAAACAAACTTTACTATAAAATATGATCGTGTACAGAAACGTAGCAAGAAAAACTTTGATTTTTTACTGTCACTTGTAGTGAACTTAGTCGCAGTATTGTATTTAGCAACAACTATCATAGGCGGATCCAGGGGGGAAACTAAAGGGGCTGAAACCCCACCCTATATTTTTCAGATACATTTTTTGATCGATGGTCCTCGACACAGAAACGTCCATTGGGGTAATTTTTTGTATAGCCTTTAAATAAACATTTCCTGCAGAGGGATAGGCACGAAATATTGAATGCAACCTTATTTTGCTGAATTTGGACAGTTTGAATGCGTTTATTTCACTATAAATGAAACTTCTAATAAACAAGTTTCTATATAAAAAAATATGGTCCCAATGTCTTACAAACACGTAAGTGTTTATATAGAGTATTTACATTACATATACGTTATATAAACCGCATGCACATAGGCGTAGCTAGTGCGGCCAGGGAACCATGACCCCTCCAAAGTTTTAGAATATCTAGCTTTTCATTTTGTGCTATAAGAGGCAGTATCTCAAACAATACACTGTTGCTCGCCTAAAATCAAACATTTTGATCCACCCAAAATTTTGGACTGGTCATGCCACTGCACACGTAAGTATTTAAACTGTTGTTTCATTTGGGTAAGATTGGGCTGTNTGTGGACAAAGGATGAATAAGTAGCAGTCTCAGAACCGTCGCTAAAAAGTTTTCAATAGGGGGGCTTTGCGTTTGTGTGGAGGCTTGACATTCTAAAAATTGACAAAAAACTCCACTGATTTATAGTGTTTCATGTTCCAATTTGGGGGCTTGGACCTTTGTTTGGGGGGCTAATCCCACCAAAGCCGCCTCGTGACAACGGGATTGAGCAGACTGTGGATAAATGTCGAATAAGCTGCAGATCATACTATTTTTCCTACATACTTTTATTAATGAGTGCAGCTCATGTTATTACTGTAGTTAAGCAAAGGCATTAAAATTACGCTACAACGAAATGCAGTTTTAACTACAGGTTAGGTTAGAGCGCTCAGTGACAGCGTAAACTCCAAACCAGCAAGCTTAGCCGCAAAACGTAATCTACATGTCAAGTAGGCTAAAAATGAAGCGCGTTAGATTAGCTGTAGGCTATGCTAAAGATGACTACTGATTAGAATCAGACCTACCAGCAGGGGTGTAGTGGAGTGGGACGGCGTTCCCACATCTTTCTGCACTAGTAACATCACTTGAAGATTTAGATTTTCCATTTCTACATGTAGCGCCTGGAGCAACATAAATAAATAAATGACAAGTTATCTCGTGTGAAGCACCGTAGCACTAAAGTGAAACAGGAAGATCTAGCGTGGAAATTCTTGTTGTAGACGAATCAGTCTTCCTTTATGTTTTGTGTGAGAACGGCATTCCCACACCTCTTTTTTTGGCAATACACCCCTGCCCCCCTGCCTACCAGCAACAATTTTTGGACAAAAGTTCAGCTCACCACGAAAGCAGATGCTTTTTGATCGACCAACATTCTGCTATCTCTAATAATTTTTTCAACCTACTGTACAGTATTTCTAAAACTGCGTTACCGCGATATAGTCGCGTTTCGTACAAAAATTGAATGTATGAGAATTTGGTCATTGACTCACTGCGAACTTCACGTTTCCAAATATTGTCTAATCATTTTCAACGCCCTTGTGATGCAATAAACATCTTCCAGGGCAAAGTGCCAACATAGCTATTGCTTTCGAGTTTTTTGGTATGTTTGTCTCTACGCGTCGAAATATTATGCCTTTTTTTCGACCTTCAAGTTAACTTCTATAGTCAAATGACTTCTATACTCAACATAATTTTGTTTTAAATAGTTTGCCACTGGTGAGCAGGTATTTTTGTAAACAAATTTCGCCATTTTGGCTAGACAATCGTAATGTGCAGGGGCGTAACGAGGTTGGATGGCGCCTGCGGAAAGAAACAAGTTTGGCGCCCCTATGTTCAAACCTGAGGTCTTTCGGAAGCAAATGTACTGTTTTGAAAAAAGTGCTTATGATATTTTTGTGACTTTTTGGCACCCCGCAGTGATTTCGCGCCCAGGGAATTGTGTCCCCATGCACCCTCTCATTACGTCTCTGGTGTTATGCAATGAAAACCAGAAACTTTTCCGAAAACAAACAAATTTTTAAGTCCGAACGTCATGAACTTCTATTCCATGAATATCTGCAATTTTCGAACACAATACCGCATGGATCTTGCACAGGCTGCCAACAAAGGTTACTGGCGGCATTTCAAGTTTCTTCGTGTAGTTTTTGTGTCACTTCTAACCCTGCCCCACACGTTTTTTCGGTGTGGATCTGTCTTTGTTTTGCTAATAATAAAACTTTTCCGACTTTCAACAAGTTACTTTTTTGAGGTTAGATAAGTTTGAGAATAATTCTTGAATTTTTGAAGGCCGCTTCTGCTCCGGGAACATCCCAGTAAGCCTGGGTAATGGTGAGAGTGTGATTTAGCCAAAATGTGCATGGTTATTAACCGTGTTTGTTAAAAAAGTAACCTGAGCAGTTGGATCTTCACTGCTATGCAGACAGTACACATCCGGATGAACTCGTTCTTGAACCACCTCCTAAAATGATTCCTGGATCCGTCTATGACTATGCCTGCTACCTAGATGGCAGATCTGTTAATAAAAACATTGTGAACTGTGATAAAACCAAGTAGAAAAACGCAAAGTTCAAAATTTTTTCTCCCTACCTTTAAACGCAAAGAATAGAACTGCAATTTCTTCCTTTGAATCCGAGGGCTTTAAATTTCAAAATCCAACTTTTGTTGAAACCCAAATGACATTGCTAGTGAGGATATATTTGTATAGGATTTAGTAGATTCGCCATTGTTTGCTTTTATATGGTTGCAAAAGCTTTGGTATCGTCTTCGACCCCTTGGTAAATGACGGGGCAGAAAAATGGCGGTAAGTCTAGTATCAAAACGTAATATCGTCCCAGTCATGCAATACTGCTTCGCTAGTTATGGTAATTCTTCCCTTTGCCAGCAAAATCAGGACGTTGACGAAAAACACGCTCATACCGAATTAAGCTTTTCAACCAAAATGATTTCAACATGCCGCCAAAAATGAACTAAGTTACAATAAGCGTTTAGATGCAGGTAACTATAGCGCTTGTCTTCCAGTTGTGAAACAAACTTTTTGGATTTTGTGAGTGTCACTACATTTGGTTGCTCTAAAATTAGTCTCAGCCAAGGGAGTATGATTCGTGCCCGAAAAGAGCTGATTTTTGTCCATCTGCAACAAACGTTTGCAGCAAAGAGTCTCCGTAATACGGAACTGGCAAACGCTGTCCTTCGCCCAGAACCTGGTTGTAGTAGTGTGTCTGTGTAATATGCGTTACCATCCTGGTTACTTTGCTTATAAGTATTTAAAATTATTGAGCAATATTACATGACCTTCAATTAAATAGAAAATAACGTGCGCCTGCAATTTATATGGCCGATCGGATACATTTGCATCACAGCAATTTAAGTTTCTCTTCACATATTTTGAAATACGCCCAAAGCATCTCTAACTCAATTAATTGCTAGCATTTTGCAAACTTAACTTTCACTACTTTTTCAGGACGCCGTGTCTTTCCTCTTTTGATGCTTCGCGAAGTATTTTGCTCCAGGTTTGTTTGTTGAGTATGGTTTTAACACTTGAAGTTACACTTGGAAACATGGGTTCATATAGTCATAAACAGCATGGGATGTTTGTTTCCTGAAAAATATGCTTGACATCAAACTTTCGACTCCAATATAACGTGCGATGTTTGTCGCATCCGATCTGCAGTCTTTGGGAATTTTTCTTGAAAAGCAGNGTACCAGACAAATCATGACTGAAAGAACATAACAACTGTTTTTTTGTTTTCACACCTTTCAACCATGATCTTCGTTCCCTATAAAAATGCGTACAGGCACCCGGTATATCATTACAGCCAGGCCCCACGAGAGGGGGGTGCAGCCGGGCCGCCGTCCCGGGGCCCACAAGAGTCTAGGGGGCCCATGAATCTCAAAGTTCAAAAATGAAATGGGCGACTATGCACAAAGTTTTTATTGTTATAGCTTTATTTATGAAGTCATGTGCAAATTAATTCACTGAAGTTGTTTTTTCAATCGTTGCACAATGCATTGCCATTTCTTTTGGTGTGCGTTTGGGAAAATCCCAATTGCTGCTGTTGCATTGCCAGCCCAATGCACTAAGCACAGCGTGACGTGTCGGAACAGTCGAAAATACGCTTCATGACGCCACATACGATTTTATTCTGCTCAATAGTGTTATAGAATGAAGCCAGTTCTTTCTGTTTTGTGTGGTTAAGAGTTACACATGCTAGAATTTCTGTGAGTTTTAACGGTAGATATCCCACTTAAGAAGGGGAGTCGCATTGTTACGCTTACACAACATGTAGACTATATCCAAACAGATATTAAAAATTCCATAAAGTGTGCACGGAAGACGATTTTGGATTTACAGAAGGATTTGATGCATGCTGGAGTTCGCATATGCTTAAGTACAATGCGACGCCTCCCATTGGAGGCTGGCAGAATATCTGAGAAACCACTAAAAAGCAGCTTATAACTCAAAAAATGAAGGAAAGATAACAAGGGGCAAAAACATACAAAATTGGATTGTAGAAAACTGGAAAAAAGTGTTGGTTTCAGATGAAAGTGATTTTTTCGTTCATGGGAAGCACAGAAGACGTGTCAGGATCAGCAGTTTTAGCTTTTCTGGAACAGGTTCACTCAAGCCAATTGAGGGTACGACACATTCAGACAAATGCCTTGGTGAAATTGAAACAAAAGTCATGACAGATATGAGAAGGGCACTTCCTGAAATTGAAGGCGATGATCAGGAAACACAAATTATATGTGTTAGATTGGTCTGGAAACTCGCTGTATCTTAACTCCATTGAAAATTTGTGATCAGTGACAAAATCTCGGTTAAAAATACTGGATTGCGCTACCATGACAAGTTGATAAAGGCCATCATTTAAGTATGGTATCGGGAAAGTAAATATAAGAAACTGGCAAAAATATGTAGAATCCATGTCAAAGTGAGCACAGGCGATGCTGAAAAGTAAAGTAGGTCATATCAATTACTAAAACTTGAGTTTTGTGAAGTTTAATGTTTAATGGAAATTATTAGAAATGGATCGTATTTTACTTCTTCAGCCAATTATAATTTACAGAAGACCGTATATGCAAACAGTGGCAAACTACAGTAGGCTACTGCAGGCCTCCTCGTGGGGAAGTGGAGTTTTACTTTGAAAATTATTATAAGTAACTTGATTTTTAATGTTGAAAAGGAAAAGCTTGCAATTTTTAATAATGTTTTAAAACATTCGTTCATTTGAAATATGTCTCTGCATAAATCAGGAGCACAAAACAGGAAAGAAAAGAAGAAACGTGCTGATAATGAAAGAAGAGGATTACAGACACTCTTTCAAGCGGGCATGGGAAGAAAACAACACAAATGTGGAAATATCTACAAAAGATGCAAATTTTGATGAAGGGGAGAGTGATTTTGATGAAGGGGAGAGTGTTGGTGGCAGTCGTGAAAAAGGAGCCGATATGGGAATAAGATGGAAGCTAATAGAGAAACAACTTCCGGGACATGTACAAAAACCATGGACATGGATATTAATTTAGAACCTGGACCTGGTAGAGCAGATAAGAATGTGGAGTCCAAAAATCAGGCAGACAGCGCAACAGAAATTCCTAAAACAAGTGTAAATAGCAGAAGTAGTTCAAGATAAATTTGAAAATACTAGCGCTGGGCTTGACATTGCATTCCTTCCAGCAGAATTTCCTTCTCAATCAAACATAGAAAATTATGTTACCAGAGGCCATACTGTCTTTCCTTTAACACTGCCTAAAGATGGTAAAAATCAAACATTTCCAGTAGGAATACTGAAGTTCAGAAACATTAATGCAGAACAGCTTACCGGAGACTGGCTTGCCTGGAGTCAGCATAGTTTTAATAAAGTCAGTCCGTTACTAACTATTAAGTGTACTATTATTTGTATATTTTCTGCAGGCTTCAGCGTTCATGAAACGGGGTTATTAGTGTATATGGCCTGTGTAAAAAATTGCGCACACAATCATCCAGAAAATTTGCCGGGAAACCATTGCACACAAGCATAGTTTTAATACGTTTTGAAGCTTCGTGCATGATTCTGTAAGAGCTTGCGTAGGCTCGTTTGAAAAGCTAATCAACAAGATTTTTTTATAATGCCACGGAAAGAAACTGGACCAGTTGCTATACAATCTGTATGCATGGGCCTTCGATATATTCGAATTACGAATACCAATACCAGATTCGCAAAGTTCAACAAACATCAAGGAAGGACATGCAGCCATTAATTTCTAATTCCATGGTGAAGCTAACATTATTATACACGGCGTTTATTCGGAAAAAAACTCTCTAGTTGCCCGGTTGGACATGCAGTAAGTGTGAATTATGATTAGGATGTAGTTTTTAATAAATTCGTGTCCTTCTATTACTGTATTAGGGTGATAGAATTATTAAAATTGCTTGCAAGTGAGAACTGCTGTAACCTACTTTTAATGTTAATTGTTAAATTTGATGCATATTTGTGAAATTCGGAGAGCAACTGTGTTATGTGCATTCTTTGAGATTAGCCTGAGACATTTTGAAATTAACTAATTACAGAAGTGAATGATTATAATGTAAATTAATAAAGCATATACTTTTTAGTCATAGTACTAACAAGCTTATGAAGCTCTCAATCAGTAATAATGTATGAGGGGGCCCAAAATAGGTCTTGCACCAGCACATTTTTTTCCTCTCAAGGGCCCTGATTACAACATAAGCACGTTTCAAACTTTGCGTGACGTCATGACCCACAAAAACCGCAAGCCGTCACCAACCCTCTAAATCTCAATTATCCTATTGTGATAACATCTTTGCGATTGGTGGTCGTTGAACTTGAAATTCGCGTTGCGCACACCACTGCAGTAGTTCCTAAACCGTCTATTGCAGAGACCATGAAATATTTGTTCCACTGCGGAAAACCGAATTCAGAAGGAAATCAGCACAGAAGGAAATCAGCACTGGCGTTTGCCGAGATGTTGGTGAACAAACAGCTAATGAGGTCGCGCTGAATCTGAGTGATATTGTTCTGAGTCAGTGCAACTTCACTGACAGTCTTAAGTACACAAAAACAACGCCTGTAATGAAACTATGCACACCAAGTGTTACCCTGAGCTGTGGCAAAGTAAGGGGGGCTGGGGGAGGGCCCCGGGCAGCATTTTCTGGAGGACGGCATTTTTTGATTAAAAATTAAGTTTTTTACAGTGTTGCAAGTTCTAACCCTTTCCAGTTTTTGTCCTTAGAAGCCCTAGACTGGTAACCTAAAAAACTAGGAAATGCGGTTGTAAGGTGAAAAATTTATAAAATGTTTACCCGAACTGCAAGTAGAGTAAATCAATGCCAGCCCATAGGCAAAATGAACTTCGTTAAAGTTTTGACTCCCTTTTTCAAAGGTACGCTTAACATTCGCAGACATAGAAAAGTAATTTCAACAGGAAAAGTTTGCAGAAGTGGCTGCTCTCATTTTGATAGCTTTGACGCGATGAACCTTATTCTGAAAACCAACGCAAGGGAAACGATCGGTTTAGTTAGTATTGTGGTGAGGACTTTCATTAAAAAGAACGTTAGACAAAACAGTTGCAAAAGTTGGCAATGCCTGTGCTGAATAAAGCTGTTCGGAGCGATTACTTTGCTCTTAAGACGTTGTAATCACTGCTGAGCAATGAAAAGGTGCATGTCCCTCGTGGTACGACTTGGTAAAGCAGTTTTCGAAATAAACGTCTGTTGGTCACGGACAAAGTTAAAGATGAACCCTGTGCACGTGTAATTGGAAGAAACCCAACAGCTAGACCAGGGGTACACACCACAGGGCTCGCGGGAAAATAATGCGGCCCGACTGGTGTTTGAAATGGCACTCAAGCGATTAAGTATAATTCGCGTTTATGTCGTAATTATTTAAATTCCCAAGCTTATTCACATGCGGCTAGCTACCGATGCTGTGGATAACTGCTGGGTTATTGAGCGTAGACTACTGCACTGTTGTTGTGTGATAAGACTGAAACGATTAGTCAGACATTTTCTGTTGCCAGGTCAGTACTGATAAAATTTAAAAACTTAAGTGGTAGAGATATTATTAAAGGGTTTATATTCACACTAATAGGAATGAGTAAAAGGAAAAAAAGTTGAAACACTCGTGAATGTCAACACCAGTGGACAACCGACTATAGGCTACGCTACAGCATACCAACAGTAACACAGCATACGCTTTAAAGTGAATTTATTGTGCCCGCCGACCAGTGCCGGATTAAGGAAGGGCGGGACCTGCAGCGCATTAACGGAGCGGGGCCCTCCCTAACTAAAAATATACTTGAACAGGTGAACAACAGTTAAATCACAAATTCTGTGGCCGCCCATGTGACTACCGTTAGGCTAAGCACCAAAAAACGAGAGGCGTTCTTATGGCTATTTCAACTTTTTTTTAATCAAAATGTGTCTCACGCACCTTCAGAGGGCGCTGCGCAAACGCTTACAGAGCTAATGTTTGAAGCCTTTTATATATTCTAAAAGACTTAAACCATTGTTGAAACTTCAAGTGAACAATGAAACATGTTTTTACGTTACTGCGATTATTTTATTAAATTTAGTATTGTTATTACAGCCAACTGTATGCAGTAAATATACTTTTTTACGCCACTGAATGTACCTCTTTAGCGTGGATCAGCCCCATTTCGTTTATTATCAGAGGTGTTAGAATAGGGCGTTATTTTAACACCAGGCATGGAAAAGTATGGAAGATGAAATGGAAGATTTTTGGTATGATATGGAATGGAAGATTTCAGGTATGGAATGGAATTGTATGGAAGATTTTGCCTGCTATGGAAGATGGAAGATTTGCATTCCATTCCATAGTATGCCCTGCTTGGAACAACCACACCAAGAGCATTACAATAGGTGGCGGAACCAGGGGACCGCATGGGCCTAGGCTCACCTGGCCCCCCACTTCTAAATTTCAAATTTTGCCTAAATAAGTTTACGTAACGCAATTAGTAATGGGTCCATTGTTAAAGTAACTCGTTTCATTAAAAAAGTTTGCAGAATTTTGTCAGTATTATTTGTAATTTGGCAGCGATATTTGGCAGGATTTCGTAAATGTTTGGCAGAAACACCGTGCACTAATCAGGTCACCTTGCTCGTGCTTGCTTACCGCATTGGTGTTGTCGAACAGTGTTGCCAGATGGTGGAATACTACACCATTTTTTACAAAACTGGTGTAATTTCGCATGCTTGTGTGTAGGAAAAATTTCGTGCCACACCATCGAAAAATTGGTGTAATTTCAATCGTTTTAACACTATTCTAAAAAGTGAAGTTTTGTTGACTCATACGCAAAATGAAATATTTCACAGGTTAATTTCAATTGTGTTTTTGTTTTTGCATTGGCAAAGCTAAATACCTATATTTGATTATTTTTACATTGGCAACAAAATTGGCACCCTTACAGATACTTGCTGCATATGCTTTGTCTTGTCTCTGCATTCCGGTATGTAATGCGGTTGTAGAATGAGTATTCAGTCATGTTATGTCTGTGTTCTAGATGTGGAAACGTTGTGATTTTGAATGTGTTTGAGACAGGTATCAGTACTGTGATATTTGTTTCAAATGATTGCAGAATTAATATTTTTGGAAAGAAGTTTGTAGCGTAGCACAGTAACATCTGTTGTTGCTGGGGAGCGTTCACATATTCCGTCATCAGAATTTTCGATTGCTATTTTTAACCCATCATCATGTTAAAACCCCTCTCACCTCTATTTGATGATGTAATATGTGGTATCAAAATTGCGTCAAAATTGTAGGGCCTTGAAGGGTGTGAGGAACTCAGTGCATAACGTGTGATTCAAACGAGATGACCTACTAATGGACTTGAGGGATTAATCTAGCATTTGCAGGAGAGCGAGTCAGTCTCCCAACTAAACGACTTCATGTCTTGAAGTTTCTAAGCTTGCAAGGTGAAATAAACATTCTCACTAGTTTTGTTGTCAATAATTCACCGGTGGCACTCCAAGTTTGATATTTTCCTTGATTATATTCAGATATAAAACAAACTCGCCAATACACGTGAACGTGAAGCCAGAGCCACGTAACGTAAAACTATGTAGTAGAAAACAACGTCGAACAACAGCATTGAACATTCACAGGATCGGCCGGAAACAGCGACCAATCGCAGTGATGCAGGTTAGCAAGCTGTCATGTTAACTGTTAAGCATTTCACAAACAAGTACGTTGCATCGAATCACGAA
>JGI24021J15306_10010167_pt1 | contig 11658 bp, 8 predicted proteins | sample Ectturendosymbi1_FD_15306 | JGI IMG/M metagenome (IMG submission 15306)
ATGAAGACTATTGTTCCATTTGTAGTTAATACTAGCCTACGAACTCGAAGCTACACCGTGACAGGTAAAAAGCAGGTGAGAAAGAATATATTGAAAAATCAAATACTCCTGCAGACTCGTGTAATAGGGGAGGAACAAAAAAAGTTTTGTGTCAATAGGGAGGAATGAAAAGTTCGAAAATGAGCAAAGGGAGGAATGCATCAAAAAAGGTGGGAACCACTGGTCCAAAATGTCAAGGCGTTGAGTATCCCAGTGAAAGAGCTAACGTTAAAGCTTTCACAGACCTCTTTATAACAACTGCAAGATTTAGATATTTTATGCGGAAAATGTCTTGGTGCTTTCAGAATGTGTTTTATTTATCACATAAACTTAAAAAACTCCAAATTTTGTAATTTTGTTTAATGTTATGATAAATCGCTCACGTTGTAAACTTTTTGTGCAAGGTGTAACAAAAATAGACAATTTGTAATATTGCAAAGATGCCCATATGAAACTCCTATTTAGAAATACCAAGAGAACACAATTGTAAAATAGGATTAAGTAACTGGCTTTCAATATAGAAATGTAGAATGACCTGTTTCAAGCTTATTGCTTGATCCGCCGCTTCGCAAGTTGGACAACTGAACGCCGGAGTCAAACTACAAAATAAGAAAGTGGAGTTATAAAACAATTAAGAAAAAGCATAGTGCACAGGCGTTTGTTTGAAAAACTAAATTTTGAAAAAAAACTGTTGTTACCCACATGAGTAACTAACTTTAGCTATCATAGATGCAAAAATCTAGTTGTTGGGGACAAATTGTACAGTCTCTTGCCATTCCCGCTCGGATGTTGCTTGCACTGTGACGTCACACCGGTGATCACGTGGTTCGTGTCAATCTTCGTTCTGAGACCAGACAGCATATTGAGAAGATGTGGCGCATAGGGATAAATAAACCTTCGTAAACTGTGTTTCTGTGTATGCCTCTGTGACTGTGGTTGCGGCTGTGTGTTGCTCGTAATGTGGCGTTGTGCATGAACTTGTTGATCCCTTGTTATTAGGCAGCGAAGTTGGTGCTTGTTGGCTGTGTTCTCTGTTTGGCTCGTAACCTGCGTTCTCTGTGTGTTTGTCTGACTAAATCGCCATTGTTGTTGTGGACAGCACAGCAGTTCAGGTTTAGACAGAATTGCGGTTGGGCCCTGATTCTGAGGTGTTCTGCAGCTATTTCCCACGTTAAGACTAGTTGGAATTTCCTATAACGTAACAAGACACCAGCGCAATTTCGCCAAGGGGCAATATCTGCAAACCCGCAAACACGCCCGATATTTCCTTCAGATCAGTGACCTGACACTGGTTTCCAACCCACGTTGAAAGCGAATTCGAAAGAATTGTTTTTTGAAGTTTTTCTTTACCTTTGCTTTTAAGTTATTTCAAGAAAATGCAAAAGAACGAATCCGAGAGCGAAGGCACATAATATAATACAGAAAATTTAAAGGCAATGTCTCTTTTGCCGCCAGGGGTGAAAGCTCTGCTGGGGCTATTTTGCTATTCGAACCGTATCCAGTTTTTTCCACATCTAATGTTGACTTCGTGACACTAACAGTATGGTGAACCTAGTTTATTGGGAAGCGTCTATCCCTCCATTGCGAATGGTCGTCAGTTGTGCTCTCAACACTGCTGCTTTGGTTTTACTATTGTAGCAGAGATGACATTTTGATAGGAGCACTTTTATGAATTTTTAAAAAAGTTTCGAAAACCAGACACAGGTTTACATTTTGGGTTAGGATTTTGAATTCGGGTTTGGGGTTAGGATTTTAGGTTACGCAACAAGGACGATATGCTAATGCAAGCACACCGTCCTTGTCACGTGGCCAATTTGACCAGTCACGTTCAGCTAATGGCAAAATAGCTCCAGCAATGCTTTTGCCACTGACGGCAAAATAGACACTGCCAAATTTTAATGGAAGGTTAAGTAAAGGTCATATCAAGCTCTTTTTCTCACCTCTACAACTTGTTCAGCTTCAGAGACTGGGTTACCCAGTGATGCATTTCCTGTTGCGCAAACAGTATACATGTGCAACGCAAGTGCAGAAAGGCGCTCATGGCATTATCAGGAACAATTTTTATTTTTTCAAAAAATACAGCATGCAGACTTTATTTTTTTAACAGTTTTGAACAGTTGAATTTTATGTTTCAGCTAATAACAATTTTTCAAAATTTTCCTTAAAAATTTTTTCGTGTGTTGCGTTGTGTCAAATCGTGTGTGTTTGGTACAAGCACTCCCCTTCCCTTTTTGGTTAAATAAACTATGAACAAATCAAACTTGTTTTAGCTGGTGGTTGCACTACAACCTACAGCACATGTTTTTAAGCAGTATGTTTCAATATTTTGGAGGGATTCTAAGCTCACTGTAATGTAGAAATAGGTATCATGCGACATGCACAGGCATCAAGGAATTAATACAATGTTTCTGACGAAATAAACCGTTGACGCTTATAAAACGCAAGGCAATGACAGACACAAGTTTTCAAAGAAAAAGCGGGCATGAAAATGAATGAGTGAAATATTCCCAATGCCAGTCGTGTAGGAGTGCAGGGGTCGTAAGCGCACCCCCAAAAGTTTTGATCAGATAAAAATCCGGGCAAAATTGCATAAAATCCTGGAAAAATCTGTGGGAATTTGGGCGAAATGTGTGAAAAATCCCTTGGTGTGTTTTGATTTGAAAAAAAAATGCGCCCAAAGTGAAATTAAATGCAGTCGTATATTTTTCGGGAAAATTTGGGGAAATTTGGGCAAAAATCCTTCGCACCTCCAAAAATTTGCCTGCTCCTACACCTATGCCTAATGCAGTGTAAACCCTTTTGCCTTAGATAACGAGTGAAAAAGTTGAATTTGGTGCAGATGTTTTTTTATTTACTAAGTGTGAGTTTACCGTCGTAGCCGAAATGAAAATGCTAAAATAGAATTTACATTTTGTAAAATCATGGTAGATGAATCACGGCGTTTATGAATTTTAAGTTTTGAAAAAAAACAACCAACATTCTGATTCCGGAATAACTTTAGCATAAATCCCATCACGTAATAACTTTTTGTTTCGAGAAAAGAGCATCTAGCAACCGTAGTCTTGAATGTCTTTTGCGGAAATTCAGCGACTAATGCATCCCAAAAGCTTGAACTTGTAAAATTTAAATTTGCTTGTAATTGGCAATTTGGAAATCATGTTCGCTATCAAGCTTTAAAAAAGACATGGATTAAGAACATGCACAGCTTCAGAAGGAAAATGAACAAAGATCAAGTCAAACTTTTAAGATTGATATAGGACGTAAAAAAGGAAAAGAGCGGCTACATCGTCGAATCTCTGCAAGAAAACTGTGCAAATTTGTTTCTCGGCATACGTTTTAGGGGTAGCGAAAAAGAGTAATAACTACTCCACAATAGAAGCAAAACAAGTTAAATGATGTAAAAATGCAGATGCAGGTTTAAACCTATCTCCAACAACATTTAATAGTCTGAAGTTTCGAACTAGAAAAATCAAAACCTCGCCGAATCACTCAAAAATCACTCAATCAGCCACACCTTGTTTGCAGAGTTATTGTAGACAATTGCAATCATCTCAGCCATAAGACAGATATAAGTAACGTTTTGATGTAACTTAGCATTTTCTGCTAACGGCTTTATGCTTCGCCGACACTAATCATGAAGTGCGCTTACAAGCGTGAAATCTGGTGCACATTTTGCATTAAAATATTTTTTCTGAAAAAGATGTCAAATACTTCTAAGTAGGTGAAAGAAGCTCTGCTGATAAGCGCATACCAGTCCACAGGAAAAATATTCCACGAATAAGTGTGGACACTTTTATTGCGATCAAATTTTATGTGTTTGTTACATGCCTTTCGTGCTTGATGCCAAAACTGTTACGAAACACCAACATCTAAATTATTTACTTTGGAGCATAAAATTGGGAAAGACTTAACAGTTTCATCAACACTAAAAATGCCTTCAAAAAAAATGTATAGTTTTTTGGCTTTTTTAGTGTTGATAAATTATTTACGTTTTGACAAAACGCTGTGCTACTTGTTTGTTAGCTTTGGCAATGTGTTGAACAGAGACTGAAATTTACAATGTTTGTGATTTTTTTGTGTGAGAAACATCGTGTTTTCTTAATTGCACGTGCGATTTCGTGAATGAACGTGATGTGCATAGCTAAAACATCATTTCAAAACTGAATACTCGAGATAACGCTTCAATATCCAACTTTGATGAAAGTGCATTTGAAACGATTTTCATCCGCTTCAGTTCTAAAATCACAAGGTAATTTGTTAATACCTGATTGGACGACCAAAGAATTAGACTCTTTTTTTCTGATGCTTTTCCTGGATAAAGAAAAAATCCACACTATAGTGTGAAGGTTTTAATTGTATCTGCAATTTTTTACATGGAAATTGCAAAAGCAGCCATGACATTTAGAAAATTATTAAGCCCTACAGTACATTGCAAGCACTCACAAAAAAGCGTTGCGATTTCTACATAAAAGATCATAATACACATTGCCAGTGCCGTAGCAGCCCATCTCTGGGCCCCCAAAGTGCTCACAGGGGCACCCTAAATGGTGATTTATAAAAAAAAGTTTTCGACGTTATGCTACATCTCGAGGCCGAATGGTCTTCAAAATTAAATATACTAATTGCAGACACAATTTTGGCAGAATCAGATCCGCAGCCAGGTTTGAAGGTTCGGCGTGGCAAAATACATATATCGGGGTAAAGATTTGTTCTTATCATATGTTTAAAACAAATTTTTCTGAGCATAACAAAATTTGGGAGGGGACAGTAAAGATTTGAGGGTAACTGCTCACGAATGCTCTCCCTGTCTGCGGGTTTGGTTAGAACCGTAGCCAGAAAGTCTTCCGTTGCGGGCCTCCATGTTTGGTCAGGGGGCCAGACATTCTGAAAATTCACATTTAATTCACATCAACAGCATTTGCAGATTTTGCAAATTAATTATAAATATTTTATAAATAAAAGGCTCGTACTTTCCAACTAAAATTTTTTAAACAACCTGAACAACAGAAGTTGGGTCGTAAATCATTGCCATTTAATTGACGACGATTATTTTGAGATGTCCTAATGCAACGCAAATGTAAAAAAAAATTTGCAGGAAATCGTTGAGTTATGAAAACATTATTACCAAACAAGCAAACATGAGGCCGGTCAAAGCATGTGCGTCTCGATGAACGTTTTCATTCATCAGCGCAAATTGACAAACTTTATCATGAGCTTACGTGATATATGCTTATAAAAGTACCTTGCTTTCAAAGGGGCTCAACAGCAACTGTAATGTATAAGGAGATTACTTTGCTTTCAAAAGAGCCCCCAACAGCAACTGTAATGTGAAAATTCCTTGCTGTCGAAGGGGTACAAGATAACTGTACTGTATAAGCACTTTTCTTTCAAAAGGCCCCCAACTTCACTGATTTCCAGTGCTTCATATTTCGATTTGAGGGATGGAAGCTTTCTTTGGGGGGCTAAGTGGTAACAGGACTGAATTTTGGGCCCCTGTTACAGCGTGGGCGTCCCAATTGGGGGTATAGAGTGCGGCTGATACGGCTCTGCATATTGCCACATGTAAGTTTTACCTTGGCACATGAGCAGTTTTTGTGAAAAATTTATTACTTGGTAATGTTCATGAAGAAAATGTTTTCAGGATTATAAAGCATTGCTTATTCTTAAATGTCCATCAAACTTCTAAATGCAATTGCAGAAGTTCATGAATCTCTACATGATCGCTTTTAGAAAAGTATAAATTGACGATTGATACAAAGATTTTGTCATAACAAGAGTTACTGAACTTGTTTCATTTCTTTACCCTTTGAGAATAATGCAAATGTTCTATACTCCAAGCGATTATCACATTCACCTTTTTAAAATAAATAAGATGAGAAGAACTGCAACCACCAGTGCTGTTGCAACCGCTCCAGATATGGCCGCTACAGGTGTTTCTGTAAGTAATGTTAGATGTTATTATAGAACTAGGGAGCAAATCATCCCATTTGTGTCGATGATTTCTAAAACCCTGATATGGCGTTGGGATTGATAAGACTGCCTGATAAAATGCAGGCAGCATCTCATGATAAAAAACGTAGTAATTGACGACAACGAATTACATATGAAAGTCTTGCACTTATTGGAAAAAACGACACGAAAATAATTACATAATGGTTTAATCTTGCGGTTCCGCGTTGTAAAGACCATCGAAGCTCAGTCATGATTGACACGTAGTTACTCGTGAAACATTCCTAACCACAGTATGACAAAACTACCAAAGAGCAAAATTGATAAGTTTATATTTTCAATGCATGACAAAAGTTTTAAAGTAAGCGAAAAAATGAAAGATCGACATTTAAAATTGTTGTGATTTTCGCCACCAAGTTGAAAATAGTTCATTGAGTTTGTCAACAGCACTGGCAATTTTTATGTTTTGTAAGCAAAGTTATTTCACAACTAAGTTTCTTTCTTGTGAACAGAATATGCATTCATATTAACTATTGTCACTTTTATGAAGTGGAAGCGAAAATGAAAAGTAATAGAAAAAACACTTAACCTTTTAAGCACCATCGATTTTCTGCATCTTGGCTAGAAAAGTCGCACAGCAGGAATTTTGCTTGTCTTGTAGAAAAATATTTTGAATGAAAAAAGTGATTGCGTGCTTTTTCAATTGAGTTGGTTTTAAAAATCATACTCCTGCTATAGGTTGTGTGGACGTAATACCCTGATTCACAAACATTATGTCAGTACAACACAACAGTTCCGATCATATATACTGCTTGGATGAACCATGAAAATTTTTGAAAAATTCTAGACAGTGAAAAATTGTAACTTATTTTGTGAAGAACAGGATCACAAAGTTTAAAGTAGATGTTTACAAACAAAAACATAGAATAAAACAAAAAAATGATACTTGAAGAATGGGAAGAAGACGAAGCTGTTTTTGATGTTGCTGATATTGTTGACGTCTGTACTGGTGGTGAACATGTTCCTTCTACTCTTGACAAAGAGCTTGGTTTGCCACAGTGGTATGCTTGAATCTGAAAAAGCGTTTTGTCAATGCATCTTTGCAGTTTCACAATGGGTTCGAAAGCAAAATTTACCATGAAAGTTGTTGTCTCGGAAACAGTTGGAAGGTTGATATCAGCGTTGTCACCAGATGGGGTAAGCTGTTCATATGTTGCAATCTGTTGTTCACTTTGATTGAAAGCGAGGATCTGTATATAGTTTTTGCAATTCTGTTTTCATCATTCAGTGAAATGAAACCGTATGACCAGTCAATCACGTAAGTAGAAAAACAATTTCTGACTAGGGTTTGAAACATTGTGATCCTTTAATTAATTTTAACCTTTTCCTGCTTTATTTCACCACATTTCATGGTTTCACGCATCTATAAAGATTGTAACCATCTTGAAATAATTTGGTGGTCCTTTCACTTTTGAATAAGAACAAAATTTCACTAATTGTTTTGTTTTCATAAGATGATACAATACGCTTTTTGAATTATTGAAAACTTTAGGTTTTCGCAACATTTTGATCAGCTTGGATTGCCCTAAGCAACTTTGCAAGTTTTCATATAGCTGGTGTAGTTGAATGTAGTCTTGATGCTTTTTCCTGAATAATTTAACTTTTTTAGTTTCTATGGCATCTTCAAAAGCACTTTGGGAATCTTTGCAACGTTTATTTTCTGTGAAAACCTGCTTTTTACGCTGTAACACAAGGTTTATTCCATGTCTCGTTTGACGCAAAATGTGGTTTCCGCTAAACATTCTTTAACCTTTAACGTGATAAGTCATTTTCGTATGGTTGTGGCTTACACAAATATACTACAACCAATAATCCTTGTGAAATAGTCTTTTCTGTGATGATGACTGCGCCATGAATTTGAACTGCACGGTTTTAACCATCTTCATCTTGACTTTTACTTGTTACTTTATGTGTTTTTGTTGCATTGTACGTTTTCAAAATGTCTGCTGGCAATCACTTGACTCCAAATCGTATAGTTGCTGAGATGTCGGAGAGAAATAAAAAGGAAACACACATTCTTCAACAAATGATCTAACTTTTACTTCAAATTCCTATCTTTGGAACAATTTTTAAAACGTGGGTCTTGTGTTGTAACTGTTGCAACCTCTGCGCTGGCGTTGCGTTGAATGTGTGATTCACCACTAACGGGATGTGGGTGAAGAACAACACCCATTATACGTGGCGAGAACAAGCAAAACAGAGTGATCTCGTCGGTTGAACTCTATTGTTGCTTGCTGCCACAATGCGAAGCTTTGCGCACATGCCGCTCGGGCTTTTCCGATCGCAACAAAATGGTGCTGTGACCAGGGTGTGGAGGTCGTGCCGTATGAAGCCTTCACAAAAAGAAAGTGCGATCGGTGCGGTTAGTTGTAAAAAGGAGGGGATGTTGTTGCAACCTCTCCGGTGGTGTTGCGTTGAATGTGTGATTCACAACGAACGGAATGTGGGTGAAGAACAACACCCATTATACGTGGCGCGAACAAGCAATAATTGAGTGATCTCGTCGAGTGAACTATATTGCTGCTTGTTGCCACAGTGCGAACCTTTGCGCACATGCCGCTCGGGCTTTTCGATCGCAACACAACAAGGATTTAACCTTCCGTTCAATTATGTTTCGATTTACTTCTTTCAAAGTGTCTGAACTAAGCGCCCACCTCAGCTTCTTTGTACGTCAACCACTCGGTGAAGATTCAATAGCAGTAAGTTATATTCTGGTCTTTAAATTAAATATTTCAAAAATGTAATAGAGTTACGATGGAAAACGTTCCATCCAAACTTTGCACACTTTTCTCATACATTGTGTATGAACGAATGTTTGCACGCTTTACTGATAGGTGACTTAGCTGTTTTTGTAATGATTTGGAATTATAACCGAACAGTTTAAATTGGATAGAACTTTAGCTGAAGTGACTGGAGACGAAGGAATTACTGGAATTTTTACCATAACAGTGGATGTAACTTCTATTAAATATTTTTCTTCAAAAATTACTGATACCTGAAAATGGCATTCTGCTAAGAATTTCACACAATGTATCTTGAAGAAAAGTACTATGCACTTGTTTTCAAACCTTAACAATGTGCTCCATTCATGCTGATAGGTTGTTGAAAATCGTTCCAAAGCTGCTGTAATTTAACTTTTTTTCAGAAATCGTGAAGAGTTTCTTGAAAGCTCCACCTTGAGACATTTTAAAACAAAAATTGGTTTGAATTTATTAAAGAAATCCTGAATGTTTCAGTAGTCATTTTTCTATCCTGCATGGTGATTTTTGTGAAACTGACATAAGTATACTGCGAGTCTAACCTCAGTCAAAGATTTTTAGGTTAACATTTCGCTAAAATCACTTCGTAGCTTCTATGTCAATCTTTCTTCTACTGAAATATGTTTACTGAAATGCTTTCGATCATGTTCAGTACGTTTTGAGTTCAACATTTTTCAACTACCGTGGAGTTCAGAAAAAAAAAGTTCAGGAAAAGCTTGTGTTTCGTTATTAATTGTTTACTAGAATTGAATTGACAACGATAAACAGATTTTGCATGATCTGGTATCACTTGGGTACAACATACAGTACTACAGGTTTCACGATCCTCAGGTCGCCGAGGTGGAGGCGTTGCGTTGCTTTTCAAAAGCAATCTGAAGGTGAAAAGTTTAGAAACGCACAGTTTCGATCAGTTCGAACATATACACTGTACAATGGTCTTTAAGGACACATGCGTGGACCTGTTCGTTGTCTATCGCCCTCCTCCTTCACGTGCGAGCGGTTTGAAGACATCTGACTTTTTTAATGACTGGTCAATCTTTCCAGATGCACAAATGCTAAACTCTCGGGGTATACTTATTACTGGAGATTTTAATCTGCACTTAGACGTTCCCGATAGTCCGGACGTTATGAGGTTTAATAACCTCTTAGATGTTCCTGGCTTAAAACATCATGTCAATGAGCCAACTCTCATGTTCTGTCACACACTGGACCTGTTAATCGCACGAGACTCATCGCGTCTGCTTTGCGATGATGTTGCTGTTGTTGAAACAAAACTGTTTCAACAAAACATGTTGAAACAAAACTGTTTCAAACATTGTTGTTGAAACAAAACATTAACAAACAAAACTGTTAATAAAAAAAATAGGTAATTTTGTGCAGAACCTTTTTTTATTTTTCAAAATTGCTTTCCCACTGTTCTGAAAACACTATTTTAACTTCTATAAAATCTGCCAAGTAAGAAGCTTGTTCAACAATCAAAATCACTACGACTTATCGCTGTTTATGCAAACGATGGTAATATTTGTTTATCGTATACCTTACCTGGTGCTGCGTACATTGAAGTTGTCTTGATGCTGAAATGAGGCGACCCCGAGTTAGTCAAAGTCAACATGGTTTCGTATATGGTTCCAGGGCGTGTGTAAAAATCAACCCTTGCTGATGTTGGTGATTTTGATGCATAAAGGTAAACTGATGAGGCCAACCTTCAGCAAAATTTCGAATTTTGATAAAACGCAAAGAAAAGTAACGCAACATTCAAACAACCCGCAAATGACAAAAAACTATATTGTGACATGAACAATAACCCTGCTGAAACCACTGAAAAAGCACACAGTTGATGAAAAATGGCACAAAAGTGTTATAAAACATGAACGGAATATTTAACATGTTGAAGGAACTTCCATAGATTTTGTATTTCTTTTCAACCGCTTGCTTTGATTTGTATGAACATTTATTTTGCTAAAAATCATATCTTCTGAAATGTCTCATGAATTCACAGCCAGGAAATGCGTGAATAAAGGAACTAACACTTAAAGAAGAGAAAAGTAAATATTGCATTGGGTCACCATCTTACAGAAGTGCTACACCATGGGAGGAAAATTTTGAGGTTTGGAAAATGCATCTGACGATAGAAGCGAGCGGATAAAGAAAGTTGGATGAAGTTGCGTATCGTTGAAAAAGACCGTATAAATTGTGTCTAATCAAGATATAAAATGCCCACATGAAATAGTTAACTGGATGTGGGCGAACATTTACGTTCCTCTGTTTTTGTTGAAGACAGTGTTTTCATGGCGCTTCATAACTACAGTGGTCTTGTCGCACCACGACTGAGTGTTTACGATGTCTGGTATCAATTCACTCGTTTTTTGCTGTCTGGATAGTCCTCGCAACTCTTCCGCACACAGTTTGCCTGGTAAGAAGGCTGCAGTACCAGTGTACTAGGTCTTGCTGAAACCTGGCACAAAGGCAAACTCCAGACCCACCAGCACAGGTGCGGATGCACTTGCTGTACCACATGGATACATGCCGACCGACAGTTAAGTCGCAAAACATCTTGTCTCAAATTACATAAAGTTTTACGTAATTTTTCGACAGTTTTACCGATTTCCTACATGCATTCTAATGAAAATATAATCGATTAACACCAAATCATTCATGATTTTTAATGTTTTCGGAACAACGCTCGGCGTTTTTAGCCCAGAATTTATCCCAGGTAAGCAACTGAAAATTGCAAAATTTTGCAAGAAATGTTGTCGTGCACTCGCCTGCGAATTCTACTAAACACTATCTGCAGAAAGCTAGGCTTTAATTCACTAAGGACACCGCTCAATCATGGAGCTGAACAAGCGAG
>JGI24021J15306_10010169_pt1 | contig 11656 bp, 6 predicted proteins | sample Ectturendosymbi1_FD_15306 | JGI IMG/M metagenome (IMG submission 15306)
TTGTTTATTTTAGATCATAACTTTTGAACCAGAAATGCTAGAAAGTTGATCAAAGGCTCAAAAGACTCGGACTCGAGCCTAGTTTCCAATGAAAACTTCAGTGAAACACTTTGGCCTAGTAGTTAGGCCCTAGGCCAGGCAACATAAGCCAAAATGACCCTAAAACTACTTCACTTATGACGTCAGTCACAAAAAATCCACACCCCCCAACCAAAAAATTTTTTTTCAAGTGTAATCTACTAGGCTGGCCGATCCAGTTGAGCCCTTGAACAGCTCTCTAGCGCAATCGACGTAGGAGCTAGGGCGTTGGTAAGGCAACCGAAAACTGCTGTTTTAGGCTGAAATCAAAGTACGAATATATCGTACCCCGGTTCTCAAAGTGTTAAGTGTAGTTAATGTCTTATAAAATCGTACAAGTTTTATAAAATCAATGCTGACAACCAGCTGCACAACTGCGTCTGTAGAGCACGCTGTCTATCAAGATGACAGTGTTTATAAACATATTTGCAAAATCCCTGCAGAGAGGAACGATTGACTTGCAATGGCTCTGATTACTTTGCATTGTAATGTAAAAGTGAATCACTCACAAATCAATACAGGACTTCTTGCACAGCAAACCACATCGTCATCTGCTTAACACTCTGGCGTCCAACTGCTTTCGGATATTTTCAGTAAAAAAAACACCTAAACGCACATGGCTTTGCGTGGGAATATCTCCGCTCCTGTTCAGGTTACGGACCTGGTCGAAGCGTCAAAAGACGCAGCAAGTCTTCTAGTCTGCACTCGAATAAAAATTTTTTGCTTGGGGGGTGCAGGTTTCTTGCGAGTGATATCATAAGTGGAGGACTTTTAGGAAACCTTGGCCCACTTTGCCTGGCCCTGGGCGCCAACCGTTAGGTGGGAGTATTTTGCTGAAGATCTTACTGGAAACTAGGCTACAATCCAAGTCTTTTGATACTTTGGATGGCCTGCTGGGGTTTCGGGTTCAAAAGTGATGATGTAAGTTAGTACATATATTTAACTAATTAATTAATTAATTTGTTTATTTAAGATCATAACTTTTGAAACAGAAATGCTAGAAAGTCGATGAAAGGCTCTTTGACTCGGACTCGAGTCTAGTTTCCAATGAAAACTTCAGCAAAACACTTTGGCCTAGCAGTTGGGCCCTAGGCCAGGCAACCTGAGCCAAAATGACCCCAAAACTACTTCACTTTATGATGTCAGTCACAAAAAATCCGCACTCTCAACCAAAAAACTTTTCTTCGAGTGCAATCTACTAGACTGGCCGATCCATTTGAGCCATTGAACAGCTCTCTAGCGCAATTGGCGGAGGAGTTAGGGCGTTGGTAAGGCAACCGAAAACTGCTGTTTTTTAGGCCGAAATCGAAGTACGAATATATCATACGCCGGCTTTCAAAGTGTTAACTCTAAAAATGCTTATTTCGAAATAAGACGCTTGACTGGTATTTTATTCAGATAATGCGGCCACAAGTGTTGAGGCTAGCTGTCGCACTTTTCAATACGAGAAGTTGCTTATGAAAGTATGGTTTCAGTGGAAACGAACCCACGTTATTTGACGTGACCCCAAGGAAAGCCTAAAATTCATTAATTTTGTCATAACCTAGTTGGTGTAAACATCAGATAAAATTTTGCCTGAACGATCGTGATTGGAGATTGTCCTCTCGTCATGAAGCGAAATATTACAAAACAGCTCCTGTGTGTGTGTGGCAGTGTATGAGATTCTGACAGCATTAGAGCCGACACTGCCAGAGGAGGAAATTCAGAAACATGTGTGTTTGACGCAATGTCAATTTTGAGTGTTCAAAAACATGGATTGTTTCATGTCATTGCCCAGAGCTATTTAGACAAGGCAGTAATGTTGTTGTTTTGTAATAGTACTATGCAATGTTAGAAGGGAAATGTAAGCTGTTACCTGTTCCAAAACACACACATTATAGACCTGCAGTGACAGCATTTGATATTTTATCGGCATGTGGGAGTACCTGTGGTGCAAAGGGTCATGACAGCCAAACAGACCCCCTAGATGCGCCCCTGAGTATAGCGTATGGCAGGAACGCAAACAAAGGGAGGAATTTCCCCCCTTGAAAATTTCAAAACATTGCATAGTAATTTTGACATTTGCAGAAACTTTCAAAGAATAAAGATAAAATTTTATAAAGTTTTATTTGAATTTTTCTTTGTCTTGTCTTGCTGGTTAACTATCTACTTGTAAGATGTATCTTAAGATAGGCCATCAGCTTGAAAATTTAGTAAATGATTGGTATTTAACCACAAATATGCCAGAAAATGTAAAAGCTTCGTAGATCATTTAAAATGTTGATAATTCTACGGCATTTTTTATCCTTTTGTTCGTGTACCACTCTGAAAATTTTTAGAAATAGAGTGTATGTGTACACTTTGATTTTGTTTCTTGCCTATCTTTTGAGGAAGAAAGTTTGCATACACTCTCAAAATGTCAACAATAAATACTGCATTGTTATCACACTAGGGAAGCACAAGTTTGCAGCAAGTAGAGCAGGCCTGCACAACTCAGAAAGCTCGAAGAGCCAAATTGATCAACATAAACTCGTCGCGGGCCGCAAAAGTCTATTTTGTCATCGTGTGGAAGAAAATCTGAAAGGACAAGTAATTATCCGAAGTCAGGCTTTTGCAACATTTTTTGCAACTGAGTTCTCGCGGGCCGCAAGAAAAGATCTCGCGGGCCACATGCGGCCCGCATGTTGTGCAGGAAGCAGAGTATGCCTGGTGACAGAAATAACATATTATGTTCATGTGTTAGCTTTGTGTTCGCCCGGGGTTACGTTAGACTAATATTTAATAATTTTTTCATTTTATGCAGAGCTCGATCGATAAGTTTTTTTTGGGCCAATACCAATATTTTTGCATTATTTAAACTATAGCTCAAAGGAATTAGTGCTTTTTTTCTTCAGGCCACATAAACAAAAAATAATTGCACAAGTTACAATTATGAAAAAGCAGATTGGAATTGCTACAAGCTAAGAACAAGCAGTGTCTATTTTGCCTTGAGGTAAAATTTACACTCCTGGAGCTTATTTTGCCACCAACCGAATGTGTTTGGCTAAACTGGACACATGACAAGTTTGGACAGCATGACTGTTGCAGTTGACTATGACGTTTGTTAATGGCTCAGTCTGATAGACAAGTAATGTCATGGTTTCACTCAGTGCTGGAAAGCTGTTAGCAGCTTCTTGTTTGCATTGTGTGAACTGTAGGCTAAACCTATACCCTTGTCTCTTTACATATTGTACTTATCATGTGACCACTTAACCAGCTCTTTACATATTGTACTTATCATGTGACCACTAAACCAACCACTTAACCAACTGTGTATCATGTGACCACTAACCAACTGTGTGACCACTTAACCAAATCATGTGACCACTTAACCAACTAAAGGTCAAATGTACTCTGATAGGATGGTTTCATCCATGATGCCTACCGCAGTCCATAGGACTCACAATAGTTTAATTCTAAATCAACAAATGTACTGTTGCAACCTCTCCGGTGGCATTACGTTAAATGTGTGATTCGCCACAAACGGGATGTGCGTGAAGAAAAACACTATATATATGTGGCACGAACAAGCAATAATAGAGTGATCTTGTCGGGTGATCTCTATTGTTGCTTGCTGCCACAGTGCGAAGCTTTGTGCACATGCCACTCGGGATTTCCGATCGCAACAAAATGGTGCTGTGACCAGGATGTGGAAGGTCATACCAGGTGCTGCCTTTACAAAAAGAACGTGCGATCAGTGCGGTTCGTTGTAAAAAGGAGGGGGGGGGATGTTGTTGCAACCTTTCCGGTGGCGTTGCGTTAAATGTGTGATTCACCAGGAACGGGATGTGCGTGAAGAAAAACACTATATATATGTGGCCCGAACAAGCAATAATAGAGTGATCTCGTCGGTTGATCTCTGTTGTTGCTTGCTGCCACAGAGCAAAACTTTGCGCACATGCCGCTCGGGATTTCCGACCGCAACAGTACAAACAGGTAAACATGTGTTGAATATAAGTAGGCTTACTTCCTATGTAGACATCTGTGCCTACACTCAGATGTCATGAGCAACTAAAACACAATGCGATGCATTAAAACCATCACATAACTACAATGAAGAACTGTACAACATCGAATTCTGCACAAAGTGACGTAGGCACTTGTTTGATGCATGCTGAACGCAAGGCTGCCTAGCCTAGTGAGACTTTCATAAAACAGCCAACCAACACGACAGCACATAACCTAGTTTGTCCGCAGACAATCATCCACTTACCACACCAATACTTTTGTGCAAATGTTACATCATAGAGCATTTTGTCAGGTCTATCGCACAGTGGTCTGATTATTATGCATGATGCCTCTGTGTGCTAAGAACAGGACAGAGCATTTGCGTTAATCAGTCAAGGTCAGAGACAAAGTAGCAACTTGGGTTTCCAAACACTCCATGCCGAGCAACAGCATAACACTTTTATGAGCAAACATTGCTGATGTATATCAGTGGAATTTTGATGATACGACACATCGGCAACATCATCATATCAGCCAATATACATTGGCATGCTGATACATCAGTCGAGCTTAACTGTTGCTAGGGTTTACCAGCAAAGCTCTAATGTTGCAAGGGAAATTTGAATTTCACAAGAGCCTCAAAGTTATTAGGTGTTGTTTAGGTAGTCCTAGCAAAAATGTTGAGACACACCCACATCTGGTGGAAAGCCTGGCCCAACCTTTCGGTATGAAGTTAAATTTGCATTCCTTATGCATTCTTTTCAAGAGTGTTTTACTTTGCAGACAAAGTCTCATATCTATGATTGAAACAACAGCATCAGTGATTTAGTATATTCTCATACTCATACTAGTCTCTTGTATCTGACAACTTCACCACTCGCAATATCTGTCTCCAAAAATTCCCACAGCAAATATATTCCACTATAGTTTCAAAAACCTAGATACTAAAGTAAGATGATAAGTTAGGCAGGTTTGCCAGTAGCCTAAACATCTTGCACACTAAAGCCATGACTGCACTAGTTGTGTATGGAACCAGGTGTTTGTATTAGACTACTAATTTTTACTCTTGTCCTGATCGTTCGGTCTGCATCTTGAATAAAAAATTCAGCCAACTTTTCCATTGTTCCTATGTATATTGACAAAACAAGCCAACTTTTCCATTTTCCTACGTAGGTTTTTCGATGAAACATGTTTCAAATTTTGCAACATATTTTTCCCATCTCCATTACAGTAATAAACATTACAGGAAGTTGAACCCAGTGATTCACTCATAAGTTCGAAGAATCTTTCAGTTGTAGCCTAAAACTGCAACTTCAGTCATGTTGCACATTTCACTAATTGTGGCTTTCGTGGTCATTGCACATTTGACCACCAATTTCACTGTCAGTTGCATTTTTTTTCTACCACCTCTGGCTTTGAAAGCTATGAACAAGTTACAATAACAAAGATACTTCTTTTTGCAATATGCCATCACTAGCCAATTATTTTATTAAATGGTATCCCATATGAAATGTATGTAATATGAATTCCTAATGATATTCTGCTTTCCAGGTAATTTAGTAATGAAAGGCATTTTTTTGAGTACCTCTTCGAATGACAAAAATTAAACCAGGTCATCACCTTTGAAGGTAACAAATTGATGTATTAGAGCCAGGCAAATATTTGTGATAATCTGTTTTAGTCATAAGAGATTTAGAGAAAGCAGATTGCAGCTTGTTCACAGAAAGAAGCATTCACATGTAAATGACACATGCCCAAGATTTTGCACATATGTAACAACTGAAAATTCCTGTGCCATACACAACATTTTGCTGAAAACAGCCATGCTTTTCAATCTGGGCTGGTAGGCTGGGTACCAGACCCACTTGGTTTATACCAAAGACTTTTTCGGCACTTGTGAGTTGCCCAGCTTTCTGCTTAGTGTTGATGGATGGGTACAAAGGAAGGTTTCATACGTGGTTCCACCATTACAGCATTAACTGTGCAAGCAGCCACACGGCCCACAGTGCAAACAGAGATGGGCACACCAGACCACTTACAAAAATCCAAATAAATCAAAAAACAGCAACTGAGTATATATAACTGAAACCGAACTGAACATTAGTAAAACAAACATTCATTTGGTCCCACCTTCATTGACATAATATCCATTGTTTGAAAGGAAATATATCTTTGATGAGAAAACAATGGCTTTAAGAATCCTGTAGGATGATAACACTTCAATAAATTGAGTAAGATAGTTGACTGTATCAAAGGTCGAAGTTCCAGCAAAACTTGCATCTAAAATTAAGCATTCTAGTTCTGAAAGTACACACACAATAAAAGCACAGAATGTTAGTATAAGGCAGTATGGTCCTGCAGGCTTGTGGACCACATGTTGCCAGCAGACAGAAATTTTAAGGCCCACAAGCTTTCTCAGTATTGCTTGTTGTGTTTATGTTACAATAGATAATTTTGGTTGAAACAAACATAACATTGTTTTATCAAAACGTAAAATATTAACAGTAAGGATGCATATAATGGAATATTGAATCTAATGGATTAAGTCCTGCAGTATTTGAATTCAAAATTCAGAGTTTTTTTCAAATATTTAGATTCAAATTAAATTTGGATTAAATGAGTGAAAATTTACAAGGTCATTAAACTAGGGGTAATAAACCTATTTGCTATCATGGGCCACACAAATGGTGGATCATTACTGGCGGGCAGCAAAATCAATTGATTTAATCTAAAAAATCAAACCATTAACTATCTGTGAAGTATAAAGGCTTCTAATGACATATTATCCAAGTACTTGTTTATCATGGAGATTCATGTTGGCATAATTTTGTACTCTGAGTTGGGTAACAAAAATCCTGATGCGGGCCATATCAAATGTTCACGCAGGCTGCATTTGGCCCACAGGCCGCTGTTTCCCCATCCCTGCATTAAACAAAGGAAGTGAGTATGGATACGCCTGGCCTGACGCAATTCAAATAAAAGGGTCAGTTTGTCATTCAAACTGCAGGGATCTCATAGCCTCGGGTTATACGTTATAGCTGCTATGCCAATGGTTTTCGGTTCGATTCTTACCTTGCTGACTTTCTTTTTTTCAGGCTTACATGTTACCTGATATGTTAAAGTTAGGAGGGTTAGGTTTAAGGTTTACCTTTTACGTTTAGTTCATTTCTACTTCCCTAAACAAATGGTTTCAGTAAGTTTTGCAGTGGCACTCTGCGCTCCTGAGTAAGAGCAAAAACACTCAACAAGCTCATGGCATTGTGTAGTCACATAACAACCTAATAAACAGGTGTGACTGCTGATCGGCATTCTAAACCTCTGCGTCTTTATTTTGAAACACTGCGTGATTACAATGAATTTTTTTTATCAAACATCCTCAGCAAAGCCTAGGCTACAATATTTTTTAAAACGAATCCAGTTAAACACCTTCTGTGAGGTGTGAATTCCAAATGATTATTTTGTTTGCACAGGACAGTTTTTAGGTTCTTTTCATCCAACAGCTATACTCAAAATTGAATAACTCAAAAGGTACTTGCCCGATTGATCTTAAATTTTCAGGTGAGATGCATTTTCACAAGACAAAGATTCGTCTAAAATTTGGTTGCAAAATACCAAGCATGTTAAAAGTTATTGCGCTGTAGTCAACAACTACTGAACCCAAATTAGTGCACTGCCAACCACGTGCACAAACAATTAGTGCAATGCACTGGAAACAGAGTCAGGTTGCTCGATAAAAAAATTATTAACTTGCAAAGTTCTTGATGCATTGATTGAAATCAAATTTTCAGGCAAAATGCATAACAATCTGAAGACAATTCTTGTAAATTTTGGTTGTAAAAACTTCAGTTTTGGAAAAGTATGGCGTTTTATAGAAATACTGCTCAACTCTGCTGAATAAGACAAAGTTTTGTAGCCTACACACATCTGTACAGTAGTTACAAAACTAAAGTATCAAACTCTTAAGCTTTTCGTTAGAATTACTTCAAATTTTCAGAGATGTTGAGAATAGGCATTAATATGTGGAAATTTTCTTTGCACAAATTCAACTAAAACAAAGTTATCCTTAAACATGCAACAAGTGGATAGGACCTTAGTGTTTTGCAAGAAGAGTTGTGGCTTAGGCCTGGCAAACTCAGTCTGTTGCTAGATACCAGACACCAAACTGCATACTAAATAAGTTCTTGCTAATATTACCTGAATTTTTGAAGGATTGTGCGGGTAAGTATGGAGAACATTATTGCAAATTTTCATTGGTACCAAATGACCAAAAAAATGTCATATATTGTGTGTTGCGAAACAACTGTTCGTACCTAACTTTTTTAAAGAAGTCTTGTAAGCCAAGGCATAAAAAGATGGTTTACTACCAACTTTATAACTCAAAAAATTTTGGTATGTGTTTATTTTACCGCCAAGATTCTAGCGGCAACTCATCGGCTGGGGGTATTATGCGGCCAGTCGAAAATTCGGTCTCATGGCATGGCGCAATTCCAAGAAAAAGGTCACTTTGTCAGAAAAACTGCGTCCTGCTCATTGTGTAACGGTAATCGTTATGGCTGCTATGCCAATGGTTTTTGGTTCGACTCTCACCTTGCCGACTTTTGTTGTTTTTTCTTCTTTGCTTTTTTAGGCTCCGCTTAGGTGTTACGTTTAGGGGTTAATGTTGTTAAGTTAGGGTTAGGTTAGTGTTAGCTTCAGCGTCAGATTAGCTTAGTGTTAGGTTAGGATCAAGGTTACGGTTAGGTTCATCTTTTAGTTACATTTACTTCGTTTCAACCAAGCCTTTTACTCCTGCCATCTTGGTGGCAAAATAGACACTGCCAAAAGTTTTTGGTCAATTTGAATTTCTTGTATGAAATTTTCAGGATTAATGTGTCTAGATATGAAAAAGTTAAAACACTTATGAAAAATTTTGTAAAACAAGTAAGCAAAAAGTTGTCACGTTGGCGTTGTATGCCAATCCGCACTTGGCTTATTCAATTGAATGATGAATATACGATATTTTATATGCGTCAATCAGCAACAAAGGTATTAATCGCATAGCTATTTTGCCAAGCTTTTTTATGCGTTTAATTGGAACCTGTGATTATCAGCCATATGAGACATCTGCAACAGTGTTGCCACTTTGTTGTTATGGAAAAGTACTAGATTTCATGATAAAAAAACACTAGACTACCGGACTAGATTCATAAAAAAAACACCAGACAAAAGCAAACTTACACACAGTGAAAATGCCCAGAAAACGGTTGCCCTGTAAAAGGCGGAGCTTGGTTGCGGAGGTTCGATGACGTAACCAAAGTGGAAAAAAGTTTCATTGCAAAAGCAAAAAAGGAAAAGGTGAAGAAAAATGTTGTATCATTGCAACTTAATGTGTTTCCTGCAAACATGGAATGCATGGAAGTTTGCGATGTTTAAAAATTTCATACATTCACAACTGTTGAAACCTATTTTTTTGTCTCTGAAACATTGCGAAACTCAGATAACCAAAAATTTTCAAACTTCAAAATAGACTTTTTTAACCGTAATGTAATATGATATTAAATATCACCTTTAGCAGTACTGTACAATTACTTTAACTATTATTTACTATTTAGTTCTCAATGCTCTACGCAAAGTATCGGTTTTAGTGACTCCGGCTGGCGGTTACGTCATTAAACCTCCGCTATTTACGGAGCTCCACCTTTTACAAGGGACCCAGAAAATGCGTTGCAATGCAAACCATAGACATTATGTGCAACTCATGATTCATGATTGTAAATCACTCCAGAGACAAAGAAAACGGGAGATAGCAGCAATGCTTGTGTTTGTACAGGTCACGACTGAAACTTTTAACAGATGACCAAGCAAGTGACTTCGCAGCAGTAGCAGCTCAAAACATATCTTAGCGTCGTGTGTACTTTAACGATTAATAGAGATAATTTTTAGCAAATTACAATCGTACTAAATCAAAAGTTCTCAATTACTGTTTCAATTACACAAAATCGTGCAATTAATTATATTCAGCTCACTCATAAAAAACATTAGATAGCCATAAAAAAACACTAGAACACTAGATGAAATGAAAAAACACTAGGAGTGGCATCACTGATCTGCAAGTTAACCTACTTCCTCTATTTCAGACTTTCAGTCCACATGCCATCCATGCTTGCTAAGCTGCAGAGATGAGCGGACAGTGAAATTTTTTAGTCTGAGTCCAGTCTTGATCCGATGAAATTGAATCCGATCCAGTCCTGATCCGTAAAATTTTTGAAAATCACCAGTCCAATCCAGTCCTCATCCACCAAGATAAAATCATGTATTTTTATTTTGCCTCATGAGGCAAAAGAGCTACTCGAGCTATTTTGCCTTTAGCAAAATACGATTGGTTGAAGGCAAAATAGTTCCAGCAGTCCTTTGACTCATGAGGCAAAACAGACACAGCCTTTTGGCATTTATAAAATTTAACAAGGAAGTGTTAATTTGGCATCAGAAGGAAAAGCACTGCTGGAGTTATTTTGCCATTAGGCGAATTCGATTGGATTGATCAAGTGACAAGGTCGATACACTTGGATTAGCGTAAGATCCTTGTTACATGACCGAAAACCCTAAACCCAAAACCTAAACCCAAAACCTAAACCCCAAACCTACTAAACCCAAAATTTAACCCAAAACATAATAACTAAATCCGAAACCTAATCCGTAAACATAAACCCTAAAGGTAAACCCTAAACCGAAACTTAAACAGACATCCTAAATGTAAACCCTAAACTTTTTGAAAAAGTACATTAAAAGAACAATTGCACAGCAGGTGCAGACACTAATCACTCAAACATGTTCACGTTACTACTACAGAAGAACTCGACGTTATATGTGAACAAAGGTGGATACAGTTCGAATTGCAAAATATCCCAGGAGAGTTTTGCATTTGATCGCAAAATATAAACTGCCATTTAGCAAACCGTGACATCGCATCACAATTAAAATTTTTGATATTTTCAGAATAATCACATTAAAAAAACAAAAATTGTCTTAGTCCGATCCGCTCCTGATCCGCCAATTTTCAAAAAAATTGCAGTCCGATCCAGTCCTGATCCGGCCAAAATTGGCTTCTGAAGCGTGTGCGACCCGTTTGTGTTCGCACACCTTCAGTGTGGGATTGATCTTTGAACCTCGGGAAGGATGAATTGTGACTTCATAGATGTTAACTCCGCTCCGGCCGAATCGGCCTTCCATGTACATAGAAGTCACTTATAACTGTCGCTTGCTTAGTCTTTCCCTTCTCCTTGCTTTGGCCGACTTGTTCACATGTAGCGGTCGTGCTGGCGTGGCTGCTACACTTCAGTCCTGATTCAGTCTGATCCAGTCCTGATCCGTGCTCATTTCTGCTAAGTTGCTACCTGATCAGTGTTGCCACTCTGTTATAAAGATTTTAACTCGTATGCATACATAGTTCTCTCATTTGCAGTAAAATACAAGTTTATGACGTTATGGTTGTGTCATGTGATTTGGTTCAATGCTGGCGGCTGTTTGCGTTGCACATGTTCGTAATTGAGCGCTGCGTTCGAGCTGATTAGTAGTCGTCTTCTCGGTGGCAGTGACCAGTTCGTCTGTCAGTTGGTCTGAGCATGTTTGCTTC
>JGI24021J15306_10010171_pt1 | contig 11656 bp, 6 predicted proteins | sample Ectturendosymbi1_FD_15306 | JGI IMG/M metagenome (IMG submission 15306)
AGTCACACAGGCCCTCCCAACCCACACTCGCCCCGCACTTTTTCTATCAGAAACCTGCACCTATCCGAAAACTACTAAAAACTCATACTGCCTGAAACCAAGCCTAACAAGCGGCAAAATCAAGCTGCTCATTCTTTCCATTGGCAACCAAACCTTTTCCAAACATCTGAGCTTCTGCAGTCAACAGATTTGAGGTAATAAAAACCACGTTTCAGTCAAGTTGTGGCCAGCTATGCTTGATGTGCTGTCTTATCTATTGAGAAGGGCTTGACTGAATTATTCCGTCCAAGCACAACAGCAGCATTGCAAAATGGAAAGTGTTCACTTGGCTACCACACTGCAAGAGTCTGAGCTAATGTTTTGCAACAATGAGTTGTTACATCATAATGTAATAATCGCCGTAAGGCTACTCGCCTAACCACCATGCAGGCAAACAACTTTAGTACATCTGTGTATTTTGCGATTTTAAGCTGATTATTTTCACATGCTTAGCAACTTTCAAGCTGATAATGTATTTTTGAGTTGAACATTCAGTGACCCGCATAAAAAATTTATCATCCCGTGCCTGTATCACACTCGCGTTAAGAACAACCTGTCCCGAAGCAAGTTCAACACACGCTTGCTCCACACCCACAGCAATGCATGTTTCTGCACCCACCCCGCAAATACGGATACCCAGAACTCGTGCGGCTTAACCCATCTCACGCAGGACTCTAGTGTGGGTGGTGCATACTTTCTGATACAGTTGATAATTTCACATTACCATGAATACCATCACATGGCGATTTCTCAAAAATCACTAAGAAACCAAAATCTGCTCTGACTGTTGGCACGGAGTGCAAGACCTTTGGCAATTTTTATATTGAGTTGCACATCTATCTGTAGAATACTCAACTTTCTTTAGATTAGGGATTATTTTCTGAGCTGCAAATTTTTCACCAAACTGCACAAGATTAAAACATTGGAACATCGTGCTGATGATCACCTGATATGAAACAATGACTTTGACAGCATGGCTCATATTTTTCAAAACAACAAACAACTGGGTGAATGGTGCAGTTCCTATGTGTCCAGTGATACCCTTGAGCCTCACTTTGTACTTGAAAAGTATAGTTTTTAGGTTGCTGTATGATTGTTGCAATCATAGCACTGTTGCATCATTGTTCCAACCAGGGTTGCAGAGTCGTAACGAGTCAGGGTTGGAGTCGGATCCCCAACAACGCTGGGAGTCAGGGTCAGAATCAGATTTTTTTGTCCAACTCCAAAAGTTCAATTGGATCATTTACTACATCACACTCTTAAATTAGGAATTTTCATTGTAATGGTACAAATATTTTGAAACTTTTGTTGAAACAGATTTCTTGCAGTGCACCACAATTTCCATTGAATTTAACAGCCAAATTTCATTTCCTTTATGTTAAAGAGTCAGAGTCGTAATCCAAAAATTTGTAAAGGCCGGAATCGGAAATTTTGGAAAGTCGGAGTTGGGATTTGGAAATTTTGGAAAGGTTGGAATCGGATATTTTACCTCCAACTCCGCAGGCTGGTTGCAACACTACTGTAAAGACTGAAAGCAATAACTGTGATGCCAAAGACTGACCACAAAAGTACCCTTGTTTAACCATTTCCTAGTTAATCTTATTTTTTGAAGACATGATCTTGCGTGTTACCACTTGGCAGTTCTGATTTTATATAACATTTTATTTTTTGCATTTTGGGAGTATCGGATAGATAGCACACCACCTCAGAAAAAATAAAAAATCAATGAAACAAAGCTACTAAAATACCATTATTGTCTGTTTATCAAGGAATTGCTATGATCAAACTTTCAAAAAACTGTTTTATCTTCAACGTGCTATCAGAAAAATGTATCACGTCTAACAAATCAATAAAAGTTGGATCATTATTGCAGCTGGCTCAAGTGCATATATTAATTATGAGTCAAAATCACCTTTATTACTCAACAACTTCACTGCCAGGCGATTTAAGCCTCAATCAAGCAGTTTTCACATGTCTTAGCAAGTGCATAAAAGGCAATTATGCTTGAGAGCTGCTCAAACCCTCAAAAGACTTGGCAAGTCTTCGAATCAGCAAGAAAAAATTTGGACTCTGGATTTTTTGTGAGTGACGTCAGTAGTTGAGTTGTTTGAAAAAAAAGTTATGGCAAAAAAACAACAGAAAATTTGTAATTATACAAAAAATTGGTAATTTCCCCCAAACATTTGATCCAGAAACGTTAGAAAGCTGATCAAAGTCTCAAAGGACTTAGATTTTCACCTAGCGGCTGGGCCCAGGGCCAGGTAACCTGAGCCAAAATTGCCAAAAACCTACCCTACTTATGACCAGGGCTTGAAAAAATGTAAATTTCCCGTGGGCCTCAAGTTGAAGACGATCGCCCCTTTATGAGGTCACAAAAGGAATTTGTTTTCTTGAAAACGTTGCACCCAAGAGCCTTAACTACCACTACGTACACATAGATCAACATGGATTGATTCAGCCTAGTAGCATCGGTTCACATTCAACGTGTAAACAGTTGCATCGCCGCAGTCTACCACGCTACCGCTCGGAACGCAAAAACGACACTGGGCAAGCAAAAACGATATACTGAAAGAGTGCAAAACCGATGGAAGCGGCAAATCTTCGTCCCGAAGTAGCAAATTCTCACGCCTAATCCTTGCTTAACCCGCTTCTAAAATTTGTGTTTTGTGGCACTATTGAATTACAAGGATTTTTTTTACTACATTAAAGTTTCAGATAATTTATTTAAGTAATATGGACTGCTTACATGAAGCTTCGCAACAATTGCCGGCGTATGGAAAATCGTTACTGCTTACATGAAGCTTCGCAACAAATCGCCGGGCATATGGGAAATCGTGCGTTAGAGATTACTAAAATTTATTATGCACAGGATATCTTTAGTTTGGTGTCTAGAAGTATCTCAATGGTCTACAAACTACGATTTGGTTGGTTTCTTTCGACTATTGGGCCACCGTGACTGAGCAAGGAAATTCGTACTGCCCCTTTTGTAGTTTTCTTGCAATTCTTAGCGTACTTGATTCTACTTGACTTGCAGCTTATTAATTTTCCGCGAGCAGGTACGATTTCCTGGGAAGCTCCTTCCAGGTTTCCACAATTTCTGCAACCCTGCTTATGAAATCACCGACAAAAAAACTGAAACCCCAAATTTTCTTTCAGTGCAACAAGAAGACTCGCTGCATCTTTCCAGGGTTTGGACAGCTATGTAGCACAATAGACCGGCGAGTTATGGAGTTGCAAATTGGCACAAAAGTAGCAGCTCAATGCGTGATTTCAAAGAATGATATACTCGTACACCAGCTCCGAGCATGTTAATTATTTTGTTGTTTTCAGGCCATAACTTTCGAACCAGAAACACTCGAAAGCCAATACAGAGGCTCAAAAGACTCTTTAGCTTAGCTTCCACTAAACTCTTGCGCGAAATACTTACCTCTTAGTGTTGGGACCCTGGGCCCATGACCTCTGCCAAAAAAGCCTGGATATACCCCACTTATGATGTCACCCATGAAAAACACAAAAAAAATTGATTATTTTTTTTTCATTGTAAAGTAGAAGACTCACAGAGTCATTTCAGGGTCTGAACAGCTCTCTAGCACAATCAACTGGCAAGTTATGGAGTGGCAAAGTGGCCCAAAAATACAGGATTTACAGCTATATCCGCCAGGCAGCAAAGGTGTTAATAAACCAAAACTTTTAGCCATGGATGGTTGGACAATGACACGTGGGTCATTGTCAGAGGTTGCAGGATTAACCCTTTGCTTTTGCAGGTGATTGGTTCTGCTTGCAACTTCTGAACAAGGGTTTCAACATGTTCTTGACCAGTTCACAGCTGCAAATAATCATGCTGGAATGAAAAATCAACATTTTTAAGAACAATATACAATGTTGCCAGCGTTTTTGGTACAAAGTCTATTGTTAAAATTTATTATTGTGACGCAGCTTCTAGCGAATTTTCTGCGGAAGTATAACTTACATGAATAAAATGGTAAAAGCCTATATATCAGTGGTTCTCAAATTGTGTGCCGACGCACACTAGTGTGCTGTGGGAGATTCTCAGGGTGAGCCGCGGAACTTTTGGGAATTTTTGAAAATAATCCATTTGTATTATAATTAGGCATGCAGGCAAGCATGCGAGACTTGAATGCACACTATCCATTAGAAAACTCATAATGAGGACAACCAAAAGTCAATAAAGTCAATTTTTTTTCAACTCTTTTGCTGCATCACTGCCCTCTCAAATAACGCTGCACCGGCGTGCCTGCTAATGACAGCACCACAAACGTAATTGTGGATATTTCAAGTCAATTCAGACTCAGTTGTGTGCAGTTCGTAATGATAACGATATTAGATTATGCGTAAATTCAGCAAAAGCCGTAAAGGATGACAGCAAGTGTACCCTTTTGGCAAACTCGTATACGCTTCCACCTGAATACGATTTTAGAAGGATGCGAATGGAGACCTTCATATGGGAATTTTTGGAGGGCCTGAATACAATTTTTAAAAGGATGCGAATGGAGACCTTTAATGGGGAATTTTTTGCGGCATAGAATGGGAGTAACTTTTAATGAACGTCCATTTGCCAGCAACCTGAAAACGGTAAGCAAAACGTCAATATTGCACCCCCCCTGAGGAGAAATTTCTGCAGGCGCCCTTGCAGCTCTTTGATTTACTAAAGGACCGGTTTTTTCAAGCATTGTTTCCCCAAAACGGCTTAGACGAGTTTTGGCTATCTGCTTACAAATTGTATACAATGTTTGGTGTCAAAGCAATGAAAATAATCTCACCGTTTCCATCTTTGTGGCCCTGTGCATATGGATTTTCTGCTTTGACAGAAATTAAAAGCACAAAACAAGATATTCTTGGAATTGACGACAATACACAGGTGTGCTTGGCAATGACACCATCTCGTTTCAATCTTATTTGTTCCCAAAAACAAGCACATCTATCACATTAATTTTTTCACTTTGCTTTGTAGCAAGTGTGTCACGAATTTTTTTCATTGCCTCAGTGATGATTTTTTTTTAAATGTTGATGATTTAGGTCTTCAAAAAGGCGTAACACCTTCACAGCAGGTATGATTTGGCCTAAATCAGGCTGTGTACACGTGTCTTATAATTGTTTATTTGAAATTAGGTCAAACTCTGCGTCTTTAGAGCCCTTGATTGACTTTCTAACGTATCTGGAAGCAGAATCATGGCTCAAAAACCCTGTTTTTGGCAAAAATTGAAGTTTCACAAAAGCTATAATTTGCCATTTCAGGCCAAACTTTGGCCAGCCATAACTCGGCAGCAGATTAAACTAGAGAGCTATTCAATCCCTGTAAAGACTCGCCAAGACTGAAGTATTTAAAAAATGAAAAAAGCATTGAGATTTGGACTTGGGGTTTTTGTTTGATGACGTCATGAGTGGGGTAGGTTTTGCCTTTATTTTTATGACGTCATCGCCAATCCAATGAGCCAATATTGTAGCTCAAAGTTCCATTGGATTCTAGGCCAATACATGAGTCTTTAGAGCCCTTGATCGAATTTCTAGTGTTCCTGGTTCAAACGTTGTGCCAAAAATATTCAAAAAACTTCAGGAACTCCCCAGGGGATTAGCGGGGCTTTCCCTAATTAATATTCTATCATTTTACCAGAACCTTTCAATCAGAAATGTTAGAATGTCAAGCAAACCCTCGAAAGACTGGTACTATAGCCCAGAATCCATGTAAATCCAGCGAAGTTTCGCGTCACGAAATCGGCTCGATTTTTAAACTCCCACCGGACGATGACGTCATCCAATGTTTTGACAGACCTGGCAAAACATCCTGTGGTTTTCTAAACATGGCCAAAAAAGCCGAAAACGCACGCTGAGAAAATTTTTTTTTCAGTCTAAACTACATGTCTTTTAGAGAGGGTTTGAACAGTTTTTTAGCTCGATCTGCTGGTGAGTGATGGCCATATAGAAAAGGGGTGTATTACACCCGAGGTTAGGATTTGTGAACGCAAACATTTTCACAAATTTTTGTTTTTTATCGATAATTTTGGCTGCAGATATGCTAGAAAGCCATTTAAGGGCTTAAAGACGCAGATTTTGACCTAGTTTCCGACAAAATCTTGAGCCAAAACATGGCTGATTGGGTTGGCACCCAAGGCCAGGTAAAGTTGGCCAAAAAAACTCAAAAATACCCCCATTTGTGACGTCATCCCCAGAAATCCTCAAATTCAAAACGAGAAACGTTTTTTTCATCTGCAGTTTAAGACTTGCTGAATCCGTAGACGGTTTGAACAGCTCTCTAACTCAATCGCCTGGCGAGTTATTGAGTTGCAACGTTTCAACAATTGCAAGGAAGTGGCGCATGCAGGACTGAAAGGGTGAGGCCAGGTAACATGAACCAAAGTGGCCAAAAACCTACCTCACTTATGACATCACTCACAAAAAAACAAAACTCCAAAAAATTTTTTTTTTAATTGCAAACTCCAAGACTTGCCAAGTCCTTTGTGGGCTTGAACAGCTCTCTAGCACAATCGATTGGCAAGTTGTGAAGTTGTTAAGACAACTGAAAACTGCTTGATTTAGACTGATTTTTCGATGCAATATAATCACACACCAGCAGCAAATGTGTTAACAGCATAAACAAACGCAGATTATTTTAAAACACAATATCTGATATAAGCCACACCCTGATCAGAACTGCATGTTGTGCATTTGCAATTATCCATCCAAAACTATGCAATGCTCACTTTGCACATCCAGCTGTTTAGAATCGCCCTTTCCCATACCATAAGTAGCAAAAATTGTTATGTTTTCATGAAGTTGCAAATCTTTGAGAGTAAGAACACTTGTAACCATGAGACTACCTTCTTCAGTGGCACTGTAACAGCAAAATATAATAGAAAACCAAATACAAAACAATTATCAGGCAAGTCAAAGCTACCGAGTTGGTGGTACTAGATCTTTTTGCCATCCTCTCAGACTATAAATTTTGTGTCATTTCCTGCACCATTTCCTCGGGATTTGAACTGCATTTTCTTCCGCAACAGACCCCTTTTCCAGGTTAGATCTGCCACTGGTTGCATCCTTGTCATTCTTGTTTCGGAAGTTGGAAGGAACTTTTCTGGGCTGTGTGTTAAACACTGCATTTATGTTGAACATAATATTTATCTTGCATTGTTCTGTTACGGTAAATCTGAATTATGTGAGATATGGTCAGGGGTGTCAAACATATAGCCCAGCCATCAGGGGTGTCAAACATACAGCCCAGCCAAAACCAGGCCTGTTCCAAGGTTGAATCCGGCCCACGGGAAGATTTGTGAAATAAAAACTTTTTTCTTTGCTTGAGAAGTTTATCCATGCATACTTTGATAATTGGTGACTAGATTTCAATTACTCGAAACCTTAACGCAATTGCTTATATTTTATTGTTTTCCAGTGTTTTATCAAATGAAATTTTCCCGTTTTTTGCATATTTCATTGTGGAAGTTCACACCGGTTTGAACCTTAAAACAGGTACGTATGAATATGCAAAAATACAACTATTGTTGATGAAGTTTAACACCAGAACTCTAGGGTTAAAACGTTACTGTCCTTGAGCTCCAGTGATGACGATTTCAAAACCTTCGGAGTTCTAGGTACAACTCTAACCAAAATTTGCTACGTAAAGGTTCTGTTTCAATTATTGACCGAAAAATAAACTGCATAGAAATCTGTTCAACAGGGCAAAATTTGAGAATCAGGAAAAATTAGCAACTGCAGAAACTACCGCATTGAATTTTAAAACTGTTGAAATCGACATCGCCGGATTTCTAGCGTCAAAAAACACACAGAGATGTTAAAACTATGAGCTCAAATAACCTCCTGTTTTAAATATGTCAACCTGGAGTGAAAACATATTGTTAGGACATAAGGACGTATTGTTAGATGGAGAACTATTCCATGCTCGGACTTGGGCTTATGCTTTTCTTTAAATTGCTCAGTTTTGCTTTTTTTTCTCTATTCCGTGGCAGCCTCTTCCCAAAATGTCTTTAACAAAACAGAGAAAAGTTGACAAAGAATCCAGTTTTCCAACACAGTTGGTCCGTTTCCTATTTTTCATGAGGTGAATGGGATACCTGTATGTTTGATGTGTTCACAGCAGGTTTCAGTGGTGAAAAAAACAGATCTTTTTTTTGGTTTTACCGACAAATCGGTATCAGCCAAGACGGCCGATATTATCGGCGTCAATAGGAGTTAGCAAAACGCTGGTATATTCCTCCCGCATCCAGACAACTTGCACAAGAAAGCACAACGAAGCAAGTCAAGGCAGTTATCTTACAACAACGCTAGCAGGTGCGGTTTCATAAACAAACAGACAAGATTAATCATGGAGCGTGCGTCGGCTGTCACAACCGAAACAAAAGCAACATCGGGAAGATTCGTAATGCTTGAAGCTACCAGGGGCAGGTGTTGTGTATGAAATCATCTCCTTACCGCGAATGCAAAAACCTGTGAGGAAATGTTACGTCATAGAGGGGTTTATGGGGACAATTGTGGAGTGGTATGAGTATTGCACATTACTTGACGCGGTTGGAAGGCTGTACATCCTAAGGAAGATTACAAAAAATTTGCGTTAATTAATCAGAGACGGGCAAATTGCAAAATGCATCGGTCGATTTGTAGTCTTAAGAGAAAATGTGGCTTTATGCTGAAAAGTGATATCAAAAGCTGCCCTTCCGCGACAGACCCCTTTTTTCCAAGTTAGATGCGCCCCTGATGGCAAATGAGTCATTCTGATGAAATCACCAGATCGTTTTGTATGTCAACCATTTGATTTTGACTAGCAGATAATTATCCCTGTCAGAACTTTGTTAACTAGTNGGTATGAGCTCAGGCTTCTGAGAATAGTCACAAACAATTTTGGTTTACACATATTGTAGAAATTTCAAATAATTAAAAACNTGCTTGATTTGTATTTTAATTAATGACTGTTTGAATCTTTGGTCAGTAGGGGGTTTAAGATTGCAACTATCACGTTTCATGATTTTTCAAAACAACTGAGTTTTTCAAGCTAGTCCTAGGAAAATGAGGAAAATCTTATTTTGAAGATTCTTGAGGCAAAGGATTTCATTTTCGGTGCTAAATCATGCTGGAAGTTCCACAAAATCACATTTCACATGGCTCCTGTCTTTGTTTTCAGATTATGTTGAATGCAGCTTAAGAAAGTCAATATTATAATTACCAGATTTTTCCGACCATAAGGCGCACTTAAAATGTTTTAATTTTCTCTGTGGTGAGTTTAAGGCAATGTGCTGATTCTGCTGATTGCTCTAATGCGTTGATTGCATGACATCAGGCACCTGGTTGCAAAATGGCCAATGTAACTCATTTTCGTGCTCGGGGTTAAAGTGTGATGTTACGCTTGTATCGCTGGTGTAATTCCTTAGTAAATTAAAGCATAGTTGTCCTGTTTTGATGTTGTTATAAGGATGGCTGTCATTCTCAATAATCAAAAGTGCGCCTTATGATACGGTGGGCCTAATGTATGGATCTGGTTGTGCTTTCTCATCTAGAACCAATTTTACGTGGGAAGTGGTGCTATTTATTTCCTAGATACGATTTTGTTGTAAACAAACCATGGTGTTACGTAACAAACAAAAAACAATTGCAATGAGCAGTGTTTGCAGTAGCTAGTGCATACCGCAGATTATATTACTGCACAAGGGTCCTGACTACATCGACGCACACCGAATCACACCTGTGCACAACTTCTATGTTATTCTATTTGTGTCTAGCACATTAGGCATGTGTGACAGGTTGAACTCCCTCATGTGTGCGGTAATCCAAGCAAGTTTAACCTGTCGGATTTGAATTCATTCGTATGTTATCTGAGTTTTGCTTTATTGAATGCACCCAATAAGCCAGTGCGCCTTATGTATGAAAAAAGAACAGCATTCAATTCTTGATGCTGCGCCTTATAATCCAGTGTGCCTAATCGTCCGAAAAATACGGTATGTGATTTGTGTTGGGGAAAAAACTTTGGCATCACAATACTTGAGGCATTCTGCATTGCATTTTGATGAACTAAAAACAAAAATGTACACACAAACTATTGCAAAACAATGTTTCTGCTTATAATCCCCAACAAAGTTTCTCCACTGTTGTAACTTTTAAAAGTACAGAAGTGAATGCTGTGAGTGCCATCGCATGGACAAATTCAGCATTTTTTCATTAAAGTATGACAAACAACAACAACACTGAAATGAACTTTGCACACTAGTGCAGCCACACTGGAAAAGAACGACACCTTTCAGCAATCTCTACAACAAGCCAGCCATCTCTCACAAAAATTCTGACTTTTTCACTTTGCATTCTAGGAAAAATTGCAGCTGGTTATTAGTGTTGCCAACTGGCAATATTTTATTTGTGGAAGTGATTGGCATAAGTGTTTGTGGTTTAGCATATATTTCAAATTTGGGATTTTCAATATTTTTCAAGAACCAGTTTTTATGTCATTTAAAAACTGAACTAAAATTATGTCTGAAATGTCCAACAAGTTTGTGGCAAGAAACACTCATGGGACTCCTCTGAAACAGTGCACTGTTGTCATAATAACTTGTTTAAAATCTATTACCACTCTTAACACATTCGCAGTCAGGTTAATTCAAGCGGTTCGCGCAAAAACAGCTGGATCACAGTGGCTTTGCCTGGGAAATTCTCCGGTCTGGTAAGCGCCACAGACCTGGAAAAAGTCTCAAAAGACTCGGCAAGTCTTGTAGTTTGCACTCGAAAAAAATAGGGCTAAGAAATCCAATGGTCATCAGAATTAATTGGTTTGATCCATGAGGTCAATTTCAAGGTCATAATACAGGTCAAAAGGTCATCATCCCAAAATTAACCCAAATCACAAAAATGAAGTCAGGTTTAAGTTCCTGGCTCTTTCCCCTTTTCAAAGATACCTTACTTTTCCAGATTGGACCACTAGTTCAAANGATATGGGGTTTTGAAGTTGGGCCCCCTCGTTTATTTTCTCGAAATTTCCAAAAAATTAACCCCTNTATCTCGGAAACTGATCACATGATAAAACAAAATTTTAGATTTGGGGTTTGGGGGCCAAAATCAACATGTATGCCAAATTTCATTAAATTCTGAAAGGGTAGGGTTCACCTCATTGGACGACTTGACATGGAATGACCGTTTGGCCATATTGGCTGAATGCTAAAACTCGCCAGTTAATTGAGCAGGAGAGCTGTTCAAACACTCAACAGATGCGGAAAGTCGTGTAGTTTCAATTTGAAAAGAAAAATTAAAAGGTTTTCGATTTTTGTTTTTTGTTGGTGACATCATAATGGGAGTATGTTTATGCCAATTTGGATACGATTATCAGGCCCTGGGTGCCAATGCCAAGAGCAAATTTTTCGACTTGAAATTTTATTAGAAACCAGGTTGTTCGACTCGAAATTTTATTAGAAACCAGGTTGTACGAGTCTTTAAAAGGTTTGATTTGCTTTCTAGCATTTCTGGTTAAAAAATTATGGCCAAAAAAGGCAAAAAAATAGGGAAATCCCCAGAAATCCCTTTGGGGATATTTTATAAAATAAGCAATGAGGATATTTTGAGACTAAAATCTCATTAATGAGAGTTTTCAGATGATGTATTGCACATG
>JGI24021J15306_10010172_pt1 | contig 11656 bp, 8 predicted proteins | sample Ectturendosymbi1_FD_15306 | JGI IMG/M metagenome (IMG submission 15306)
AGACTATTTTTTGTTTAATATATAGAAAGGTTAACTATTTCCCTATGACAATCTGGAAAGAGAAAAATGAATAAGGTCATCGATAAAAGTTTTAGAAGCTGTCGCTTTGTTTCAACAATTGTGAAACACCCTGTATTTTTCAAAATTCAAAAGAATTAAAAATGAACTAAACGGTCGCAATGTTCCAGAAGAGATTGCCCGCGCTAGACTAAGCACTCGGTGCATTAAAAGTGACGAACTTGGGCAAACAAATTTTAATGAATTCCTAGATGATTTTATTGTAAAGAAGGCCAGGACAAATTTTTTTAATTGTTTACTGTGCTCTGTTCAGCCTTACTTGATTCGATGATTGTAGTTTTTTTGTGCGTATTTCAATAATGACAGCATGAGGGAAGTTTAAACCAGAGAACGTTGGTGGGCTCAGCCCAGGGTTGATGTAATAAATCCCGACCCTAAAAACCCACCCGGGTTTTTTAAAAAAAAGCCCTCTTAAAAAAAAATAAAACCCTCCAAAAAACTCACTCTTTAATTTTCCTTTGTAAAATCTACCCTGAAGTAAAAAGTAAAGTAAGTAGCACACTTAAACAAAACGAACAGCAACGAGATTTGAAGGACTTGAAAAAGAAGAAAAGAATAATTCGAACCGTCTGAGTAATTTCTACTGGCTATGTTCTTCAGTTCTGTGAAATCGATATATTTTAACCAATTTTTCTGAGTTCTTTGCATCCAAACTCTTTCTGAAGGTGGGTCATACCAAACCATATGTTGAAAAAATACAGTACACTCTAGAAACACTGAACCAGGAGCGGATCCAGCCAGTAAGGTTAGGGGGAGATTTCAGTAATATTTGCTACTCGAGTCTCATTACGCTTTCACTACTGTAAAAGAGATGAAGTACACTTCACAACATTGCTGTAACAAAACAATGGACGGCAAAATGGCTTTATATCGCGAATGCTGTTTTCCGAATTATACAAAATCGTGGTGAATAAAGCAACTTTTGCAGGTTTCAGGGGAGGCGATCCACCGATTGACCCCCCACTGGATCCACCCCAGCACTGAACTAGCAGGATATGCACATAAACTTGACATGAAACCGCAGAGATTGTTTGAGAGTGACTTTTGTTTGTGTGGTGTGCGCGTGCTTGCCAAGCCTTACCACTTTGGGGTGAACTGACCAACAACCAGTGGTGTGTTTAAGGGGAGGCAAGCGAGGCACTTGCCTCGCCCCCCCTTCTTTTTGGGGCCCCCCCTTGAGGTGTTACGCACATATATTTTCCTTACGTTTGGTGAAAAATTGATTATCCACTCATCCCAAAGCAGATCACAAGTAAGTACTTTACTTTCAAGGGCCCCCCTACAGAAACTGTAATGTTCAGGTACTTTGCTTTCAAAGGAGCCCCCAACAGCAACTGCAATTTGAAGGTAATCTGCTTTCAAAGGGGACCCCAACTGCCACTGAAATGTGTGAGTACTCCGCTTTTAAACTTCGTTGAAGGGGCCCCTAAAATAAACTAATGTGTAAGTACCCTGCTTTCAAAGGGGCCCCCAAAAGCAACTGTAATGTGTAAGTACCTTGCTTTCAATGGGGCCCCCGCCCCCCATAGCAACTGAAATTTAAAATTATTTGCTTTCAAAGAGGTTCCCAACAACAATTGTAATGTGTAAGCACCTTTCTTTCAAAGTGGCTCCCAACAGCAACTGTAATGTGTAAGTACTATGCTTTTAAAGGGGCCCAGACATCAACATTAAATGTGTAAGTACCTTGCTTTCAAAGGGGCCCCCAACAGTAACTGTAATGTATAAGTACCTTGCTTTCAAAGGAACCTCTAACAACAACCGTAATTAGTAAGTAGGCTACTATATTTTCAATGGAGCCCCACCACCATCTCCAATGTTCAAATAAAAAGCTTCAAACCAACTGCCATACTTAAAAATTTTGTGAGTTAAAATTTCTTCCAAAAAGTTCTGAAAAGGTCTTATCAAATAAGAGCAAATAGTTATACCAAACAATAATTTTTTTATACCAAATGATGATTTTTAGAGATTGAAGTATTTGGTTTATTGATAATTTTGTGAAAATGCCACAGTAAAACAGAAAGGATCCAAGTGGAGCAGCAAAAAGAAGGAAAAAGGAAGAAAGAATAAAGCTGACGAAAAATGTGAAGGTCTCCTCGACAGACTTGGTACTAGTGAGCCTACAGAGGAGAGTACAGCTTCATGCACCCGAGTTGCCAATAGTAGCTAATAGCTATAACTGTCTAGTGCATAATCAGATGTCTAGTGCATAATCAAATACACAAAAGCTCAAGTTTTGCAAAAATGAAGTTGATAAATGCATGCTTTAGTTTAGAACATTCTAATGTCTATCCAAGGATTTCCTTTTTATGTCTCTGAGTTGAATAAGTTAGACAAATTCCTCATTTCTTGTGATGTTGTACCTTAGTAAACATTTCCATCAAAAAATAAGACAACATGCAATTGTTATAGAAATGACCATACTATATCTATTAATTTTAGAAAATTTTCTTCAGAAAGTAATCTTGTATTATTGCTTTGTGCTGCAAANACTGTTAATAAGCAAGGCTACATTTATGCTTCTTATCAGGTAGAAGAAATGGCATGTATTAAGTATTATGAGCTCTTCAGNAGTGCAAGGCAATCAGTTTAGGTATGGAGATCCGGTAGGTAGGTTGAAAATATTTCTTAACTCTGACATCTCCTTGGCCCGCAGTGTAATTATATTTGACCGCGAAGCAATACTACTGTATATCAATTTCTAGAACTGGCTGGCTGGTTTTAGCGCATGTGCCACTAAAACGTCAAATCCCAGACTGATCCGCTGGTGTTTAGGCGCGTCAATCAAGACGGTACCCGGTAGTCTTTGTGACGTCACACGGATGACACTGACCTCACATGGAGGGCGATATTTTCAACAAGTATCAATGTTGGCCCGCGGTTTGGCGAAGTTTTAAAGTTTGGCCAACTGTGCGTTTGCATTTGACACCCCTGGTCCAGGAGTGCAAGGTGTGGTCTATTGACGATTGGGCAACCCAGCGAACCCAACCCTTGCCCGCACTTGCTGTGGAATTTCCTTGCTGTGGAAAAGTGATCATCCTGCCCTGCAGAGGTAGGCTATTCACTCCAAAATTTTCTGGGAAACTTTTTCAAAAAAGACATTCCTTAATATCCTGATGCGTTGAAATACTCTACTGCGCTGCTTCCGACGTTGCGTTCATCTATATTTTTCGAAATCTTCTGTGTACCGATTCACGTTCGTGAAAGCTCTCTTCTTCACTTTTTCCTCCAAGTCACTTAGTGCCACGTTTTTTTCTGGACTGTGCACGATTCAATTGTTAGTACTGGCCGAAGACTGATTTTTACATCATAATGTAGATGTTGTTACGTCAGTAAGATGGCCATAGGTGTGCATGAGCGTGTTTCAATCAAAACACAATTACAGAAAAACTTCATTGTTGCACGATGTTCGTGATCTTAAGTTTTATTTAGAGTGTTTTCCAAAAGTATCGTTTATGGAGCATTGCAATCNCATTTGGAAATCATGACAGAAGATTTATGCCCTGGTACATCTTTTTCTACGAGAATGATTCTTGACAACATAGTGCACAAACCANTCCTTAAAGACATTGCTTGTAAATACCATGCTCGGGTGACTTTACGCTCCGCTCATCACTAGATGTCAGAATGAATACGTTGTTAACCATATAGAGGTGAAAAACAGTGCATTGTGTAAACCATTCAGATGGTCACCACAAACGCATGAAAAGCATGCCTTTCTTCATAAAACTAAGTTCGTGGGATATATGTCAACACAACATGCAGATTCATTCTTTTTTCCTTCTATACTGAATCCATAAATCAACTATTTTATGTTTCATTCTGATATATTCAGCGCCGTCGGCAGTGGGAGTCAGTGGTAGTGGGCCCCTCTATTTGTTATCGCTCAAGTAGTGATGACCTTTTTGGTCTTTGGCTCACTTTGTCTCCCCGGATTTTTGGTTGCCCCCAACAACCACTTTTGTCCACGTACAGCATTGACAGATCCGATTTTGGGCAACGGTTTAAACGTGGTCGATGTTTTGACTCGTTGTTTCCCTTAACACCATCCGTAGCGGCGTTCAACTGCGGATGTACACGTTTTTTTGTTGTCATTGTGATGGCCATCAAAAGCGTCTTACACGTGCCACCAGCATAATAAATGAAAGCCGAATAGCAGGGTCGTCAAACGCAATTGTCACAACTTGCCATTTCCAACACGCTTACACCAGCCGAGAACCACACCGAGGAACAATAGTGGTAGAGCTTTTTCATCTTTTCGGTTGTAACAAAGTACCCGCTGCTGTTACAACGTAACAGTTTTCTTGTGCTACCTCTTAATCTATACTTTCATGTAAATGCCGTAGCACGAAAAATTAAAGCAGCCCATTTAGGTGCACGAATGCAACTCACGACATCACAAATAAACTTCAAGCTTTCTTTCCCACCTTTTCGGAGTCACCCATTTTTGCAAAGCACTATATAGTGCTCATTCAAAACAATTGCTGATCTCTTCTTGAATTAGCAACTTCGGCAAGCACTCTGGATGCTGCAGAGTGCAGATACGTTGTAGTATTTATGTCAGATGGAGCCTACCAACAAGACAAAGGCCTGGTAAAATAATGTTTCAAAAAGCGCGTATTGACTTGAAGAAATCATGAGCCTGATTACGACACTGTTGCTCAGGGCCTCTGAGAGAAATTTTTCCAGGGATTAAGAAGACCGATACCGGGTCACCATGCTTCTATTGCCCTCGTCCAGGTTTGTATAGCTTGTTTGTATAGTTATCAGAATATAGATAAAAGAGCTACTATGCTAAGATTTACAAATATATTAATTGTCATTGTTATAGTGGCAACTGGCTTACACTAGTAATTTTCGTATGCGGGCCCTTTTACCCACCGGGCCCGATACAACGTACCTCTTGTACCCACCTCTCGTAGGCCCTGCTGTTGCTCCGTCAACTTCTTTCAGCTGACGATCACAGTCTTGCAGTACGTAGTGGGTTGCATAAAAGTTTTTAAGGTGTTAGCTAAGAGTTTAGTTTCAAAAATGTGATTCTTTACAGTTATTAAGGCAAACAAATCCCTATTGCCACACAAGCCTACATTTTTCGAAAAACGTTTTTAATCTACAAGTTTTTGTTAAGTTAATTGAAGATCGATTTTAAAAATTTCAACAGTCCATAACGTTTCGTAGAATTTTTCTATGAGTTGCAAAATCGATGTTTTAAGGAAATTTGGAATGGATATAGATGAAGAGTGCAGGCTAAGTCTGCATCTGCTCTGTAATGAAGGTCTTGCAACAGCTGTCGACATCTTAATTTATGGGAGCTGGGTTTTGAACCCCTATCTCATGTTCCAATATTTTCTCATGTTCCAGGATCTATAACTATTATGAAAGATAAAAAAAGCGAATATTTTCGCAGGATCTGAGTGTTGTGAAAGTTAAAACGTTTTTTTATTTATACCTATATTTGGACTTTTAACATCAGGGACAATTTTCGTGCACTGCGCAGTAGTGTCAACCAGAAAAGCAAGGTGTATTTCTGTTCATTTACCCGCTCCACAGCAGTGCTTCCAAATGAACTGACAGGAGAATGGCCTCCATTGCGACCACTGGCACGGTATTGGCTGATTATTTCCTGTCTTATTATATCAATGCCCAATAACACAAGAAGCAATAACCTCCCGCTATGATAAGCCTGGCCATTCAATGTAGCGTTTCTCGAAACTTCAGCAGACTTCATTGACACTATACAATGAAGGTTCCGATAACACAGGTTTCGCGGTTCTTGCGTTTTGACGAAGCAGGCGTCTTACTGAAGATCTTATGTTTCATTCTGGGCATCAAGCATTGTCTTCGACTTCCAGCACCGTCAGCTTTTTTCCACCTTTTGCATGCGCTTAATAAATTGTCATAATATTCTGTGATTGTCAGGATATCGTGGCACACCACACGTCAGTTCGATTGTTTGCACAGTTCTACCAACAAGATTATCTAACAAAAAGTAAACAAAATGCAGATTAGCGCAACGTATTACAGGCAATACCAGCCTTCCTAGAAGGTTTGGATGAAAGCAATAAATATAACCCTAAAAACGAATTTTTTTCTCAAAATGGAGTTTTATTTAAACGAGTTGTGAAATGTCTTAACAGATCTTTCAGTACCTGCTGGCAAAGATTTTCCCATCAACTGTTTCCAGTCACAGTCAGTGGCATAAGTTGAGACTGAACGAGGTACTCTTCTTTCGTTTGTTGAAGAACCTGACAACAAAGCAAATTACAAATCGCGTAGTGGCAACAAGTCCGATTCTCGTTCAGCATGGCATGAACAGTTGGTCAATTGCGCTCACGTGGCATGTTCTTGCTATATCACGTGACATGTTCTTGCTATATTGAGTCCCGCTGCCATGAAAATCGGCAAAAGATGCTTGAATAAACTTTTCATGTTTACCAGATTTTTCATAATATAATGTAAAATGGGCATGAAAATAGGTAGAATATTTTTTTAACAGGGCGGAGAAATTACAGAGTTTCTTGCCGATAGGCAAACGAGCAAAAATGAAGTATGCACAAACAAAATCTATAGGGCTACTTCCTCTTGTGTCACCTCTGCCAAGCCCGTGGTTGTGTCTCTCTTGAATAGCGGCATTCTATCTAGACAGGAGCAGTCCAACGAGGAATAACTAAAAACTTTGGTTCACCAGGATCCAGGATCGTCATAAAAACATTTGGAGGGCCTGCTGAAGAAAAAGAACCTCGAACGTTTTTGATAGAGTCGGGGCAAGAACATTCTTTTAACTGAAGAAAAATGCTTCAAAAATAAGATCAATCCTGGGTTAAAGCTGGATGGTCCCACAGCAGATTCATTTCCCGTTACGTTTTCTTACATCCTGTTTGTAGCTCTTCCAGTACATCAGTTTGAATTTAGTGATAAGTGCGATTTAATGTATGCAAGAACAAAGTTTATTTAGTTGCTTCTAATATAAGTGTGTTGGTTGAAAAAACCTCGATCTTCAAAGTATCCCACTTAAAGGTTGCACAACTTTGAGGATGGAACCGATAGACACGTTATTGTTCAAAGCAAGTAACTTATGGATTGTAAAAGCTCAAAAGATGTTTCAAACGTCAAAATGTCTGTGAAATCATGGGCGTCGGAAGAATGTTTTCCAGGGAAGACCAACAGCGGATTTTTCCAGGTGGTGGCCAAAAGCACTTTTCCATGCAGGAAACAGTGATGAAATTAATTTTATCAACTCGAAACAAATAGAAAAACATTTTCTACAAGGATGTTCATAGGAAAATATCAAATTTGAAAATCCAGGAGGAGGCCTTGACCCACCTGCATCCCCCTTCCGACGCACATGTGTGAAATTCAATAATACGTTTGATGTCACTACTCTAAAGGGGAAGCGGCATTATTACCGCGAAGGTACACAGAAGATCTGTTAGAGTAGAACAATTCTCTTTTGTTTTCTTCAAGAATACTGCCTCTGGGGAATTGATAAAAAAATTACGATCCAATGGCAAAAATAGACACAAAACGTCTGTTTGAGTTTATTTATTTTTATTCAGATATACACCTCAATTTGTATTGAAAAGCTTGTTTCAGCCTATTTAGCTTGCATAAACGATATTAATTTTCAGCAATTGTTTGCTGGTGTAGTTGTGGAACAGATTATTTGATATTTTCTACGAGTACCAGAAATATGTAAAGACAACGTAAGAATCACTATTCTGAATGTCTCTTTCGCGTAAAATTGCCACCCAATCTTTTCATGAACCAACTATTTTTGAAGTGTTTCATAGTTACGATTATGTTTATCGTTGAAACAAGTATTTTGAAACTAGTCTTTGTTTTGTGATAGTCTTACATAGGTTCAGACTTATTCTGAAATACTGCATAAAGTTCATCATGTTGGGTAAAAGTCACCTCAGCTCAGTCTATTTCGCTTGGAGCTCATTCTCACTCAAATTATTCTCACATACATTATCCTACCCAAACGTTTACTTGATGCTGTGATTTTCTAAGTAACTACCTCCAGAAAAGGAAGACTAAATGGAGGTTATATTTCAAACGCCAAATTCGCAGTTTTTAGGAAACAAACTCCAGTGGATATACAGAAAGATGTATGATGCTCGTAACCGACCAGTTCCTGGATCATATTTACTTATAAAATATTAAAATGCCTTTAACAGAAACTGATTTATGGCACACGTGCAAACAATACCTTTAATTTTTAAATACTGTATTTGAAGGTTTGCAGAAAAATACCTCCTGGTCAAGCTTGCTAAAGAAAATCAAAGCAATTTCAGCAACGCTCGGGGTGCTTTTGGAGTTTTTTTCAAACATTGTGAACTCCGTTATTTTACAGTGGTTAAGACCAACGTATTGGCCCAGCATGCCTTCATGAAAAGCAATCGAACATTTTGATGGGTGGAAATTTTTCAATCCCAAATGACAGTTCTATACTGGACCAATAATATTTAGTACAAGTTTTTCAATATTTTTGTTAGCATTCTAACAGATGACAATATATTTTTTGCTTAAAATGTTGATATAGTTTCGCTTAATGCTATGATTGTCATTTGAGATTTATAAATTGTAAAGTAACTAAAAAACTAGTTTTAAGTGCTTTGGCTCAGAAATCTCAAAAGAGAACGAATAATTGTGAATTTTTTTGCAAATCATTTTGCACGCACAAGCGAATTGCAACAAAAAGCGCAGAATTAAAAAGTTGAAAAGCATGAAGCAGCGTTGGCGCAATCTTAAGACTATTGTTAGCCATGATTATCCTGGAGATAATGATGTGTAATTCTGTTCTGCTTTTGCCATTAGCTGCTACGATAACGCAGGTTAGTGTGTTGTGGAGTGCAGAACAATCTTGATTTGTTTCACAATTTCTCAGAATAAGTTACCGAAACTACACCCTAGTTCAAATATTTTACCGATGTGCTGCAGGTGTTTTGCTGGCGTGCAGGTAGAAACAGGTGGCGTCAGACACAAATACGAAGAGAAACCTGATCCAGTAAACTGACGTTTCCGGCACTGACACGCCACCCCTAACAGTGGCAAACGAGTGTGGTATCTAAACTGACACAGCTGATGCAAGCAAGGAGTTTGATAAATCGTAGTTTGGCGAGGTAGTGGCACAGCATTGCCCAGTGCTTTCAACACGCATTGGTGCATTGTAAGAGCAATCCCATCTTTTCAAAGCCGTCAATCTTCTATAGTAGTCGCGCAGACCTTGTGCTGTAGATGCAAAATCCAAATTTCACCACGTCAGCGGTGCTTGCAAGCTATTAAACTAATTTTGTATTTCAATCTGAAATGGCCTGAAAACCTCTTGCTTTTACTCACCGGGTTGTTTGAAAACCATTTTATCCTAATTTTTAAATTACATTTTTTTGAGATACTGAAGTTAACCGTTGGCTGGAGGACCCTGCAAATATCTCCCATATCACAGGAACATCTAGGACAGAGGACCTAACCGGGGTTCCATGGACCCCCAGGCAGTGCCGTATCAGCCCAATTCTAACGCCCCGAAAACTGTTTACAGGGGCGCCCTAATCGTTATTTATAAAAAACATTATGCTACGTGTCGTGGCCGAATTGCCTTTAAAACAAAATATCCTAATTGCAGACACAATTTTGGCTGAAGCAGACCCGTAGCCAGGTTTCAAGGTTTGGGGGTCAAAATACATTTTTAGAGGTAAACATTTTTATTTTTATCATATGTTTAAAACAAATTTTTCTGAGCACAACAAAATTTGGGGAGGCATAAAAAGATTTGGGGGTAACTGCCCCCTATTGCCCCACCGTGGCTGCGGGCCTGGGCAGATTCGTCGCCAGAAAGTCTTCCATTGGGAGCCTTCATGTTTTCGCAAGGACCTAGACATTCTGAAAATATATATTTAATTCACAACATGAACAGCATTTGCAGATTGTGCAAAGTACATTGGAAATGTTTTCCCGCAAGTACCCATAATTGACTCGTAGTTTCCAACTAAAATTTTTTGAACGAGCTTAACAAAAGAAACTGTGTCATAAATCATTGTCATTTAATTGACGGCGATTATTTAGAGATGTCGTAGTGAAATGCAAATATAAAAAAAATTGCAGGAAATCAAAATCAAATATGTTGTTCAGTTATCAAAACATTATTACCGAAGGAACAAACATGAGGCTGGTCAAAGCATGTGCACCACGATGAACGTTGTCTTTCATTAGCGCAAATGATAAACTTTACCATGAGCTTAAAGTGAAATATACTTATAAAGCGTGCGCATTTGGCTTTTTACTGGCCGAAATACGCACGCATAAACCTTGCTGATGTCTGGATTGTTAATCTCCTGGTGCGTGGCACATGCTTAGATTAATAACATTTCATATCTCAAATCACCTATAAATGTTAACAAATATAGGCTAAGGCCACGTGAACTCAACGGTTAACATTCATAATCCACTAACTGCACCAGTGGCGTAGCAACCCACTGGCTACTCTGGCTACAGCCAGGGGCGGCACGTTCCAGAGGGCGGCAAAATCTAGTCACTTATTATAAGAAGAGATAATTGAAAAGAGGTGAGGAAATCATTCAAACTGATAAAAATTTAAGCTTTTCTTAAGGGCGACATCGCCGATATTACCAGCGCCATGGTTCCAGCCATATTGTGCTTACCACCGGTTTGTCGCTACCTATCTCTCAATATTATTGCGTTAACAATGGCCGCTATTTCGCGAATCTACCTGAAACGCGTCTAATGTAAATAGTAAGCTGCAGCATCGTTCGTTGGTCAACGTCCAGTCGCTGTAGTTGCAGTTGGGATTTCAAAGCAGTAAAGCAACCAGTTGCCGCAGTTAATCAGAACGCTCTACAGTAGTTAAGCCAAGGGTCTCAAACTCAAATTGCTCCGTGGGCCAAATGAGGACTTGTAAGGTAACCCGCGGGCCGCATTATGATGCTGACGTAACAATAGCGGTACCTGAACTTACTAAAAACAGCTTTTACATCTTGTTTCCTGCGAAAGGTGTCATGAATTATAGGCAAATCATTTCTAGCCGCCTCTACGTCCGTATTAATCAGTTCTAACCACTAAAGAGCTTAGTCATTCGCTAGCTGAGCACTTTTAAACACCGGTGAAGAAACTAAGTAACGTAAATTTTATTCATTTCATTCATTTGCAAGCCCGCTTTTGCTCTAGGGAGGGTCGCGGGGGCAGCAGCCGAAGGACTTGGAATACCTCACGGTCAACAGCAATTTCAGATAGTTCTATTGGCTCCACACCAAGGTGGGACCAAACAATGTTGGAGATGCCTTCATTCCACCTCGGCCTTGGAAGACCTCTGGGCCATTTTCCCGTGGGTTTAGCCAGCAGGACTTGTCTCGCCAGTCTTCCGTGGGGCATTCTGGATACCTGGCCGAATTAACGTAGCTGTGATATCTCAATTCGGACAAGTGGTTCGATATTCAGGGCTCTGCAAATTTCACAGCTGTGCACTTTGTGGCGAAGTGTCATACCAGGGGCATTACGAGGAGGGCAAGGGGGGCAAAATACCTCGGGAGCCGATTCAATAGGGGGCGCCGAAAAGTTCCAA
>JGI24021J15306_10010174_pt1 | contig 11655 bp, 5 predicted proteins | sample Ectturendosymbi1_FD_15306 | JGI IMG/M metagenome (IMG submission 15306)
TTCAGCAGGTCTTATTCTTGTCGTTGGACGTTTGGACTTTGTTTTCTTTTGGTGAAAGCAACATTTAATATGTACAGACCAGAATGTGTCTGCTACAGAAAAGTAGCCTACCAACTGAGCGGGGTAGCTGCAAGTTATATGAATAATCGACTCCCGCAGGATAAGAATATTTAAAACGCGTTTTACGGGACACAAAAATTCGTCGCGAGTTACATCCTGCCGGAGGATCAGCGTTTGGACCACGCTGAGTTAGTATTGCAACATTGTAGCGATGATAACGTTGGTCACGTTTTAACTTGTGTCTTTAAAATTAATTTAGCCTACTACATTTTTTCTTTAATATTCACGAGCATTTGTAACATGCCAAAACGAAACTTCTAGTATAACTCAGCTTGTATAAAATATGAGTTCATATCTATGGAACACAACGGAGATTCTTTACAGCAATGTAGTTTGTATGAAGACCCTCGCTAATGGAGCGTTATCTAGGTTAGCCAGTCACGCTGTTTCCCAGTTATTGATTTATCCGTCATCGTGGGAATGGGAGCAGGGGTTCTCAGCTGTGATAACCATCAAATCGAAGAGTCGGAACCGTCTCACTGCACCTGAACATGATTTCCGATGCACTGTCAGCGAAGTGATTCCTCGCATCGGTCGAGAAAAGGCACCTTCATCAATCTCATTAAAATTATGTTGTTTTTTTTGACAAATTATTTTGTTCTATGAAGCTTTCAGCCTCTTGGTGATACCCCTTTCAAAGTTATTCATTAAACGCTATTGGCTTTTATTATTTATTTGTGAGTTTTGGAATTAACTAAACGAAGTTGGTACGAGAACACTGTACGAAACAACAAATGACACATGAGTAGATAATAATGTTTAGGAACTGCTGCTCCAGAACATGGGTCTCCAAACATTTTTATCCGAGGGTCACATAAGCTGCACAATAGCCCGAGGGCCGGACATCTTACATAATGTGATTATTTCGGGATATGTTATATTCCACTAAATCAACAAATGTTTCGCAAATATATTATTTTTTTATTATTGACGAAATGGCTTCGCGGGCCGGATTTGGCCCGCTGGCGGTTTTTGAGACTCCTGCTCTAGACTATAAATAATTCTATGTTATATCCGTTACGACTTTCAACGAATTAAAATATGTGGCATTTCGGGAACACCTAAAGTTCATACTGGTTTGGTTGTCATCTTTAGAAATAAAGATTGCGGGAAGCATGTAAAAGTTACTATGTTTATCGTTATGTCATCACGTTTGTTTTTGTTGTTTAAAGTGGTCATTGGTCTGTCTCTGGCCGTTCGCCTGTGGGCATAGTGAGCTTGAAAGAGGTAAATAACAACTTTTCGTGACCGAATAAATTCAGACACACCGCTAATTATTACTAGTATCCTCACTTTTCACGCCTCCACTCTTCGGGTACGCCTGTTCACTTTTCATATTGATCGAAACTTTTAAGCAGAGGTGCATCTCTATAGCAACGCGCACAAATTTGCAATCCACCTTAAAGCAAAGATATTCTGTACCCTCGCTATGGATAAAAACCATGCCTTATTTACGCTGGACAATGTGAAGTTGCATTTATTCATCAGCATAGGCCACATCATGCTACTTACTTTATTGTCATATAAGCAGCTTTGGTGACAGAAAATTTCCAGTGTAGGTTGTTTTGCAGTAGCGGCATACACGTGGCACAAAATCAAGAATGTCTGACTGCTGGGAAATTGCCATCTGGCGAGCAGGGCGGCGGTAACTGTGCAAACATGTGGACTCAGAAAGTCTCGTATTGTGCACATAGCCTATGGCGTATTAGTTTTCCTGTGACCAGTTCTTCAACAGAATATTTGTTGAAACAATAGTTATTTGTAAGTAGCAGTCACCACATTTAAAAGTGCCACATGAGGATGAAGCTTTCTGTTAAGTAGGGCAACCAAAGTCAATGAAGTCAAAATTTATCTGCCTCTTTTAAGGTTTATGAAACGTCCACAAAACAAATTTCACACTCATATCATGAGCGAATCTCAAGTTATTAGGTCAATAAAAGTCAAAATTTATCATTCGGTCAAAATTTATCGTTAGATCAAACTTACTTTGCAGCACATTTTTTCTCTTCATGGATATTTTATTGAAACTACAACAATATATATTGATATACTTTCGCAAGCTTAGTTGCAATTCAGTAATAATAGTGGGTTTGTTTTGCTTTCTGGCATAATAGTGTTGTTTTCCCCACTACTAAACAACTGGATATTATGTAGGCTATGAGTGGTACGGTAAGATACGTGGTCTCATAGTACTTGGACTGATAGACAGGGGTGTAGGAGGCGGAGGTGCAAGCGCACCCCCAAAAGTTTTGATTTGCTGAAAATTTGGGCAAAATCCTTGAAATTCTGAGCAAAATCGTTGAAAATCCGAAAAAATAACTTTAACTATCTAGGCAAATCCCTGAAAATCTGGACAAAAATGGCGCCCAGCGTTTGCAGAAAAACAAGTGAAGACCATTTTTTTGGAGGTCACACCAAAACGCAGTCCGCAAAAGTTGGAAGACAACTTTTTGGGCAAGTTTGGGAAAATTTGGGCAAAAATCCTTTGCACCCCCAAAAATTTGCTTGCTCCTACACCTATGCTGATAGATGCTTCATCCATTGTCTCAATCATTCAATTTATGATGCTCTCAGGTTTGACTCTACTTCTACTTACCAATACATCATCCCTACAGTTAAACAACCAAAATTTTTTAAATTTCGAAGTATAGTGCATGAATATGCTTCTGAGCTAACCACAACACCTAAGGCTGAATTCTTTGCAGTTGCAAACGCGGGAAATTTCTAGGTCAAAATGCTTAAATGATTAAGTCAAAATTTTAAATTTTTAGGTCAAAAAATCGGTTGCCGTAGTAATAAGTGATTGAAAATGCAATGAACACAACCATTCTTACATGAAAAATATTGATGGAAAATTGTGATGACGACAAGCTCATTTAGCTGCATTCGACGGTAATGTTCTACAATTGTTCTTGTACATCGAATGCGCTGTGTGAAAACAGTCACCGCAGTTTTGTGGTGGAGTTGCATTTTGTCAAGCAATTTTCTGTTCGTGGTCCAAAAATAAGTTGGTGGGTGGTAGCATAACGCAAACGAGTAATGATGACGACGTTTGTTTGCATTTCGATAAAAGCCACGTTGGTTTTTCGCGCATCTCGGTTAAGGAATAATGATATCAACTCAGTTTGTACTTTTCGTTCAAGGATACAGTGTCGAATAAAATGGCAGCAGCGCTTCGTTTCGTTTTCGTAATTATATTTTGTGTTTCAATGTGGACGCTATTCTGCAACAAGGTAAATATGATAGAGATCTAATGAGGCAGAATGTCTTTTAGGTCATTTCGCATGTATTTATCCCTCTAAGACAAAGGTTCTCAACCTGGAGTACATGTGCTAGTAAGGGTGCATTTGCCTATCAAAAGGGGTACATTTAAGGTGAGCAGTGGAAGAGAAATATATATTTACACATCTTGTTTTTCAAAAAATCAATACATAAATCAGTAAACATTATTTTAAAAAGCCGTTATGCGCTTATTTTAAAATATATCTGTGATTAATCATGACAAAATATTTTGCCATAAGAAATTTTAGGGGTACATGTTCATCTGTTGAAATACTGAAGGGGTACATGTTTGTCTTTCGAAATACTGAAGGGGTACATGCTCATCTGTCGGAATGCTGAAGGGGTACATGGTCAGAGAAAGGTTGGAAACCCCTGTTGAAATAGATAGCTTATCTTGGAAACTAAGAGCACAATGAGATCCAAGATTGTGAAGATTAACTGAAATTCTTCGTGTTGAGATTTGAAAATGACCCCCAAAACTATTGTTTCGCAAAAAATCATATTCCTGTTGCATTTGGGCACTGTCCAGAAAAGCAAGGTCTTGCTACTATAGGTAACGGTTTATTACTAGAAGTTGGATCAACACGAAAAGCAAACTTACTTGTTTTTGTTGAAGTTCGGTTGTCTTCGGTTTTGCCAATCATGAAAAACGCCTCGTCTCCTTTGTCGCAATTACTGTAGCATAGGGTTAGATCGGATATCAATAAATTTTACAATCCAGGTAGCGGATATATCCGTACATTTGTATTTTAGCTAACCGGTTAACCGGATAGTAAGCGCTAATTGCTAGACCGATGAACCGAGAGTATTTTTCCTATCCAGTATCCGGATATATATACATTTTGAGTCTGTATGAATAAAAGCTAATAATGCCTACTTCGTAGGCGAAATATATACTTCGTAAGATCTTAATGTCTGATTCTTTGCTGGGAAAGCATTCTTTACGTTAGAAAGTGGTCTAGTTGTTAGACAATTGATTTTGCGAGATTTGCGTGATGAATTGATTGCAAAATCATGACACAGTTTTATTGTANACATACACACATGCAGTGTGAGAGCGTATATGAAANAAAATCATGCATTTTTAACATTTACTGCTTCTGCAACGCATTTCTTACGAAGCACAACGCATCAAGTGTGGAGCCGTGTAAATGAGAGCGGAGTTTGTAGCAAAGAGTCCACATGCACTGAATGCCCTTTCTGCTCCCACAGAAGTGGGCTGGATGGTAAGCAGAGCTTCACATTGAGTTTGAAGATTGGCAGGCGGTAGAAAAAAGCGAAAAATGCGTTACTTTCTTATTCGGTTGACCGACAGACATATATCCAGATATTGGATAGCAAAAATACTCTCGATTTATCGGTTAGCCGTTATTCGGATATTCCAAACTTACTGTGCACCAAGTGAAATAACCATCTGCATTTGTCAGGGCAGGATTTCCCCAAAGAAAAACAAGAGAGCCGAGTTCCATGTGCGATGGCTTGAAAAAATCACATTCCGGCATACTGCACATGACTCAAAGTAATTTTTAAAACTGAGAGTGCGTCTTCATCTCAAGTTATGAAGATAGATTGACAAGAAGATCAACAAATCAGAGGTAGTTTCTTAGGATTCCTGCGCCGTGGGTATGTGGCAACAATTGCACGACTTCTTTGATGAAAGGAGTTGGCTGCATTGTGCGCACAGACTTTTAACCGTAATTTTGAAAGCAATAAGGTGCGAAAGCCTTTTTTGTAGTGGAGTTCCAACTATGATGTTTTGGCCACGTGACCACAACCGCTCTATAAAAAATTGGCGAGGCCAGTGTTGCTGCAGCGATTTACAGGAAACGTCCAGAGACTGCCTAGGCGGAGGTGGCGTGATTGTTTCTGCGACCTGACTTGGTCGCTTCTACATCGTTTGAGCCAATTCTTAAGATCAACTGTTTGGCCGCAATAGATCTCGGGGCAGGTGTTGAGCAGACATTCGATTTTCTCATTATCCAGAGCCGTCAGGCCATGCACTCGATAGGTTGGTCGACGGATTGGACATGGTGGACAACATGGTCAACGGTATGTTCCTCTGCGCCACCCTCACAAGCCGCAGAAGGGGCCATAATCCATTTGTGTATTCAGAGCGGAAACGTCCGACACCACGGGGCGTTTAAGTCGGACGCACTCTGTTTTTGGCAGAGTCATTCCAGGAGGATAGGTGCCGATGTCAAGGATGACATCCCTCCAAACACTCCGCATTTCATTGGTGATCCGCCCAGAGTGACGCACTTTTGATTGTCAGATGAGTTGGGCGGTTGTCGCGATTTGAGATGCTGTGCATTCTCATTCGATGCACAGGTGAGCGCTGAGTGGAGCAGGTGTTCAAGCACCATGGCACAGCATGCTAAAAACAGTGTGGCTCCTTTGCAAGGAAGCTCAACAGGCTGGATGCCCGCGAGGATGGGAAGGTTTTCTGCTGACGGAGGCATCCAGCCACAGTTCGCAAGGCGTTGTTAGACACGGTCAATGAGGCGGTGTGAGCATTACGGCACCAAGTAGGAGCGCAGTACTCTGCTATTCAATCGACCAGGGCTTAGGTGACTGTTCGCTTCGCAGCGTTGTTGCTCAAGCACCCTAGCCCGAGCCAGCAAGCCAACTCAAGAGCGCGACGCGTGATGTCAGCTTTTTGTGAAGTGACTCGAAGTGTCGGCAATACGTTAGCGACCTGTCCGATTCGTTACTCCGAGGCAGGAGCCGAGCTTTTGGACACGCGAAAGTAACTCAGAAGCTTATGTGACCTATGTTCATGTGCGGCGTACAATCAAGGGCGGCTTATATTAATTTTTAACACCATTTCGTGCGACTTACATTCAAGGGCGGCTAACAATCGAGTAAATACGGTACTAGCACAGTACTATGGAGCAACTGCCATAAAGTTATGGGTGTAGCCAGGGGCACTTGGGCCATGGTCCCCAAAATATATCATTTCCATAATTTGTCTCCCATTTTGCCAATAAAACAAAAAAGTCGTACTACGGTTGAATGAACGTTGAAATAGACTTTCATCTCAGCTTCCTTGTTGTTGAGATGGAAGACTGCCGACACCGGTTTCATAGTGCTTAGCCTGAGCAACCGTTTTCATAGTGCTGAGCCTGAGCTTTAACGTCCAGGTATGGAGGTATTTACCTCTAGTCGCCATGTCTTTCCTTAGCACTCCTTCCACTGCTTGCCAGCCATTATTAGCATGTATGATTGCTAGATCGTCGGCGTATGCACACTTTCTGGAGACGGTGATTGGTAAGTCAGAGGTGCAGATGTTGAAGAGAAAGGATGCTAAAACGAATCCCTGCGGGACGCCATTCTTGAGACGTCGTAACCTGTTTGTTGTTACCAATGGTAAGAGTTAAGCTGCGATTGCCAACCAGCTCCAAGATCACGCGGACCATGTGCCTGTGAGGTAGCAATAGCAGTGAATTGCAGGTGAGGTCAGGATGCCACACAGTGTCGTAGGCTGCCGTGAGATCCACAAACACAGCTCCGGCTTTGGACGCTGCTTGGCGGGAACTCTGCAGAACTAACAGAGGTTGCTGAAAACAGTTAGGTACTTCAAGACCTACCAGTTTTTTGACCAAGCAACTAGCAGCGAAGGATACAAAGCATTTGGGTATACAGTAAGAAGTGCGTATAGGTTCAGAACAGCAGTTTCCTCCGACAGCCCCGGTAAATTTTCATTACTGCTACCTTAGGAACTTTTCAGAATTTTAAATTCAAAATATTATCCCTTACTCGATCAGTATTGCTATACCTGTCTACTGCTTTGCACTATTAGTTGAAGTTCAAGTCGGTATACTGTCTAACTTTCGACAGAGTTATCTTTTTTTCTTTCGTTGAATAACTTAAAAATATTTCAGGGCGTAGGCTAAGTTACCTCACGACATTTGCTTTTGATGAAGAAGCATCTACGTCAAGGGTGGGAAACCTTTACTAATTGAAGGCCCCATTTCAGTTAACTGGGTATTAGTTAGGTAAAGTTTCGGACTGATTTTTTGTGTACGACTTAGGTCTTCATACTTGTCTTTCGGTGGCGGTATGAGGTTTGGGCTCGGGCTCGGGCTGTTTTGCTGGGGCGGCCGATTCTGCACTACACCCGAATATTCACTGTGACAGAAAAAGGTACAAACTAGTAAACAAAACAAATACATTGGTTAGCGAGCAACGGTTAGAAAACGTACAAACTCCGCGAAAAGGCCGCACTTTCCCCACACCTGGACAACATGACCAAATTAAATTTTTAAAGGTATACCTTTGCTTAGAATCTTTTTAATTTTAGTTAATGTCATTTAAAAGAAAACGAACACTAAACCACTCTTTGTTGGTCACCAGGCTGAAGCCACTTTGAAAAAACGAGCAACGAAAAAAGACAAAACTGCACCCCGGCCGCCTGGCGTTGCTTACAACAACAAGAAATATCCAACAAAGTGCCACGGTGAGTAAAACTCAATTAACCACAGTTACAGAAAGAAATGCCAAGCGCGTTACAATGTGTTCAAGATTATGATGCATAGCAACAGGAATTTCCTATTCTTAATAGCTTTCAATCAAGTTTCTTTTTGTTTCATAATCCCATATTTCCAACCAGTAGCGTGCACACTAGATCTGGTTGATTGAAATATGTCTGTTTTCTATAGTTTGTCGTTTAATGGTTGAAGAGATCAACCACATAATGAACGGACAAACTGACAAAGATCTGACAGAAGAACAAGCGAAAAAGAAAAAACGACAAGACAGGAGAAAAAGCAAGGCAGAAAAGAAACGCGAGAAGTAAATCGGATCCTAATGGCATGGCCTTTTTTCAAAAATACGCACCTCTCTGTTTCAAAGATTTCCAAAAGTTTAAGATACCTTTTTTGTAACTTAACTACTTAACGTATAGTTACCTAATTAATAGGTTGTGCTTGTTTATGATAAACCCTTAATAGTAGTAATAGTAAGTTTGTTGGAGATAAGGAAGATCTTGCATTTACATTTTCATAGTAAAGAGTCTTGCCAGGACACCGAAAAAAACAGTACGGTTATCATGTCAGGTGTCCCTAAAAAAGCTAACATTAAAACACATTTCAGTTAATGAAAAGGCCATGTGTAAAAGATAACTAGCAACGCAATTGAAGGGGGTATTTGCAGGAGGATCCACACAGTTGATAGCAGGTGGTTAATTACCCAGTTTCGGTATATTTACAGCGTGAAAAATTGATATCTGTTTTGACCTCAAGAATATTTGACAAACGTTGTTTTAAAAATGTTTATAGATTTTTCTGTAACAACATTGAATGTACCGTGTTCGCTTCTGAAGACTTCGTTTACGAGTATCGGATCAAATTTTAAAGTAATGATTGCACTTTTGGTTTTTATTTGCTGCTCACCATTTCGGTTTACGAATCTTTGAGTATAGGCAGTTGCATAGTTTCATAAAACCATCTTCACTTTAGATTTCTGTTTTGTGCTCAGAGCGATTTTGCTTGCAGTGTTGTTTAAGTTCCTGCCACGATTTTTCTGCGATGCATGCTGTGCACCTCACGGAATTGTTTGGGAGTAATAAAACGATTTGGTATTCGAAGAAAGCACAAAGAAAGTTTTTTTGCATACATTGATGTTTTTGTTTAGAGCTGTACCAATTCTTGTGGCGATCGAGGAAGTATGCAACAAAATGCTCAACTACATTCCGCAGGAAGAAGACAGGAAAAAATTTAGGTAAAGGGCTCTTCTCGGATGAAAGGTTTCAAAACAAAGTGATGTGGTGGACCTTAAAAATATAATGACTGGGGGTATATTTGTCAACTCTGACCGAGATAGTTTAACGTAGTTCTATAAGTATGTGGGCTATGGTGTAAATGCACCGGAAGATCGAATCAGGAACGGCTGCATCAAGACTTCAAATTGGCGCTTGCATCATTTTTGAAGAATGTGGAACAGCCTAACAGGACGCTCCCAATTCAATTAAGAAACAGAATACCATTCGCTGGGCAGTCTGTTCGTGGTGACGTCATGGTTTGCCGGCACAGTCAATTGTTATTGAATGGATTTTTTGCGGCTGAGGCGTGAAGGATCTCTGTTTGCACTTCAAGCAACCTCTTCGTGGCGCAGCTTTTGTGCAGGCTGTCTTCTTTTTTTTTTCATTGTTAGAGATTCGTGCGGAAATGTGTATGCTGTACCTATTTTTGTGCACTTGCCTGTTTTTGGAAAGTGGCGTCATTGATTCGTTTTAATTCACAACTTTTGCAATTGACCTTGACTCGATTTGTGCCTTGTTACTCTTTCAACAAACCATATGTCACAAGGTTTGGGAAAAGTTTTCAAAAAGTATGATTCCGAGACTGAGCTTGATTTCTTTTTGAAACAACCTAATTAGAATAAATTTGCTTTACTTTCAATTCGGAGTGTGATATACCGTAGGAATCATTGGAAAGCCTGTTTATTAACGCGATTGAGTTGGGCCCACCAAAACGTGGTTAGCAACCATCAAATCTGATTTTGTCTGGATTCACCCGACCCGAACTGACGATCAGTTAAACTGAAGTGGCTTGAGAAATGTGAAACTTGACTCAGGCTCTTCCGGACAAAAATTTACGTGATTCAAAGCCTGCTCAGACTCAAAAAGTTTGTAATTTGGCTTGTAAAAATATGTGTCGACCTCTTTATCGTTTTCCTGTTTCCAATTGTGAAAAAAGTTTACACAGTCTGCTTAAATTAACTTTAAGTTGTTTTTACAGATACATAAAAAGTTCGACGCTTGCTGACACAAAAACACTTATTCTTGAGCAAGAAAAAGGCGAGACCGAATCTAATGCAGTGAAAGAAGAGTTTCAGAGATTCAAACATCCTGAGTCAAACAGATTGCAAGAAATGGTGAGCATTGCGGTAACTTTTCTGCGAAAACGCAACAATCACCAGAGACAGGCCTGCCCAACCTTTTTAGTGCTGCAGGCCACTTTCACATGAGGAAATTTGTTGCGGGCCACAAACGTTTTTGTGACATAACAATAAGCTATTGTGATGTAACAAATCTCTTGATTTTGATAAGTTTTATGCGATAACGCGAGGTGATAATGAGTCCTATAGTTGCACGCAGTGTCGCCAGCTTGTATGGATGTAAACCAAATCTAAAAAATTGACATATTTTCGAAGAAAAAAATTGACAAACAATCGAATAAAAAATTGACAAACAATGGAATGGCTGCTCAACATCTGCCCCGAGATCTAATGCGGCCAAGCAGTGAGTTGAGCAACTGGCTCAAAAGAAGAACATCGCGGGCCGCATGCGGCCCGCGAGTTGGGCAGCCTTAATCTAAGAGGTACTTGAAAAACAAGGTTTAGTTTTACCAATAGAGATACGCCAATTGGCGTTTGGTTTAAACACTACTCTGAAATTTATTCAGATTCGTGAAGTTTTATTAGTTTTTATTGGTCATGAATCTTGGGTAATGACTGAAATAATGCTATATGTCAAGTGAAAGCGACAGAGATGGGGTTTTTGCGAAGAGCGCACGGTGTGACACTTCGCAACAAAATGCGCAGCTGTGAATTCGTAAAACCTTGATATGTCGGGCCACTTCTCCGATTCGAGAGATCTCAGCCAGTGGCGTAGCGAGGCTAAGTGCCGCCCGGGGCCGACCATAAAAGTGTCACCCCTTCCGCCCCTCAAATTTGCTTACAAGAATTTAAAATGAAAGAAGACCATGTTTCGTGCTTGTTTGAGATATAAGGAATAATCAAACACGCGCAAACTGAAATGGGTCTTGATTTTTATTGTCGATTATGAGTCTTGCTTTTTCTGGTTGTCTCCACCTTTCTCATCATTACTCTTCTTATTTTTCTGCTTTCTTTACATATGCAATTATGCATATATGAACCCGGGGTCTTATTTTCTTCCCTGTTGGCATTTAATCTCCTGTAAGCCACACCATTTGGTTTTAATCGTTTACTCCAGGGTCTCTCAACCTGTGGGCCATGGAAGAATTTGTGAAGGGTTACAGCCAGGTAATATTGAAATTGAGCATATTTGACAAGTTGAGCCTTTTAACGAAAATGAACAACGAAAAGGCTCGGCCTTCGCATTGATTGTAGCGAAAGTTCTGTCACTAAAAGTTGTTCTCATTTCTGCTCTGTGCATGCGCAACGGTTGTCGCAGTGGAGAAATTCTGCAGTCGATGGGCAGTGGCGATTCTAGAATGAAAAAATTGGGGGGGTCACTGCGGGGCCAAGGAAAAAGTAGGGGGGGCAGCAAAG
>JGI24021J15306_10010176_pt1 | contig 11654 bp, 5 predicted proteins | sample Ectturendosymbi1_FD_15306 | JGI IMG/M metagenome (IMG submission 15306)
TTGACCGATTTCATTCAAATTTTTTTTGTTGGTTGTTATTTTTGAAGCTCTTTGAAATGAGCCCACTTTCATCAAAATCTGAGAGGGTGGGTGAACATTTTTTATTTTTCTGTTCAATTAAGCATGGAATGACCCCCATGCAGTTCTTCAAGCTGTGATGTTGTTTGAGAACTCAAGGTCTTGGCTAGCAAATTTCATTAGAGTCTGGGGCTTGACATTCCTGGGCAAAGGTAATAAAAGTGTGGTCTCAGTTTTTTTGTTTTTTTTGTCTCAAGGGTATCAATGTTTGTCATTCAAAGTTTTGTTCGCTGTGTAAATACAGTGTGATGTATTCAACAAGAGTTCTAGACCAAACTTTTTTTGTGTTCAAACAGGACACAAATTTTTAAGTTAGATGTTATTGTTTTCCGATTCATTCTCATATCTTTGGTCACTATTTTTGTCTTTGGCAATATTGCTCAAATGATGTCTATGAACCAAAAAGCGCAAAATAAATTGTAATCAACACACATCTAGCAAGATTCCCATGTGTACTACTGTTAGTAAAAGATTATGATGTATTTTGGCAAATTCAACTATGCAATGAGTTTCTGATGAAATGATTGTACAAAAATGAACAGATCAATGTTCCATGCTTTCACCATGACAATTTCTTTAAAAAGTTAGTTTTCGTAACATTGCAAAATATGCATGGTTTTTATGCTAAGTTCTGCTTGTTTGTTTATCCAACTGTTCAGGGCAAAGATCAAATTAAAAATCTACCTATTGAATAGGATTTATGTTGTAGCTTGATGAAAAGTTCAATGCGGTGATTGATTTGATTGCTTCTTTTCCAGCAGAAGTTGCTGAAACTTCCGAACCTCCCACAGATCGAGTTGCAAGCAAAGATAAAACCAAGAGGAAACAACGAAAGAAAAAAAATGAATTATTGTGGCAACCACCACTAGAATTTGAGGAGGAAGATGTGTTTGAAGACACTTTTTTGAGCAAGCAAAATAGGAATAAACAGGTATTTATCACATTTGGTGCATATGGATAATTGGCAAATGGGGTGGTCATCCCAATATGAAATCAAAGGGACAAACACTATTTTGGCATTTTCCTCCTTAGCTTCATGGAAATTTCAAGTGCACTGAGAAATAGTGCCCTTACATAACTGAACCTCAACTGGAGAATACCCTGTTTGGTTTCCATCCTGGCTGTGATGCCACTGACCAAGTTTTCACTTGCCAATAATTTTTTGAGAAATTGTGGAGTGTAGCAATGATGTTATTGTTCGTTTGTCTAGCTTGAAGCATGTTAACTCCATCTATTGAAAAAGTTTTAAGGGAGTTTCACTGAAGTACAACACTAACGGCCAAGTCAATGTTGTTCCTGCTTAGAAATTTTTGTCCATGCCAACAGCATTAATATCTCTTTTTGTGAAGGTTGGACTCCATCAAGAATGTGTGCTTTCACTTCTCTTCATGTAATATATATGACTTTAATACACACTGTGCATGAGTTGATAAGTTCAAATACGTTGGTGTGGTAATCAAAGGTGACTGAAAGCAGAACAAAGTGATAGTACACGAATTGGTAAAGCAAAAGCAGTATTGCATAAACTTCATTGCTCTGTGATCACAAAATGTGGGTGTTTTCAAGCAACATTGTTTTCTGTTTCGAAATTGAACTTTGCTCTGTCATTCCATGTCTTATGTTTCTGTGTTGTTTTTGTGTTTGCACTGTTTTCTTGTGGTGCTCATGAAAACGTTGGTTTAGTTCTTTCAGATAATGAAAACGTTTAGACTGAACAGACATGTTAGCTTTTTGTAAAATAGAATACTTTTATCAGATTTGCACAGGTAGAAGAGCAGGCAAAAGTATTTGGTTTGCCTGTGATAAACCGTTGATGTTGCAGGGGAATTGTTTAGATGACAACACCATTGATGAGATGTTATCATCAGCTCTGGATAGTCACATTCCTGTTAAAATAAAAGGAAGGAAAGAGCTTGTGAGGAGAGTGGAGACACTTAAGGACGTGGTTGGTCAAAAAGGTAAATTTAACACCATGAAGTGCAACTAATTAATGTGTTCTGATGAAAACTATGAAGTGTAACTAATCAATGTGTTCTGATGAAAACCATGAAGTGTAACTAATAAATATGTTCTGATGAAAACCATGAAGTGTAACTAATCAATGTGTTCTGATGGAACCATGAAGCGTAGCTAATCATTGTGTTCTGATGAAAACTCTGCTGAATCAATATCTGAAATTTTGAAGCACATATATGTCGATGAGCAGCAGCTGAAGAATATGAAATGTATGAAATATATTACTCTTCATTTTGGTGATCTCCCAGTCTTGTGAAATCAAAAGGCATGAGACATTTCATGGAGTGTAGCAATACTCTTAATCTCCTTAGTGTTTAGATTTGTCCCACTATTTGTAAGGGATATTTGACCACAATGGAGTCATTTTAATACTTAGTTTGTTAATTTTGATTTTGTTGCATTTTAATACTTAGTTTTTTAATTTTGATTTAATGTGTCCACTATACACTGAAAAACTCTACATATTTAAGCCTGAACAATTTCAAACTTCAAATTTGAAATGTGAAGCACAATGCATTTTGAAGATTTTATTTTGCATCTCTGTAGAAGTATTGATTTATTTTGCATCTCAAAAAATAAACTAACCTGTAAACCACCAGCTCAAAATTCAAATGAGGATGCGTGCCAAACTTTTTGAAGTTCAAATAAATAGAGTTCAAAATAGACAGAAACGTGCAATTTGTGTCTTAGTTACATTTTTACTATAGTCTGACAACAGTTAGCCACATGTAAATAAACTTACTGATTTCAAGGTTCCCATGCAGTACTGAAAAAGTATTGAATTGTTAAATCGGTTTTCAAGACCTTGAGAAAGTATTGAATTTGGCCAAAATGTACATAAATTATTGAAAAAGTATGGAAAAAAATTTTTATTAAATATTTGTGTATACAAAATTCAGCCATCTGTTTCTTGAAATTTTGTTCTTCACCACTGATGACAGTTCTGCAGATGTTTTTGCATTGTGTTCAATGAGTAAAATTTTTGAAAAACGAATCTAAACGATGGTATTAACACCTTCAGCGCTAGTGTACGAGATATTCATGCCTCAAAATCCTGCATTGAGCATGTGTTTTTGCGCTATTTTTCCTGCCACTTTGCAGCTCCATAACTTGCCAGGTGATTGTACTAGAAAGGTGTTCAACCCTCAAAAGATGTGGCAAGGTTTCTAGATTGCAATGAAAAAATACTTGGGAAGTTTGGGATTTCAGATTTTGTGGGTGACATCGTAAGTGGGGTAGGTTTTAGGCTATGTGGGCTCAGGTTACCTGGCCCTGCTCCCCAACCACTAGGTGGAATTAATTAGGGGATTAATCAATTGTTTTGTTTTGTTGTTTTGAGACCATAAATTTTGAACAAGATATGGTAGAAAGCTGTCAAAGGCTCAAAAGACTCGGATTCTAGCCTAGTTTCCAATGAAAACTTGAGTTAAAAACTCCTCTAGCAGTTGGTGCCCAGGGCGAGGTAGGAGCCAAAATGGCCTAAAACCTACCCCACTTCTGAAGTCACCCACAAAAAATCCAAAGTCCAAAACTTCACAATTTTTTTCATTGCAATCTAGAAGACTTGTCACATCTTGAGGGTTTCAACAGCTCTCTAGCACAATCGGCGGAGACGTTATGGTAAAACGATAGTGTTTGTTCCAAAATTTCAAATTTTGTGGTTGAGAAAATCTTCACAATTGTTTTGAACATAACTACTTAAACTAAGTAGTGTTGCAAAAGAAATATCTTGTTTTAAGCACACAGACGTTATTCTTTAGCTTTAGTCATACTACGAAAACAACTTGAGTAGTAAGAAATAGAAAGGATCTTATGTTGTATATTTTCTTTGGCAGAAGCTAAATCGTGAAATGATCTTTTCTTGATTTTTGCTTTCAAACATTTTCATCTTGTTGGTAAAATTATCAAAATGCAACATCTCCCATACTTCCATACAAAGATTCATATAGTAACATGTGTGATTTCAATTAATAAGTATGAAGTTTTTCTCTTTTTTTTGTGAACACCATTGATCCTATCTAAGAATTTTGCTTAGTACAACTTTGCTCATCATCCATTTATAGCCAGATCATAATCATGTTTCACAGTAGATCTACATAAACACCTTCCTTTGTTTACATTAACTCACTAGCAACATCAACTTGTTTAATTAGTTTCTTCAAAATCATCTTCCCAAATTTTTAAAAACTTCAATATTGTTTGAGTTAGATTTCTGTTTTGCATCTGCTTCTTTCTTCATTTACCAGTTCTAGGATAACTTCCAAAGAAGAAAATCTAAACTCTAAATCTAAAACCTAAACCTCAGACCATAAACCTAAACCCTAAAGCCCAACAGTTGTCCTAGGTAGCAGTTGTTTAGTTGGAAATTGTTCTGATACCCTTTCTTGTTTTCAAGTGCCAACGTTTCACCTGTAAGACTTGTCTTACATTTGCAGCACTGATGATGCGTTGAAAAAAGCTGAACTAGTTTCCCTGTTAATAAACTGTGATAGATATACTTGCCGCCACCTCTGTGGCCTATAACTATGAAAAATAGATATGCTTGCAAGTTTTAATCATCACAGAAGAATGAAAGCAGAAAGCAGGCAGATTCTTCAGAAGCTTGCCACCAGGCTAAAGATTTTTTGTTGTCCTTATACCCATTTACCATCCATTTTTTATTCTGGTATATGATGTGACAGCATCATTTACTATATACTGTTTCTATTAGTGATTAACCAAATCTCGTAGTTCGAAAAAATTTGATGCTTTGCTGAGTGACTGCTGCTACGTAGCATGGCATGAAAGGTTAGAGTTTAAATTCCAATCACAGTAAAATGCAACAAAGATACACCACAATATGTTGCATGCTCAAAATAATGTTGTAAATGATGATAAATTTAAAAACTATGTCCAATTTCAGTTGGAAAATTATTTGGTGTTGCATTGTTTTAGTGAGAAAGTTCAGCAGTAAACTTCTCTCATTCACAATTTACTCAATACTGAAGTGAAGGTGGGTCTAAAAAAACTTCCCCAGCAAGATTTACTTGTCAAATTTAATTTTTTTGTCCAAATATCACATACATATATTTTCTTAATATATATGTGACGCCAGTTGGCAGCAGGTTGAAGACTGAATTTGCTTTTATCCGGACAGTTGAGTAGGTTGTTCGCCACAAAATAACAAATTACTCCACCTTTCAGTAGTGAGGCGGAAACTGCAGCCCTAAGCTATCACCGCCGCAACCTGGATATTAGCGTCTGATTAGAGTAAAGATATGTTGATCAATGTGCATTTTTGCTTGTAAATAACCACACAATGTTAATGATACCAGCATATTAGTTATTGTGATTTTTCATTCCATATTATTCCAAATTTCTTCATTTCTTATGCAGATCCTGAGACCACTGCTAATGGAAGTGTTGATTGCTGTTCCACAACATGTGATACATCTCAGGAAAAGAACAAAAAAATGACAGAAAGTACAAAAGTATCTGAAAAGTCTGCTTCAGGGACTGGTTTTGGTATAATGCCAAAGTATCAAGTTTCTCAACCTGAAAAATTGCACGACAAGATACAATCATGTACAGACAAAGCAGAGCAACTTGCAAAGATAGTTGACGTAGGTGGGATTTGGTCTGATGATGATGAAATGAATGTTGGACAACCACGTCCAAAGTCAACAAACAATAAACATGCAGAAGACAAATTGCAAAAACTACCTGCTGAAGTAATTAATGCCCACGACTGTTACTCCCTCCAAGCGGATATGGTTTCTACAAATTTTGGTGAAAGCAGGGAAAACAAAATTAGTGGTGACAGTGACGATCAACTTACCATTGGTGGAAACGTGCAAGCAAATAAGAAGCCAATCATATTCAATATCAAGCTTCCAAAACAAACAGCAAAAAGTGATCAAAGCATGCCACCGAATGAAAAAAAGAAAAAAGTCAAAAGACGCAAGAAGCTAAATGATGTCAAAACTTCCTCAAGCATGTCTACTCAACATCAAACATCTGAAGCTGTGACTCAATGTGAAGCAAGCTCAGTTGTCACTAAAGCACCATCAAGCATTGGTAAAACCGATGACACCAAAACATCATTGTGTTCGATGTATGGGTTTGATCCAAACCAGGTTGCTTTGTATTCCCATGCTCCCTATTACTCATTGCCTGTAGCATTTTCTTATCTGCATTCTTATCACATGCATTATGGACCACCACATCTTCACACATACATGCAGTACCAGCTGAGACAAGCAATGCACAATTTCCAGCCACCTTTGCCAAGCCAAGAAAAGCGACCACCCCTGCCTGAGTATGGTAAGTAGTTCATGATAAAGTTTTAAAAGTTGTCTGTATATCCTTAAGCTGCATATGATTGTGGATTTCCCTATAGCTAAAATTTTTTGAATTGAGATAGTGGTGTTAATCACCTGCTTTAGTTTTTCACATAGCTAAGTAATGTAACTTGGCATTCTGATTAGCACTTCCCCCTAAAGAGTTGCTGCAGTATTTTGTAAGGGTGTTTTTATGTGGAGTGATTGCTGTTGGCCGTTTTTCAAACCCATGAAGTATCACTGCACATAAAAACACGCTATTAGGTTTTAATATAAAAATAGTTTTCCATACTTTTTTGCTTAGTTGAATATCATAACTGTTCAAGTGAAATTTACAAAGAGACATGTCATAAAACAGTTTCTTGTGAGTGTTTTCATTGATCAAGTTATTACTGCCCCACAATCATCAAGATAATTTGTATGGTGAATTACACATTTTGTGCTGATTTATTTATGAACAATTTAGTCATTTCATAGGACCATAATGTATCTTTTCCCATGATTGCTTTCTGGTGTGTTTCTCTCAAATTTAATAACTTGTGATTTAACTGATTAGTTTTCATAAACATGATTTCTTATCAAATGATAAAGACTAGCCAATACCCAAAGGGATTTGCTTAAACTTATGTCGTCCTATTTCTCAACGTTTAGTATGTTCAAAATCTAGGTGGGCAATATTTTATATTGCACCAATAAAGTGAATAGATATACGGAGGGCCTAAAACAGTTTATAAACTGAGGTACTACATCCACACACTACACAGTCTTTAAAAACTCGTTGTGAAACGTTTTAATCTCTTTTGTACTGGATGTTAATGTCGTTTGCTTCCAATGAGTCGAGTAACAAAATTGAGTACTTAACGCATTGATGTACATAAACAATTTGTTCATTTGTGAAGCTTTACTTTTTGGTGTAGCAAGTTTTAAAAAGTTATATAAATTGTCTGAGAAACGAGGTTTCTGCAACTACAGCAGTTGTGCTTGGTGAACCAAAAAGGAAAACCATGCGCCTTCTACTGATTGACGGCACTTAGATAGGCCTAGCCATTTTAATATTTTCACTTTGAATTGTATTTCATCTTACTTGGTCAACTGATACCAAACTTGCCTGCGCATAAAGCAGTGTTGTTTTGCAGATGCACCTGAGCGACCACCAGAGCCCGAAGCAGGTAGGTGTCAATCTGTTTCATTCTGAACGACAGACGCTGTTGTTCATTTGAAATTTTTGTTGCAGAACCCAACCTATCAGTTGATATCACTGCAGTTTTCACCAGCAAACATATCACTGATGAAACCATCAAAACACTGTTCAGCAATAAGTGAGTACTTGGTTTTTCATGTGCACTGCAAGCGAAGAGGAATACATGTTTCAAATTATTCTATAGCAACACCATTTACTTTCAATTTGGGCTGTTTGTTTTTTTCTAAGATATCGATATTCACTGCGAACTTAAACTGCTGTGGCTTTTATTCATAAGTAATTTTTGTTGGTTAATGACAAACTATTTAACCCACATTACGCTGTTCACTGCTGAATTTGAAGTCATCACAACGGGGTATGTTACCTTGCTCAAGAGTATTTCTTTACCTTCAGCATGCCTTTATTAGGTCCATTGTTTGCCGAATGCACAAAGAACCCAAAATATGCTTATTCTTGGGTTGCCCTTGAAAATTTTGCAGGCTGGCATCCTCTGTCATCGGAAGGTTCATTTTTGGTTGTGCAGTATCAGATCCAAAAATTATGTATTTTAAAAAATCTATGTTGTTGATTTGTATATGTGCTCTAACGTTTTGCAGTTGTGAGCCTCCTCTTCCATCTCCTGCTTCTTCAAAGAGCGAAGGGAGTGAAAAACGACATGTACATGGGAGGAGGAGGAGACGGAAACAAAGAAATCATTCATCTTCATGGAGCAGTTCAAAAAGGAGTAGGAGCTATATCAGGTTAATTCTGCAAGACCACTGCATAAAATAATCGTTTAATAATATGTGTGCTGCCAGTCTGCAGATTAAGCCAGATTTTCGCGACATCTCCCACAAAAAACTACAATAGATTTTATTAAATAAATCAGCATAAACAGCTTTTGCTCAGTTATTCTGGCGAAGTTGCAACAAAGAAAGCAAAAATATAAAGTTGCAGCTTTAAAAAATGGTTCGAAATATCTGATGGTTTGCTTATGGATGGATAGCGTGCGATTCAGCTCAATGTTTTGAAGAATGCACAATTGTGAGATCGTGTGTGTCACTGCAGTGTTACAATGAAATACTGGTCATTGTAATGGTGCATTCATCGCAAAGTAAAATGCCCTGATGCAGTGACTGAGCCAGGGTTTGATTTAAACATTGGGAATTTACAAAAAACGTGTTGAGCAAAATGAAGTCGATTTTTTGGGTATTTTAGTGCATTCCTGTAGTCCTCCATGGCACAGAAATAGGGGAGAAATGGCCCCAATATTCCCGTTACGTTTATGCTCGGATGCTGATAGAAAGAATTGTATTACTATGACCTATTTATCAGAAGGCAGCGGTGACCTCGATTTTTTTGCAGGTTTAAATGTCAGTGTGCTTTTACGTTACCTCGCCATGTATGCGCATGGGCACACCAGCAATCAGTCCCCAGCGAGCAACCTCCATCGCATGATGTCAAATCCTATGTAGAAGGCTCTATCACAAAAGAACATGTTTATTTGGTTTTGAGGCTGAATGTCCTAATATCTTACAGCAATGTTTTGTTTGATCTCATTAACACTTTTTGTCTTTTAAAAATGTCACTTGTTTCATGATGTGTGTTCATCTTTTACTTGAATTGCCGCATCAGGATGACGAAGTATGTGGTGGATTCACACCACTATGGGTTGATTTTTTCCCCCATTTTATTGTAGTATCAGAACAAGAAGTTTACCTTTTTTCTTCAGTGTTCTTTATGAATTTCCTTTGATCAAGGTCAGGTCTCTTCAAGCCAGATAATTTCACGTTTATTTTGATGTTTGATGCTCGTAAATTTTAAACGTTATACGCAGTTCTCTTTAAAAACGTTACTGGCTTGTGCTCCAGTAGTCTGAACATACCACTGAAGCTGGTAGGTTTCATTCCCCGTCGGGTCATACTGAAAACTTGAAAAACGATAATTGCGTTCTTAAAAATACATACTTATCCAGCCTCCTGCGCGGCGTTAATGGTCGGGTGCAAGGGAACGGTCCACGTGCGGTGCTGGCGTTGAATCGTCACCAGTCTCCACCCTTGCAGCATTCTACTTAAAATACCGCCGCGTGGTCCGCTGCGCAAGCAAGCGGAGATGCACAATTGCCAGCTCAGATTTTAAAGTTTGCCTGTTATTAGAACGCTGCCACTGTTGGGTATCAAAATTTATAATCTCTGTCGATAAAGGTTGACCCTTCCACAGGTTCAAGTGTGTACTATCCACGATGGGTGTAAGCAAGGAATCGATCAGCAAATTTCTAATAGGAAATCGGTTTCACATAAAATTACACATCCTCAGTCCTGAAAATTGCAAGCAATTATCTGAATTTTGCAAGCAATTATCAGGACTGAGGATGCGTAATTTTACGTGAAATCGATTTCCTATGAAAAATTGCTGATCGATTCCTTGCTTACACCCATCGTGGAAAGTACATGCTTGAATAGAGATATGTGCAAGTTTGAATCATCGCAAAAAGACGCCTCGAAAGCATACAGAAACGCTAGTGCTTTTAAGTGTCGCCTTCCACAGGTTAATATAGATTGAATCTTCCAAAGGTTAATTTAGGTTGACCCTTGCAAAGGTTAATTTAGGTTGACCCTTCCAAAGGTTAATATAGGTTAACTCTACCGCAGGTAATGTGGGTTAACCCTTCCACAGGTTAATGTGGGTTGACCCTTCCACAGGTTAATATAGGTTGACCCTTCCACAGGTTTCTGTAGGTCAGGGATACTCAAATGGCGAACTGCGCTCCGAATCCGGACCTTTGGTTGGTGAAGGCCAGACCGCGTCAGCCTCTCAAAGAAGTATTCTATGCAAATAGGTTTTTATCACATAATCTAGTGCTTTTAGCTGTAGTTCTGAAGCACTTACCTCTTGCCAACTGTATAATATCGATATAGCTGTTATTTTCCTATTTTGCAGCGAACATAAGAGCTGCCCTCACTATCTGGTTCAAAATAATTGTTTAACAATCGGTGTCTATCCTGGTGAAAACCGTAGGATCAAGGTTAGGAAATGGCGATGAAACCAGGTCATTGGTAACCATAAAATTCGATGTTGCTGTTTGAGTGAAACGTTTATGCATTGCTATTGGCACATAGCACATTCCCGAGTGGGAAATGTATTGGCACAAAGTTTCGGTCAAATTGAAAAAAATATTTCCAAAAATTTTCCCACTCTTCGCAAACTAGCAGTGCAAAATCTTGCGATGTTTGGGTCTACTTACTTACTGCCGAGAGCCTGTGTTTTTCAAATATAAACTTCATAAAGAACAAGTTTTGCATCTGTTGTACAGTAAATGAACACCTTCCACATTTTGCGTCACTATCGCTACATTGGAAACGAATTAAGAAACTGGCAGAAAGTACAAAATGCCACTTCTCCCACCAGCAGAACAACAATAATGTTGATTAATTTCTGAAATGACATACATTTGCTGGATTTTGTATTATATATATATCTACCATTGCATTATATTCTCATTTAATGTTTTTGGTTGGAAAAAATCTATGTCATGTTACATTTGTATGATTTCGTAGAATTAAACGGACCTCAAAAAATTTTGACGTTTGCAAGTGGACCCTTGCTTAAACAATTGAGTAGCCCTGCTGCAGGTTGACCCTACCACAGGTTAATGAAGGTTGACCCTATAGGTGTAGCCAGGGGAGGGGCCAAAGGGGCCTTGTCCCCCCAATTTTTAGAAAATATAGCCATTTTGTGCTTTGAGAGGCGTTTTTCTAAGCAAAATAGTGTTATTCGCCTGAAATCAAGCATTTTGCCCCCAACCCCAATTTTGGGCTGGCTACGCCACTTGACCCTACCACAGGCATGTAGGTTGACCCTTCCACAGGCATGTAGGTTGACCCTACCACAGGCATGTAGGTTGACCCTACCACAGGCATGTAGGTTGACCCTACCACAGGCATGTAGGTTGACCCTACCACAGGCTCCAAAGAAACAAACTGATCTTGGTGCACTCATGTTTATGCCGGCGCTGTGGTGTTGTAATCAGCCAACAGAATGCAGTGCGTCTTATATCCCTC
>JGI24021J15306_10010179_pt1 | contig 11653 bp, 14 predicted proteins | sample Ectturendosymbi1_FD_15306 | JGI IMG/M metagenome (IMG submission 15306)
AGTAATGACTCGTCATAAGAAGGAGTTGCGCAGGGCCCCAAAAGCGTGGGGCCCGAGGCCATGACTTATGGGTAAATCCGTCACTGGCCATAACGAAAATTTTAAAAACGGTACTTGCGGCCTGTCCAGCCTCGTGCTCAGCGTTGATGGGTGGACGCAAGGGAACGGTTCATGTGCGGTGGTACGCCACCATAGTGCAGCATTCGCTGCGAAAACAGCCGTGTGGCCCACGGCGCAGCTCAAGCGGCGATGGGCGCCGCAGACTAGTTGTGAAACTCCGAAAGAAGTAGAGAAACCGAGAAAAAAGGAAACTGAACTGATTTAGTAAACGCATCTAACGTTTCTCCGTTCCATTGATACCTGATTTTTTGAGATGTTAAATATAAATGTCTGTCTGTCTGTCATTGATGTAAATCTTCCTGTCGTGTTTGATTGCAACTGTACCTGCTACGCTAAATCAAGGTGAACGACCAGTCGCATGAATACTAATTATTCTGTATTTCATACTCGTGATCGATATCACAGACGCAATCACACAACACCAGAGCACAAACAATGGCTGGCGATAGCGCATTACATAATAGGTGTTTGTACATGACTAACACAGAGAGGAGCAAAACACTTTAACAGCGCCCCAACTGTAACGACATTCACCCATCATAATAGAGGGATGCGGTAATGGGCGAGAAGTGAAGGCATTCTAACATCAAACTTTGAGGTAAACAGCTAACAGACAAAAAAAAGTAAAAGATAAGTCAAATGAGGGTGCAAATTGGCGCACAGTGGCATGCAAACTCTTCCGATGCAAAGTATTTCAAACTGTTCCGATCAAGGTTTGAAATACTTTGCAACGCATTTGTCATGAGATCAACAGCCAATTAATCTTCCTGAATTTTAAAGCAGGATGTGGCGATTAACGTTTTACCAGTTATATGTTTAATTTTTTATATGCTCGGATTTAACACATATCTGCATATTGGAACAAGTAAATAAAGAAATAAGGCCTTCGCTGCCACGCAAAAACAACACTGATGAGACTCGCACACCGGTACAACGCATCAACAATTGTATCAGTTGGTCACCGTCATCCAGGAGCGTTAAATAATTGAGGAAAATTGAAGAAGAATTGTAAAAAGCATCAGACATTTGAAAAGATCGGATAAAAAAGTAAGATGAAGATACACATCGTTGCAAAAAGTGATACAGATTATTTCTCAATAAGACATCAAAAGTCTTGCATGATGGTTAACTTGGTGCGGGCGAACACTTACATTTCTGGGTATGTAATCTTTAGTTAAATCAAAAGCTTTTAGACGTATAAGGAGTAAAATAAAGTTTGTATGTTGTATTTTCAGTGATAATTGTATAAACATTAATGTTAGAACTATTTAGAAATGTTCGGTTTGTTATGTATATATTTCATTTTACATCTACAACTGGCAAAATCTGACAGTTTAAGTCAACAAAGAAATTGTAGTAATGAATTGGAACCTTTGCTCAATCTTGTTTCTGATCAAGGGAAGAAGGCTGTGTTAATACCTGAAGAAGATCAGATATCCTTGGAACATGAAACCCCACACTTTGATGTAGAACCATGTGATTTACAGAAATATAGAAACAACCTAGATGAACAAAACCACCATCATGGAAGGGAATCAACGAAACATTTACAAGTAACCCCCTTCCATATCGATCCAGCATGTGGCTGTAACTTTGTAAAAAACAAGAATGGCGTCCTGATAATTGGTCGGCGCTAGTTGAACAAAATCAACAACAAAGTATTCAAGGTTATTAAATGATATATTTATTTTGGCCACGTAACCAGCCATTTCATATTTCACATATAGATCCATCTACACAAGAAACTCAAGTCATGCATCCTTATCACTTTATAGACATATTCATGTTGTTTCCCTATATTTTAACCTCCTTCTTTGAGAAATACCAATGGATTTCATGGAAAATTTTCTTTGACGACAGATCCTATCCCAGACAAGAGACTGATCCCTGTTATATATTACTAAAGGATATGCCAACCATCCTATCTATAGAAGTAAATCATAACATTGGTAGTGATGTAAGTGCATCTACTTTAGAAGAATGCAACTTTCGAAAGAAAGTACAAATCATCACTGTATCAGACTCGGAAGTTCAAACTCGAATTCCGGCTGGACGAATTCGAGATATTAGAAACGACATACAAAATGAAGATCATTATCATGATCGCTTATATTTTCAATGGTATTGGAGTACACCAGGCAGACCACGAGCATCAGACGGACGTGACTTGGAAAGCACTGTTACTTTAGAACCCAGAACGTCCACTCAGTGTTGGCCTTACTATTTCGGTCCGGAACAATGTTCAGATAGGGAAAATCATACCTACTGCACACCCACCTTGGGCAGATTAGAAAAAACGTTATTACAATTGTCTACGGACACTACGAATTGGGAAGATCGTTTACAATATGAGTCATTTTGCAAAGCATATTTTCAAGAGTTAGAACCTCGACATGATATTTTATGATATTATAGGAAACTTATTCAGGCAAGCCAATTTTCTGACCTTTTTAACATGAAATGGTTCTCTTTGCATTCCACACATTTAACTAAGTGGAATACTACCCACAAGTTGACACAGATCAATTTCTCCAATTTGGAAAATCAAATGCAGCAGATGTTGATGCAGTTTGATCAACAGTATAATTTCACTATGGAGATGGTGAAGAATTATGAATATTATCAAATGCAAGTGCGACATTCCGATTTATTACTTTCACGATCGATGGATCAATTGGAATCAATTACCGACGAAAATGATCGCACACGTCTGTTCCAGACAATGACGGCACTAAGTGACAAAGCTAGTACCGCGGAAAGGAGTCAGTTGTTGATGAGAACAATTATATGACCCCATGCTCAGACATTGAGAAGTAATCTGGAACGATACTATGTTCTAAGAATTGTTCAACAATCCCTCTTTTCTTTGGATGAAATCACAGATTTGAATCAAGATATCATTTATCAACATCAGTTTCTTCATGGAAAAATCATCAGTTTTCCTAAATATCGGATTGTTGATCTATGACCACCACAGAAGAGTTATTAACCACAATGCCTTCAAACACATTTGCGGAAATAACTACCAGTAGTGCTCCAGCAGTGATTACCACTCAAACCACAACACAAGTCACTTCACCTACTATGAAGGAACAAAATGTGACTACTAGCTTAGAGTCAACAGAAGCTATGACAACAACGGTTTCTACCGCTATTCAACCCGATATTGATTGGGAACACATAAATGAACTAGATGAACAGGAAGTTGAAAAGAATNCAGGACTTTCTATGGCTATACTTTCAAGTATTGTTGGTNCTTTGATTGCCATCGGCTCAACTATAGTCTGTGGAGTNTATCAGCTATGCATACCTTTTAATACTACTGTGTACAGTAAAGTCACTTCTGTATTTTCCTGAATAAGGTATTTTGTGTTTACACTTATTCTCTAGACGCTTACTTGCTTTTGTGATGTTTCAATCTACGTTTGAACCAAAAATTAAGATTGAGGTACGAAGACTCGATCTTAAGCTAATAACTTTCAGTTCTGAAGACTTTCAAGAGAAATTTCATGATCATAATTACACTTGAAGTTAAACATACCCCACATAGTGTCCTTACGGGAATATTCACCTCTAAAAATTAACAGGAAATTTTCTTTAGAAAAAGTTGATGTAACTTCTCTTCTGCAACAAATTTAATTTTTGCTTGAATTTCGCTAAACGTTTACAATGAGTTCGATAACATATTTCTACTTTGTTCCACGTTTTGTTATGGAATGTTTGGCATTCTGATCTTTTTCTACATAGGGAGAGTGAGAAATGTATTCACATTTCACAATAACTAAAACCAATGGTTGTTAAAAGAAACGCGGCAATGTTAGGAAGTTTTAAAGGAAAGAAAAACGTTTGTTATTTTCTTATAATTACTATAGTTTAGAGTTTGCGACATTTAATGCTAAATTGAAAATATCTAAACTGGGATTGTTGATTTAAAAGTTATATTGTTTGCATGAAATTTTAAGCTTTGTCATTATATAAGATGATTATATTCTTTACAGATATTCATATAGACTTTGTAGAGTAAAACCAAAACAATAATGAACAAACATAAACGAAGTAAATTGTCACCCATGACTAAAATATGGAGATGCAAAGCAAAAAGAGTTCCATCCAGCTCCAAGAAGATACAATAACGGATTCCGTGTGAAACAACTAATAAACAAATGAATAATTTGTCAATCAATTCCCCACACCAAGTCGAGACTGCAAGTGCACATTGAGAAGAAGCAGTGAAGATAGAAGAGGTACCAGATACCCCTAGACAACCCACATTGTGTGTATCTCCAAAACCAGTCTCAACAATTGGTAAAAATGATGAAATTGCAACAACCGACGTTGAGTTTCAAGAATTGCATTCCATGCAACAAGCATTCAAATCAATCAAAAACTGGAACTATTTACAACCAGGAAGTGAGATAGAATGGTTAACTATCACTCAAGACTTTCTCAAAGGATTTCCAAATGTGCATTCTAAACAGAAATTGCAACTGAATATTGCACTCATGAAATTTCATGCAGAAGCCAAAAAGATGGCTTTATTAAAACTTCACAGAGCCATTGAAGAAGAAGATTGCGACCCACTGTACAATTCTTTCAGTGGATCACAGTAAATTATGAAATGTCAAAAAGACAGAAGATGCTATTGCTACAAAAAGCAATAGAAAATAAAAAATTTGATTGGCAAAACAATCCAGCTGATGAAATATAATTGGCAATTCGAGAAGCCCACTTAACAATTGGTGAAATAACTGAAAACCAATTCTTATCAAACCTGATGAAAGAAATTTTAAGAAACTGTATGCCTAGTGCATATTAGATTGCTGGGATGAACATCGCTGAGATGTTGCAAAAGATACCATAAATTTGGAAAGAATGCGGTTCTCATGAAATCACATTCCAGAGTAGAAAACAAAGATGCATGAGAAATAATTATGATAAACATCATGGTTATCATGCCCAAGTTACCAAAAAGAAAACCCGATATCAAGTGAGATTGTATTATTGTTGCAGACAAAAAGTACATCTGGCAAAAGATTGTTCATGGAATAAGACCATGAAACCAAGCAACTTGGACTAAGTATCAACATGGATGATCTATGTGACAACCATGAGTGAACTAGTGAAAGTGTCTATAATCTGTGTTGACGACACATAAGAGATTGAAAAAAGCTAAGTGCTATCTCTAAAAGATTAGAACTCAGTGTCTACCTTTTAAAGGATCAGAACTAAGTGTCTTCCTTGTAAATTTTAAGAGTTGCAAATAGAATAGCGATTGTGAAATGGAATAGTAAGTATTCGCCAAAATCTGATCAATCAACCCCATATAAGATATTCTTGAATGTTAGCAACGATCACAATCTTGTCTTGTAAAGTGATTTTCTAGATGTATATTTCTAGCAATTGAATGGAAATACTGCTTAAGTTGATAAGCTTTTCATAGGATTAAGAGATTTTCCTATAACATCTTTAATCTGAGTTAATTTTAGTAGTTAACGTTTATAAATTCCTAGAAATGCATTCGGTATCTGTATTAAAGTTTATTTCTCTTATTAATTGTTAAAGAAGTTTTGTTTCCTTTGTATTTATTTATCGTTATAGGATAGTTTAAACTTACAGTCAACTGTGAGTAAAAATGACTTCTAAAATTCAACAACTATTAGAGACATTGATAGATTACAGTACTGAAGAACAATATTCACCTAGGTAATAATGTGAGAAAGCCGTGAATTAACTAATGAATTAAAAAAATGTTCTTGCATCCAAATTTGGAGCTAGTAGCTGTTCAAATTCTTTATGTCAATAATGTCGTAAATTAGATAGTGTTATCATGCGAAGGTGAAAACAAAATTTGGTATCATGAAAGGTTCCAACTTAAGTAAAAAGTTATTTGTTGTAACAATTGTTAAAGTGATTATTGAAATCTTATGAAAATTGTTTGTCGTTGAAGGAAAACAATAACCATGAATAGTGTATATGAATTGGAGAAATTAGTCTCCAATTGTTCAGTAGCTAACGTTGATACATCCTCTATGTATGAAACAGAAACCACATTTGTAACACCGAAAGCTCGTTCTGATGATCAAATCGTGGTAACTGTTGGAACGAAGAATGGAAATCAAAATGCTTATCATGATGAAAGACACAATTGTTCAGAAAACATGAAATACTTTAGCAAGGAAAAACAACGTAATGATCCCTTGCAGATCAATAAAGAACCTGCAGAATGTTTAATATCTGAAGTAAAGAACTCATCAGGTGAACAACCGTGTGGTACATCAGAAGAATTGAATGACATTATTACCATAGGTCAAGACAATATCCATGATGGACAAGATTTTCTACTAACGGATGTGAACATTGTAAATCTGGAAGAATCCCTACAAAGTTCTTCAATAGAAAAAGTCCCAAAAAGTCAAGGTAAAACATCACCAAAGGTAAGTAACGATAAGGAAATCGAGAAAATTGCAACCTTGAAAAATGATTCGCAAAATTTCGGAAAGAAAGACATGACAGAATTTCGAAAGCGTATACTAAATTTGCAGTGAGAACTTAATCGCTTTTGCTCACTTTTAAGCNATCTTTTAAATATTTTACATCCTAAAGTCAGTCCTAAATCTCTTNAAACAAATGCAAATCAAGAAGATATCCACTTAACCCCATTACAATTAATTGCAGTGAACAATACCTTGGCTGAACGTATATCTTGGAATCCCTCTGTTAGGAGGATCCTCACGGCCAAAGATCTTTCTCAAATTGGATGCTATAAATGCAACAAAATCGGTCACATTGCTAAATATTGTCGTAATAGGAAAAAATCTAATTTCACGTCAAATAAATTTAGGCATAATCCTTACAAGCACCAAAAACGACCTTCATGTGGTCCTAACATCTAATGTTAGAAGAAACGAGTTAATCCATTCCCACTCATCTCGTACTTCTGAAGTCCTTTCATGTTGATTTTGAGTTAAAAGTGTAATTTTCCCCTTGTTTTCATAGTAAAAATGTAAATATTTGTAATAAAGATTGATTTTCATTGGTACCAACTCCTTTGACAATAGTGATGGAATTAACGATAACATTTTGTAAAAATGATTGACGTAATCAAGATTGGAAGCAATCGTGAAATTGATCCTAATTGCAGATAAATCTCTCTAACATCAATGCATCAGAACTCCAAATTGCCACGCAAACTGACTTTATGAAAGTAAGAAAAGTATGTTCTCTGAGACATTAGGTAACATACCCTTGACTAAAATTTTGATGCCATTAATGACTGTCCCAAATTGAAAATTGTTGAATTCATTATATAAAGTCCCTATGAAAGATACTATGGTAAACTTCTCTTGAAAATTCATAAATCAGAAAATATCAGCAAGTTATATTCGTTGACAATTATTTCTATCAGAAAAACTTGCATTGGAGACATTAGTCTAGAGACTTTGTGATGCTATCTTTTATGATAACATCCTTATACGTTCTAAATGTATTTTAAAATAGTTCTGTTCATCAGTCACCATACCCAGAGTGACCACGCATTCAAAACAAATTTTGAAAAGTGCTGAGAGAAAAGGTCATATCTGGTATGAAAATCCAAATTCTTAAGATAACTAATTTTGAAACAAACTGATTCACTGAAATGTGGAAACAAACTCGAAAGATGAGATACAACGTCATTTGCAACGTTGAATCTTTATCAACATTAAGTATGGAAGGCACCCTAGATGGGAGAGATTCGTTGACAAAAAGGAATTTGAACAAAAATTTATTTTCATAAGTTTTCCTTGTCATCCTTTTAGTCGGATAGATCATAAAAATTGATGACCAACATTTGCTTATTTTTAAGGTATCATAGAACTTCTCAACCGTATAAATTAATCAGTCAAACAACATTGACTGTTGGTTTTGGCAAAAATATGTTGTTTTACATCTCTAATGATGTAGCTAAAAGAAAAACCTGCGGATGCCGTTGCATCAAGTTTAAAGTTTGGAAATTTTCCAGAAAACTTTACTTTTGCATTCAAAGACACAAATGGTATAAAACTTTTATTCGCAAGGTAATATCTTTCAGTAAAAGGGGTTGCGAGTCTCATCAATAAAAGAAGGTTCTTGCAAAATCATATTGAAATTTATAAAGTCTTTTATCAGTTTCTCCTACTTTACACATGAATGCGAGTTCGACAATGTTCTTCATGACGACAACATCAATTCTTGTACGAAGTTCATGAGGAATCTTCACATGACCTTACATCATCAAAGAAGGACCTCACTTTAAGTATCTCGGAAGAAAATAATATTACGAGAACAATTTTACACGTTGCTAAAGGGAACATAGCATCTGAGCGATTTCGGAAGACAACTCGATCAAGATTTTCGATCTGATTCATGTTTCGTATATGGAGAAGAATTGCACCATTATCGTTTCTATTAAAGGAATACCCTCTGGGAAGAGACCATCCAAACAATGTCCTCATCAATGAAGAACTTCCGATTTTCTTTAGTATCTTCAGTCACTTCATTCATTCAACTCTTCTAAATATATCCAACATCTTCAATTTAACAGAGCAGGAAGGAATGTTGAGTTTGCGTTGCATCCTCAACTTGAAACGTCTCGTGACTCTGAAATACAAACAAAGGAAGACTTCAAACGCAAGTCAAGAAAGCGACTTAGAAGCTTGTCAATGGTTTTATGAAATAACAATGATTGGTACGAATATTGAAACACCAAAAAGTCGCATCACCAAATGGTCTGAATTCCAGGAGAATGAAGTTGGAACAAAGTAACAACTAAAAACACTTAGTTTACAAGGACGTTGCATTGTGTATTTATTTAAATCATTGTGTATTTATACTCCACATGTAATCGCAAGTCACAATTAGGAAGAAAGTAACCCAAAACATTACAGAAATTATTTACATTAACAATCCGTATGAAATTATAAATAATATTCCCGATTTAAACGGATAAAAACGAACTACAACGGAAAGCATTCCGGATTACGTCAAAAACGGTAGGCGGAGCTTATGGTACCACCGGAAAACCATTCTCGAACGTGATTCGTTGAAAACAAGAGTGACGTTTCGAGACGTGGAAATCAGCCAATGAGAGTAGAGGAGACCGGAGCGGCGCTGGGTATAAATACTCGCGCAATCGCCAGGTTCAGGCAGTCTTCATCTAACCTTCCTAAGAGAAGCAGCAAGTTAAACCATAGGCATTACCAAGCTTAACTTTTTGAATAAGCTGTGGGCATACCAAGCTTGAGCTGTCTACGGGTAGTCTGTTAGACTGAGACCTATTGAATTTATGGCAATATGGGTTACTCTCTCCTATGAAAGAAGTGAACTCTTGTTAANCCCCTGTTGTTTGCAGTAACGTTTGTTACGTGCTTTAATTTATGATACTTGCATTAACCCCTGTTNTTTCGAAATAGTTTCTGACAGATNTAAGAATAAATGNGCAGTGTTAAAAGCTGACTTAACAAAACCATGAGTGAATACAATTTCGTCTAGTGTTAATACTGAGCGCAAAGTCGAACAACAAAGGGCGGGTCCAGGTTTCTTAATTGTTAAATTAACCAGTGCTCTCGAGGAACTGTTCTAAATAACACAACTTGAATGTTACAATTACCAACTAGATTTCCCACAAACATAGATTGCTTGTCGAAGCTCTAGATGTTAAGGAAATCAGCTAGAACAGTTTCTCGTAAATTTTACTAGGAAAAACGTGTCTACATTGCGCTTATTTCATATGGTTAGCTGAGGTTCTTGCGAAAATACTTTGCTGTGCAAAACTTGTCTTCATGCTGTTTACCATCAGCCTATATCGTAGAGCATTAAAGCACTATATTAAGCCGATGCAACCGATGCGGCTGCACTGGGCCCCGCGCCATGGTGGTTGGGCACGTTTTTTATTTTTACCAGATACTCCTTGCGCATGAGAATTGTATAAAGACATATAAATCTCATTGTTAGCAAATAATTATCTCGTTTGAATGAACAATGAATTTCCTCTAATTAAACCAGAACCGTCGCCAGAAAGTCGTCAACAGGGGAGCTTTACATTTGTGCGGGGGCTTTGCGTTCGTGTAGGGGGGCTTGACATCCAAATTTGACAAAAATTCCACGAATTTATAGTGTTCCATATTTCAATTTGGGGGGCTAAGCCCACCAAAGCCCCCCCGTGGCGACGGGACTGAATCAAACGAGCGTTATATCTACGCTCTACTACGTCCCACTCTTCAAGGATAGAATTTGATTTTTACTAGTGCCAGTTGTTAGTGAAGTAGACCTACAGCTACTGCAAACAAGGTGTGTAGTGATTCAATTGGCAATGAACCGGTCAAGACGAGTGTCTGTTCTACTACCTTTGACGGCAGTTCTGCTAACGTAACGTTGTTCAGTTCTCGAAAGAATCTTCAGTTTTGGAAAGTTTTTAGTTGGTTACGAGTCATCTGCATTTTGACAAAGGCGTGCAGTTTTGCTTCATGGAAGATTTTGACACAGACTAGATATTTTAATATTTTGTCAAAATAAAATAATTGTACCACATTGAAACAAACGACAAAAGATAAGAGGTTGGTCCTGTGGAAGATAAAAATCTCATGCAAACCAGGGAAAAATTTTGTGAAGTGTTCGAACTTAAATATGCCTCCTTTGTCTACAAAATTGTTCGGCGTTATTTGTCGGTCATGCAAGTACTTTTATCATTTGCTGCCCCACCAAACTTTTATTGTGATTTCCCTATTTGCAAGCGTAAATCGGTAGGTAGTGTGGCAGTTCCCTTCTAAAGAAGAAGAACAGCACACTTTTAGGACAACTTCGTGAGAGCACTGGTTAATAGGAAGTGTCCATGGCACGCCTAAGTTAACAATTAAGAAACTTACACCCGTCGGTTTCGCTCGACCCGCTCAGTTTATCACAACAGGATTGTATTCACTCATGGTTTTATTAATACAACGTTAAGCACTGCGACCTTTATCTTTTAATTCAAACAACAAGAGCTTACTATAACATGATGTATTGACATACACATAGAGATTTATTACCAGTAACAGGGGCTAGCGCAAGTTTTATTCTTTCATGGAGGAGAGAGAGGCCCAAATTGTCAGCGGCATCATAGTCACTAAACCGTGAATTTCTTTTAGGTAATCTAGTCCATTGGTATGCCCACTTGGACTAAGCCAGCTTGGTATGCCCCCTGCTGGATGTTCTGCCTAAGTCAGTTTGGTATGCCCACTACTGGTTTAGGTGTTAAGCTTGGTATGCCCAGTGCTCAACTGACTGAACCTATCAAGGACACAAGTATATATAAATTTTCTCGAGCATTTTCACTGGCTACTCGGATGACGTCATGAAACGTCATTACGTCGAGTTCAGACTTTTCGGAGTTGCCAGTGATTTCGGTTACGTTTTTCATCATAATTTGGATTGTGTTCTGTTATTATTTGTTTTTATTCGTTTGGATCGAAAATATTATTTATATTTTTATCTGAATTGTTGACAGAATTGTTTTTATAAGGTTTTGATTTGCTCTCTT
>JGI24021J15306_10010180_pt1 | contig 11652 bp, 9 predicted proteins | sample Ectturendosymbi1_FD_15306 | JGI IMG/M metagenome (IMG submission 15306)
TTAAACCAGAACAGTCGCCAGAAAGTCTTCACTATAGGGGGCTTTACATTTGTGCAACGGGACTTGACGTTCCGAAATGTTTGATAAAATCTCCACTGATTTCAGTGCTTCATATTTCAATCTGAAGGGGCTGCGTAAGCCCAGCACTGCTCCCCGTGGTGACGGGAGTGTTTTAAACTTCCCTTATGCTGTCATTATTGAAAAACGTACAAAATGCTACAATCACCGAATCAAGTAAGACAAAACAGAGCACAGTAAACAATTAAAAGAGGTTTTTGTCCTAGCATTCTTCATTACAAAATTACCTAGGAATTCAATAAAATTTTTGCCTGAGTTGTTACTTTTAATGCACCGAACGCTTAGTGTGGGCAACCTCTCTTGGAACATTGCGACCCCTTTAATTCAGTTTTAATTCTTTTGAATCGTGAAAAAACCTTCCTCCTGAGCAGTTGCTGTAGTAACCATCAAGCTAAGAAATAAGGGTCCGCAGGGTTGGATAAACTAAGAACCACTACTCTAAGGCATCAGACCCAAACGCGCTTTTGTCATTTTCTTGGCGTTACCCTTTCCTTTGTTTCCTTGGGGTAAGAGTTCTGTGGTAGCCAGTTGGCAAAGTGACTTTTGCTTGCTATTCAAGCTCTCTCTGATTTGCTTAGCATGGGAGAAGTACAAGCTTGCGCAAGTACTCAAGCAATTTGATTTCTGAATGACTTTGTTAAAGAAAATTTAAACGGAACAATCGCATCTAAAAATATCAGAGGAGCTTTACGTAATAGAAACGTTAACAAAACGGCAGTATTGTTCAGAAGAAGCAACTATGTTTTTATTGTAGAGTAAGATAATGCTCATAGCCCTACACAACATGTAGGTTGTAGTCCACATAGCTCTTATCTGCAGTGCAACTTTTAAGCTTTGATCAGGTGCATTCCAAACACGAACAATCACAAGGTCTATCGCCTGATTCACACGTAACAATCGGTACGATTCAGCAAATACAGGACGCAGCCAACGTGTTACTTTCGTTGAATGAGTATATCGACACGACAGTCGGCATGCGGCTTGACCAACGGTCATCTTGAGATTCATGGAAATTCGTTGGAAGACCCTGGTGTTTACAAGACGGAGTCTGAATAGGTGAAAAAACTAAATTCTAAATAAACTAAAAACAAATAAAATTTTGACGAATAATTGTCGAACTGATCATATACCGGCAATTGACTCTATGCGTACCACAGTTTGATGGAGGCCCCCTTGGATCTTGAGGCCCTAGGCTTAAGCCTATAGGTAAATCCGGCCCTGGCAGGGATGTAGTTCTAACGAAAAAGGTGTGGGAACACACCCAAAAAACTAGCCATTTTAAAACAGCTTCACATTCATTGAAAAAGATGTGGGAACGCTGTTCCCACGCGTTCCCGACCCACTACACCTCTCGAGCAAACGAAAAGAACTTATAAGCCCGAGGTGGCAGTTGCCCTAGCTAGGTGGTAGTTATTCTCGTGGCAGTTATCCTGGACGGCGATTGTCCAGTGGCTGTCGTCCCAGAACCCTTCCTTTCCTAAACGACTGAGATACTTTGAGTTAGTTGCGGCTATATTACACTGCAATTCACTATATGGTGCAAAAGATTCACGTTTGAGTGCTTGTAATTTCACTCAATGTAAATCTTGCGGAACAATGAATAAAAACTAATCAGAGACTATGCTTTCTGATTTCCTTTTTATAATTTCCTTGCTTTTTCAATACTTTGTGCATATTTTGACCAAATTCAATGCTTTTTCAACGTCATGAAAAACGACTTTGTATTTCAATACCGCATGGGAGCGTCACGAAGCATGCACGACCCTGATCGGGCACATTCACGTGGCTCTGCTAAGCATTCTTGTCTGTTTTATCAACCTGCGTTGTGCAGACAGTGTGTGTTTGCACTATGGACTTCGTGTCTGCTTGCAAATAAATTCAATTCAGAGGTTTTTCTTCATTGGCGTTTATTGCACTTTGAAATTGGGCGCAAAGATCAATGCAATTACGCGCGACTGCTGAACCAATCTGCAGATTGCAATTTCCATAAAAGCAGTTCAAATACATCCTCTTTCAAGATCCGTGCGTTGGACTGGCTGACAAGGAACGGTTTCCGGAGTGCATTCAAAACATAAACAGACATGCTTGCTGATGGGAGCATCCCACTAGGGTCCACATTGCGTTTCACACATTTTTACGCAGAAGTACACCAAACACCAAATAGGCACGCCGAGAAAAAACGCTTCGCTAAATTACTCGCAAGCATAAATAGCTATTAGAGATTTGCGCAGAATAATTTAGCCGTTGGTTCATTCTCACGCGAAGCAAGTCTGATGCAAAAAATACTTCGGCGCTGAAGTTAACTGAGAACGAAATGGCTCCCACAAAAATTAGACGCTGGTTCACAGGATAATGATGGATGATAATCATGCTCTTCCCCACTTCGCAGGGTTCAAATGCAGGGCGGGACATAATACACGGGGTGCTTGCTCGAAGCGAAAACCACAATAGAACTATAACTTGCTCTTTGGTCGTCGGTCAGAAGCGTCAAAGCTTGTCTTGAAGTTTCCGCCAGTGAAAGCTTGTGCCAGCACATCTTCCAACGAACTCACGTAGATTAGATCTATTTGCTTGAGAATGTTTTCTGGCAAATCAGCCTTGACGTCTCGTTCGTTTCTCTTGGGGAGCAAAACCCGTTTCATTCCAGCTCTGTGCGCAGCAAGAACCTTCTCCTTGATGCCTCCGACCTTAACATAAAGAGCAAAATAAACTATCCCTCGTCACACATGGCGACGGATAGAAGAAACACACAAAGTTTCGGGAGGTCGGCTGTGCTTCACAATAGCTTGTAACTAATATATGCATCATGAGATTTCAAAACTAAACAAAAATGAACTGTAACGTTTTACCACAAACCATTATGCTTACTTTTACATTTGGAACTAAAAGAAACAGATAATACGAAAAGGACGCTACGGTAGCAAACACAAACAGATTGTGGGATGAACCAGCGTTCTCCAAACGGGGTGCACGACTAAAGCCACCGGGGTTTGTGCATGGGGTTCATCACCAAATCTGCAGATGTGCACAGCGATAAAGTATTTACTGAGGTTCATCATGGCCGCCATCAGGAAGTAGCGATGAAAACATGAGTGCTCAACTCAGGCTATCACATAATACCTTGCAACATATTTTTTCTATTACGTGATCAATCAGCTGTCGTGTCACTTCTGAAAGGGTAAGTCTTACCACCAATAGGTCACTGACAAATATTATTAGAAAGTCTCTATTTCGCCTTTAAAAAGAGGCCGTCAGTTGCACTGAGAGATCAGCAAACTGCTTGTTGCAAGTCATTTAAATGAATGAGGTTTGAGATTTAGTTTACTACTTTTTATTGATGATACCACAGAAGATGAAGAACTGCTTGTTCTCTGAACGCACACATGTCAGAAAGCAGCGGTATAGGGCTGTATGCTGATTTTGGTATAAAAGCTGTCCGAATGAGCTGTTTCCCAATCCCAACTGATTCAAATACCCTCGACGTACTTGTGTGAAAGCGGGCTTTCATGCTTGAGCCAAATAAAATGCAAGAAAACAAATTTAATCCCAAAAAATTGATCTTAAATGCGAGTACTTGAAACCGAACAAAATTCCTCGCTACGACTTAGTGGTAGAAAGATCGCACCGGAATTAAACAACAAACAAACTTTAGCCTTGTTGCAAGCTTCTGAGGAATCTGCCTGCTTTCTGCTTTCGTTCTTCTGCGACAATTAAAACTTGCAAGCGTATCTATTTTTCATAGTTATAGGCCACAAACATGGCGGCAAGTAAATCAGTCACAGTTTATTGACGGGGAATTAAACAAGTGCCGTTTTTGTTAAGAAATCACAACAGCAAAAGCACGTATTCCGACCGTTGACTCCTCATCAGTCGAATTTTAGCCATAACTGGGCAGTAACAAGCGTTTTAAATGAAGAGCTGTCAAAACAAGCTTTCTCTTTAGTGGGATATGCGTGGTAGTGCTGCTGCTTTTCCCAAATAGTTAAGACAAGGAAGAACCTGCCATTTTGTATCTTTGCGTCACTAATCGCCTGTTTGTCTTTCGTGATGCGTTGTCATTATCATGTTAGTGTTAAGCACGCGCCCTGTTTTTGTCAGCTTACTTGTGGTCTCTTTCTGACCTAATAAACTTTCAATTTCCTTAGATGCAAGAACATTTGAGCAAATGCTTGACCTTGTCATCACATAGTATGTACTCAGTAGTGGTGGACACCAGCAAAACATGATGAAAATGCTTTGATGTGGTTATTAGGGTACATCAATATCAAGAGTGCATAAGATCAAAGGGACACTTGCCAATGCGCACGAGAGGGAAAAGTTTCCAAGAGCCCTGTGACAAATGATACATGCACAAAAAATTCAAAGCGTGCAGCCGTTTGTTTTTCAGTGTTTTCTCAAATGATTTTAGAGTCAACTGAATTGATCGTGAATTTACAAAATTTACAAGACGTATACATGTGGATGTTGCGGCCTAATAGTTTCACCCAATGCGGATTAGCGTTGCATCGCACGTTCATAGGCTTCCTGTGCGCGCGGGACGTTTGATACAAAACTTGCAGTTTACTCGCCAAGTGCACCACCGCCGTAATACGAAGGAATTACAGCGCACGACATAAGAAAAACAAAGCAACACCAAAACAACTGCGCCACTGAATACTGCAAATCTATCACGACCAGGGAAGTGGTGCCAGGCAACCGCACGTTCATACAAAGCAGCGTTCTTGATTCCAATCACGTCTCGGGCCGAAGCACGAGGAGCTCCTGCACGAGTTTCTAGCTTAGCGGACCCACATTGTGCTGCATTTCCACAGGTAGGGTCTTAAACTCGTCGCTTCAAGCACAACCAAATGAACGTTACAGTGCCATGAACTGGGTCGACTCAATTTAGTTTTTCAAAGATGCGATGACTCGAGTCGAGTCTTGGTTGTTCAACAAACCCGACTCAAACCAAAATTTTTTGTTGTATGTTTTTGATTTCACAGCCAATAAATGCAATCAGGCTTTACCCAAGCTCGGCCTAGTCGGGCGGACTACTATTCGACTTTCAGGGGAAATAACCCGGTAATGGGCACATCGAGAAGAAGCAACAAAAAAGATCTGCTGCAAGTGCGTGTAAGTTATGCACAAAAGAGACTGTTGTCATGACACTTACAGGAAGTACGAGCCCTCTCAAAGTGATCTCCCCAGTCATAGCGAGGTCAGAATGGACCAGTCTTCCCGAGAATAAGGACACCAGCGCCGTGACTATCGTGACGCCGGCGGAAGGGCCGTCTTTTCCGACAGCCCCAGCGGGGAAGTGCAGATGGATGTCGGCGTTCGACAAACCCGCCCGTTCTGTGAAAAAAACAAACAGCGTTTTTTTTATCGCACGCAATGCAGTATAAACACTTAACGGCCGTTTTTCTTCCGCTTGCACAACGGAGCCACAATGAACAGCTCGGCGAAGTGTTTTGGTTTACCTAAGGCGGAACACTGCAAGGTCGTGGTGCTCTTGCGTATCAGCATCAACGGTGGCGAAATTTCAAGAGAACGCAACTGTGTAAAACATCTAAATACCGAAAATGTTGCAAAGCGAGGTTGAACTGTATTTTGAGACCAAACGGTCTCTCAAAACGTCTTTACAAAATACTGAACAAGTCCATGCAGTATTAGCAAATCATTAAATGCACTGCTGACCTTCTTTGCTCAATCGTAACGAATCTATGTTCGACCGTAGCCAGCTGACTGCAAGTTGCGCTGACTCCTTCATCACATCCCCAAGCTGTCCTGTCAGGGTTATCTCGCCGATCCCGGACCCGCCCTCTCTGCCGCTGTCCATGCGGCTGGCCTCGACGTACATGATCTCGCCGCCAGTGCGGGTCCAGGCCAGGCCAGCAGCAACGCCGGGCCTATTTAACAGCTGGGCGCTTTCTCGGTCGTACAGGATTGGTCCTGAATCAAACAATATTCAGTGGTGCATCTGCCTGCGACAAGCACCAAGCACAACACCATTCAACAAAACCCCACGCTTTCCGACGCTTTCGTGATTCTTCCAAGGTGGAGAAAACTACGGGCAAGCAAAACTGTACTCACACTGCAGAAGCGCGTATATCTTCCCAATCTAGAAATACTCAAACTTGGGCTTCTCGCAAGGGAAGAATGATATTATTCACTGATTTAAAGTAGGTGAAGTAAAAAGGGCAAACGCTTGATTTATTCTTACAGTGTTTCTTAAACATTTGTGGGTCACGGGCCCCTAGCAACAGTAGCATGACCACACGGCGGCGATGCTGGTAAAGGGAGTGGCGCTTGTGTATAGGATTGAAAATGGAAGTAAGCGTCAATCAGCACGTTGCAATAACGCCTACTGGAATGTCAAGAACACTTTTTACGAGAGTTTTTTACATATGACTGCCACAAGCGCTTTTACAACACATGTACTGGGGTCAAACTACATCGTCATCCTTAAAGCTAGAATTTTTCCAAGTGACTGTTTGCAAAAGAGGCCATAACAAATTGTGCTTACAGAATTCAAGCATTGTAATCACTGGTGAACTTGCAACATGATATTTCAATAAACAAAGAAAGAGATAAATACCTAAGATCTCTTTGACGGTGTCAGCGTCAATGTTGATTGCGGCTGCTTTTTTGCTTCCCTCGCCCGCGCTGGCCACCTTTGAACATAAACACAATGCACGGTTGGATAAATGTGAGCAACACGGTGTGAAGCTAAAGCGTAAGCCGCCTGAAATGAAACACTGTATAATCGAAAACTTAGGTAAGAATATAAAAAAAAAACATTGTTGCTTAATAACCACTGAGTGTGGTATGTGTCATTGCTCTCTATGTTCTACACTACACGATACCCATTTAACATTTACACACAACTCCTTGGCAGGGCAGAAGTGTTCGCGTTTGTTCACTACAGGGAGGCATTGTGAAGCGAAAAAGGCTTTAACTTAAATCCAATGTAGTCAACCTAGAAACCCTCGTAGCAACTCACTTGAACCGCTACCGCTCTGCACACAGCGGCCAGCTTTCGGTCCAGATCGCGCACACCCGCCTCGCGCGTGTACTGGCCAATGATCGACATGAGCGCCTCGGGAGAAAGGCTTATCTTCGCGACTGCGTCCTCCTGTTCCGGGAGTGGCAAGCCGTGCATGCCCAGTTGCTTGGGCAACAGATGTCTCTGGGCAATCGTGAGCTTTTCCTCTTGGGTATAGCCTGGTACCTGGGCGAGAGAGGGCGCGATCAAAGCAGAGTACTGACCGTGAACTTCGCAACAGAATCCAAAGGTTGGGACAAAGTGAAACGTTAGACTTGCAAGTTAGCACAGAAAACAAGATAATTTAACAATGCGAAAACCACAGAACAAAAAAGCAAAGAACTTTCGCAACAAACAGTTCGCAAGCGGAACTTGTCGCAACAAGAAAAAAGCGTATCCGCATAAATACAAACCAAAAAATCCTTTTAAATATGAGACAGAAACGGGCAAGCGTTTACAGGTGACGCCGTAACATACTTCAATCACTTCCATGCGGTCGAGCAAGGCAGCGGGTATGGTGCTCGTGGTGTTCGCAGTTGCAATGAAGAGGACCGACGACAAGTCGAAAGGCACGTTCAGGTAGTGGTCGACAAACGTGTGGTTTTGTTCCGGGTCCAGAACCTCAAGAAGAGCGGCGCCAGGATCGCCCTGCAGGCCCTTACCTGCGGCCAGAAACGAACTGCTTGTGCACCGACGCAGACATGTGCAGGTGGCCAAACAGAAGCGTGCTTTGAAAATCAAGGTCACACTGCACCGCACGTGTGCTATGATAACAAATGTCTTTCTCGCTGCACAGCTGTAACTGAAAGGCTACACAACTTTAAAAAAACATCAAGTGCAACAGTTCAACATCCCTCCGTTCGCAACGATTTAAATGCAAGCATACCGAACGCGTCACCTACGTAACCACCTAAACCGAGTTGTAAGCGAACGGATCCATTTCGTAACGTAACTCGCAAGAGGTCCACACTACCCAACTACAGTGATATGATTTCGGGATTAGCTGTTCATCCGCTGCTTGTTCGTGCTATAAACAATTGGAGAAAAGCCCACAGTAGTTGTGTTTTACAGACTTATACTTGGGGCAATGGCGTCGTGGTGAAACTTCTGGCATAACAACGTAACTTGTCATAAATCTATGCCGTGAAATAAACGAACATGCGCTTTCACCCAGTTAAGCAACATTCGCATTTTTTCCAAAAACTGGAAACGGGCCACCACGATGCTTTGGACTTCAAGCAACATTTAAATTCAAACTATCCTTGCAATGCGGCAAGATTAACAAAAGATTTTGCCGTGGAGCGGGTTGAACATGTCTGTCCAGGAGCTGCACAAAAGTACCTCTCGCTAAGTTTACGGAAAGTTGCAAACATGAACAAGCAAAACATAAGCACTATACCAAAGCCACAGCGGAAGCAAACATTCGCAAGAAAAGGAACTGAAAACAATTTCTAAGGTCTGCGACAGCTAGTTACAAGAGAAATAAACAAAATTAAGTGGACGACCAATGATTTGTACTGACTTGAAAGACAAAACAAAAAGAAACGCATCCTCAACAAGGCAACTGGCGATTTCAGAATAGTACATCCTAAACTCGAAACAGTTCTGTTCATCTTACTTAACAACCTTACGTTAGCCTACTAAAAGATCGTGTCAGTACCCAATTTGTCCACTTCATCTAGAAGAAACACCGGATTGTTGACGCCAACTGTTTTCAGCCCGCTGATGATCCGACCAGGCATGCTGCCGACGTAAGTGCGCCGGTGGCCGCGGATGTCAGATTGGTCGCAAACTCCACCTACGCATACGAGTAAGTTGCCTTGGCAAAAACTAGAGATCGACCTATATGGCTCTTTGAGGGCCGATACCGATACATCGGCGGATCGGCCATTCGATAACCGATATTTCCTAATTTTTTAATACTGTTTTCTATTTCATTATCAAACACATAATGTATTCTACGCCTTGCCTTTTTTACAAAAACTTCAAAATTCAGGATTTATGAGCTAAAATTTTTCTAATTGCAGCAATTTTTCAACATTTTGCTATGATTTTTAATTAATCTGATTAATGATGATGCTTTTGTTTCGGCTGCGACGACCGACGCGTGCTCCATGGTTGATCTTGTGTGCTTGTTTATGAAAACGCACCTGCTAGCATAGTCGCTGCGAGATAACTGTCTTGACTTGGTTTATTGTTCTTTCTTGCGCAAATTGTCTGCATGCGTGAGTGATATAGCAGCGTTTTGTCAACACCTACCGAGGCCGATCAAATCGGCCATCTTGGCCGATACCGATATATCGGTAAAACCCAAATATCGGCCCGATATATTGGTCTATCTCTAAAAAAACTACTGACAATCTCGATGGATCGTGCCGGCATACACGGGTTTACTGAACGGCCAGCGCATAATACGACGATACGCTGCAGCAGCAAGCAGATAAATTGAACTTTATGGACAAACCGTCCATATTCTCACCCCGCACGGCAAGAGGCACCAAACCGATTGCACTGTGAAATGATACTGTTTTCTAAACCATTATCGCTGCATATCAAACAAAGCACACACTTTATGTCAAAACCTAGCGGGGGCGGCTTCATGGTCACGTTGCAGTCACTCGGTTGGCGCAGTGTTGAATGCGCGATGCACCACGAACGGGATGTGTGCTACGAATAGCACCCACGTGTAAGTGGCGCGAACAAGCTACGATGGGGTGATCTCAAATTACTTCTTGCAGCCACAGTGCGAAGCTTTGCCGCTCGGGCTCCCCGGTCGCAACAGTAACAATGACAGAAGACCGCAACACAATTATCGGCATATCGTATCAAGGTTTGCAAGCACAAGCTGAAAAAACAAGATCCAACTCACCTAGCGAGATTCTGTGGAACTTTCTACCCAAGGTGCGAGCAATGGAACGCCCCACACTTGTCTTCCCGACCCCGGGGGGACCAACGAAGCAAAGAATGGGACCTTTGACGTTCTGCTCTGAGCCGGCTGAGTTTACCTGCAGCTGCCGGACGGCTAAATATTCCAGAACGCGTTTTTTCAATTTGTCCATGGAATAGTGATCTTCATCTAAATCCAACTTAGCTTGATGCAAGTCCAGTCTAAAAAATGAGAAATTCTTAAACATAGTACCCAATTTGAGGTCAAAGGTTACGTCCCGCAGTCCGGTGTGCGAAGGATTGGGAAGTTTGATAAAATTTACCCGAATTAGCTAGCTGCGTATGAAACAAAGAGCAACTCAAAAAAAGAACGGGTTCTTACCCCAGCCGAGATGGTAAGCTGCTCAGCAAGTAATGCACTTGTGGTGGTTATCAGGAAATCGCAGAGAGAAGACAAACAAGCTTCAAGCAAGAAAGGCGCCCTATAGTTACTCGACGGATATCCCGGCATTTTGCCACAAACACCCGCTTTACAACTTGAAAAACAAGTGCTGCATACTTTGCAAACATATACACAGTTTGTTGCATGTAGCAGGAAAGTTTCATTTCAGATTTATTTGGTGAAGTCTCCAACAGTTGATTTGTGTAGATGCGCGAATGACTGCCCAGGTCCGTTGAGTGACAGTCGGGGTCATAAATTTTGTAAAAGCACCAGTTGCTGCATTCACAGCTCCCATCGGTTTGAATTGCTGCTCATAACCAGGAGGTCGTGAGCGTCCGTTAGCGATTACGCCGGTAACTCGTAATGCTTCGAACACGGTTAAAGCTTTGCTTGAAGCTGTCAGCTATAACTTCCATCAATGGGTGCAGAGTGTTGTTCAGCAATGTTTGCATTGTGCTCCGAACTCAAAAGAAATTGTCAAATACTTCCAGTACTTCATGTGAAACTGTCTTTTACAAATGGGCTTTTCCAAGATGTGATATGAAGCCAATTTGCATCGATAAAATTTAAATCTAGATGTATGGCACGAAATCACACACAAAGGCTGAAAAATACGCCAAAATTTTGAACTGGGATGTATTTCAGATTTTGAAGCTTTGAAAGATTTCTATCCCTCGAGTCACTTTCGCAACTCCGAATTTCTCGACTGGTATCTATCCTGCTATCTGCAAAACAACACATCCCCAAACCTATATGCCTACACGTCTATACACATACACTCCAACAATAGGAGCGGCGTTGCAGAAAATCTCATTTTTCCGTCACTTATGATTACTCGCAATTATATTACATGCGCAACCACCACTCTTATTGCTTCCGCAACCACCGAAAGAGCGCTCTGTGCACTTAACAGCACAGTTCGATTTGACCTTTTCGGAGATCTACACGATTCAGCAACAGAAATTAACACGTACTGTACTTCAGTTATGTGCAAGAACGCCCGTGAAAATATCACTGTCGCAATTTAAAGCTTGAACACACAGCGTAAATGCGAGCTCCAACATCGGTCAAGCAGAAGGCTTGTAAAACGATGACGCTGCGCCCGCATAAGTACCTGTCAGCGGTCGCGTTGCTCCAGGGAAGCTCGGCCATGAGCTCCAGGTAGTTGTGGGTGAGGGCGTGGTCGGGAAGTGCGCTGGGCATCTTTTTCAATCTTTTCAAT
>JGI24021J15306_10010181_pt1 | contig 11652 bp, 4 predicted proteins | sample Ectturendosymbi1_FD_15306 | JGI IMG/M metagenome (IMG submission 15306)
TGTTTTTCTTCACAAAAAATATATATTCACAGCTACAATTTTCACTTGTCGGGTTCTGTTAAATTCCTGAATTTTTGTGCAGCCTACTTCCCTAGTTGGTTTCTAAAAATGGCCATAATACTTTCGCACAGCCATTTTCTTTATGCTGCGTTTGTGTCAATTCTGGTTTTTCAAAGTTTTGATCGTGTAATATTTGGCACATTTACTTCTTCCTGGAACAAGGTGGTGCGTGTTGCCTGACAGTGCAGGAACCACATATGGTACGCGATCAGAAAAAGTTTGGGAACCACTGCTCGAAAACAACACCAGACATAATATCAAGAATTTCATTTTGAATGACTGGGGTGGCCCACTGCGGATGAGCATTTAACTGAGGTTTCGTTTTTTTGTTCGCGATGGAATATCCTGGGACGTAGATGTAGAAGTTCCAAAAAGTTACCGCGGTTAGTGTCAGAAATTTGTTCTAAATTAGTTCGGCGTTCTTCGTGACCGCGTCGTGCAATGTTCTGTTGAGAAGAGAACAAAACAAAATCGATAATAATCTTTAAATACTTGGTTAAGCGCAACTTGTTGCTGGTGTGCAGTATCGAGCTGATCTAAAATAGACAGATGTTTTACGCTTTGCATTTGCTCTATACTTCATCCATTTTGTCATAGCATTGTGATGGCAAACCTTTTTGCGGGCTTAGTGAGCCGTCGTCCTTTTTCCAGTTTGTAAAAGTAAGCCTGTTGTCATACATAAACACTTGGCAAAGAAAACAACAGACTTGACGATTACCAACGTCATATGTCACCCAAGGATAAAGTTTAAATCAGTCACTCTTAAATCTCTCAAACGGTACTCTTTTCGGAACCTTTTTCGCTGACATTGCGTCAAATTTGGTTAATATATTCCTTCCACTGTGCTGCTATCATTCTAAACAATCGCAGAAACGTACATCACATTTACTTCATCACTTTTGCTACCTGAAGGATTCGGAGATTCTACGTTCAATTGAGATTTAACTTTTTTTGCATCATGCAGTTCATTATTCGCAGTAAAAGTATTTTCTGTAATATTTTTCAATATTTTGTCCTTTGCAGATGAACCAGGTTTGCCATTATCAGCCGCTTCTTTTTCTGAAATATTTTCTGGTGATGGTTTACTTAAAAAGGCACGCACTGTCTGCTGTAATATTTCCATAACTGGAGCAAAGGCTACTGCAGAACCGGAGTGAGCAATACCGATCTCTCTTTTCAGGTGTCAAGCGAAATTTCTGACTTCAAGCTATGCGCGCATGCACAGATTGATGTTCGACATATCAAACACGCTGAGAAAACTGATGATTAGGGCTCAGGGTTTAGTTTTTAGGTAAGTGTGTCGGGTTAGGTTAGAAAAAGAAAAATAATTGAGGTATAAGTTTACGTCAAATATTTTTAGTGGTTATAGTTATTCCCGTACTGTTGGTTGTTGTGGGCATCTGACATCTAACCAAAATGTTTTAACTTACACAACATATATCAAAAGAGTAAACGCCAAATTTTATTCCTTTCATCGGAGAAGCAAAATAACTGACAAACAATAATAGGTCAGGAATTTCGCAGAGGTCAGAAATTTCGCTTAACAACGGAATGGGACCATTCGGCAATGCCGTTTCGGTGATGGACGTTTCGGTGATAAATCATTTATAAGACATGATGCTGTTGATAGGAGCGCTTTTTTTGCACTTTTACAAAAAAGTTGTGTTCAGCGTTAGGGTTAAGGTTTAGGTTTAGGCTTTAGCCTTAGGGCAAACTAACATCCTTTTGATCTAACCTTTGAAATACAGTAGAATTCGCCTATAACGATTTCGGCTATAACGATAGTTTGCCTATAACGACTCTTTTTCTCCGGTCCCTTGAAGCGCCATTATAGGGCAATTCTACTGTATTTCAAAAACACACTTTTTCTTATAGAACATATGCGACCCCCATCGCCCAAACGCCTGTCGTCGAAACGTCCCGTCGCCGATCTCTCCTAGACCCCTTTTTTCCTTGTAATCAAAATCTATTTCCTTGTTGTATGCAGTGCACTGACACGAAGATGTTAAATCGTTTGTGGGTCTTTCCCACTGATGCGTTTTAAGTTTACCTTATCCCTTTTACACCCAGGTTTGTAGAGTCTTTGGTGAGATTTTATCTGCTTGCGTTATATAACTGGATCTAGTTTCTTGTCTGACACTATGAACTCGAGTCTATTGACTTGAGTAACGGGCTTTTATGTCTCTACACCAGGGGTGCACAAACGTTTCGCTATTACCGGCCGCATTACGTTTACTTTTTGAATTAAGACCGCTAGTGAGTTCAAGTTAATTTTTTTGAATTACGTCAAGGAACAGGATTTATCCGATAATATCCTATTTACTTTTGCCTGTTAAGTATGTCACAACGAAATGGCAAAGATTTTAATGAAATTATTCGGGCATAATTATGGAGGTCTGCTTGGCAGTCTTTCTATTGAGTATTCACATGCAGTGGACAAACATTTTGTAATAATGCACGGGAGCAAATTTTTGTCGATGCCGCATGCGGCCGTGGGACGGAAGGTTCTGCACCCCTTCTCTACACTAATCAATAACAAACCTTGGGCCTACTATGGACTCATCAATTCAGCTGGTGCTACATGAATGTTCACGCAGCATATTTTATTTCTTTTCATCCAGCAAATCATGTGATTTGCTCGCTGCAAGCAGGTGCGAAGAAAAGGACAATTTCAGTAATGCCGTTGGTCTATATCCCGGATATTCAAGATTCTAGAACGTCTCATAATTCTTTATTTTTACGAACGTGAGGCCGTGGCATCCCGTGTTTGTGCTCGAAACGAAAAGGAAAGTTTTGCAGGGCGACCTTAAGAAATTTTGCCAAATATATCGTGCAGCTTAACCCAAACTTTTTTGGATCTTGCTCGTATCTGAGGAGAGGAATTTACCCCTTGCTCCCGCCTCGTACGCCTTTGGCTTTGTGTTTCAGTGAAATGAAGTACCGGGGTTTAAAGGTCTATTAAGTTTGACAGAAAATTCTTGTTTCAAATATGTATGTATTTCAGTTGATATTTCTTGTTTGCGAAGGTGGACTATCTGTGTATGTTTAACCTCGTCTTGCTTTTTCACAATATTGCCAGGAGCAATTTTATACCTATGAAAACCAAAGCTGTCAATCAGAACAGTGCGGCCATTACCTGCAAGTGGTTTGGGCAGAGACAACCAAAATAGGCTGTGGTTATTCCCTCTGCAGGTGAGGCATAGGCATTTTTCTGACTATTACTAATTTAGAAATTCAGTAAACATGGTCTACATTTACATTTTGCTAGATTTGATATTTTCGGTTGCGCTTATTCGACTTTCCTGCTTAGTTTTCACAAAATTAAATGTTTAATTGGTTTCTGAAATTTGAACCGTTTGTTTTAGTTTCTTTTCTTTAGAAAAAGGTTATCGTTGCATTTGGTTCTTCAGTTTTAGTGCACAAAACAGCCATCTCAAACATACGTTCAATGTAGTTTGCAGAATCTCGTTTTTGCGCACGACGCTACAAGATAAGGGTGCTAGTTATGTAACGAGTTTAGGAAATTGCTTTAGCAGAGTGCAACGCTTTCAAATGAGTGAATGATATTTTCAAGTTTTAAGAAATATGCTGATTTCAATCTGCCGAAAAAAACTTCTCTGTTCTTTTTTGTTCTTGAGAAAACAATACTTGGGCATGTTGCAGCCCTGCAAGGGTTTTTGCTCAGCAGTATCTTCGATGTTAATGCCACACGTAAATCCATGGCCTATTTTTCGGAGAATCTCGGTCATTCAACGACTCATGCACTTTTGATAATGGCACAGACACGTTTTCTGCTATACCTGAACCTTTCTTCATGTTTTCAAAATCTTTGCTAAAATCAAGTTACAGCAGTTTTGTGCATCTTGAAAATTTAACCTTTACTACTGTAGCAGCAAGGAGCAGCTTCCTTACATCAACAAGCTTGCTGATTATCCTTTGTTGCTTTGCACTTTGAATTTGTTAGCTATTGTAGTTTTGTAGTCTTAGTGAATTCACAATATGGTATCAAATTATATGCATTTCTCGTCAGTTCTTTCAAACTATATCAACTACTATCAAATATTCAAAATTTTAGAATAAAAATTGATTTTGATTGTGCAGTTATGGTAAAAAGGTGTATTAAATATATAGCCCTTTTTTTCTCACACCACTCACGTTTGTAATTTTTACAATTTAGCTGGAAACATACATAATTATGCAATTGTCCATTATATCGTGAAGGGTATGTTGACCCAGTGTCATAACATTTCATCGATAGGGCAACATAAACGTAAGCTCCTGTGATAATGGCCTCAAAATCTTTAAAAATTTATTATTACGAGCCAGACGACGAAAGACACCTTCGATTTACCCGTGGTCTCAAGCATTTAATGGGTTGTTGCAACCTGGGTAATCTCACAGTCATCGTGCTCATAAATCCGCTCAGTTTTATATTGAAAGCAGGGAAACTACTCAGCCAAGTGCTCCAAACACATCGATATGCATCTATAACAGCGTTGTGAACAAAACAAAGCAGAAGAACTAGCGCTCTGCTTATAATATATAGTGTTGCAAAACGTTTGGTGAGCTTCATTTGTGTTTTATCTTGATAAACGTTGTCATTTGCTTATCATGATAAAAAACTTCTGCGAGGATCTTGCTCAAACATAGTGCTCTTTTTGTTTTTGGTTACATGCCCAGTATTTTGTCTAATGCAACTGGATGGAGCATAGAGAATAAGGCAGGGCCACAACCATCTGATATTTTCGGACGAAGGCAAAATGATTTGTAAGTTGTTGTTGTACCTAGCAACAAACAACCAGGTACGTTTTTGAAAAATTGCGGCCTAGAGTAAGGATATTATGCAAGATGCAGATCACGAGATGCACAAGCAATCATGAACGTGAGTCTAAACATGCGAGCTTTATAACTCTAATAACACGCATGCTTTGTTACGACGTCAAACCGTCTTGTTGTGGTCCAGCTGCCTTTCCAACCGCCTGTGCAGTTCCGTCATTCATTTAAAAATTTTGTGAAAACAGCTAGATAAAAAAATCTTGTAGTGTTTTAGAAGAAAAAAAACACATTAAAATTTGTTTTAAAGAGATACTGCAAATTTTTTACTTAAGAAATACATTACGGTAAAAAACTTGGGTATGTTAATTTGAGCCGACTTACCGCAATTTGTTTAACTCAATAAGCTTTTCTAATGAAAACAAAGCCAAATGCAAAGTTGGCAACCTAGCTCAAAGTTTAGAGTCCAGCTTAAGATCGTTCTTAAAACAAAATTGTATTTCGAATTGAGCAGTTTTACTTAAACCTTTTTTCACTTTTTAAGATCTCAAAAAAGATGCCTGTAAAAGTAGATCTCAAAAAAGATGCCTGTAAAAGTAGTTTTAAATAGTCTTCATCAGAAGCGATGTGNTGTTAAAGAACAGATTCCTTTGCGGTGTAGATGAAATACCGTGTTAATTCGATTGTAAATTGCGGCTTACAATGTTTTTTTTTCATTTTGTGCGGGTGCTTGTAAGTCGCGGCTTACAATCAACGGCGGCTCAAAAATTAAGGGTGGCTTACAATGGAATAACTTCAGTACACTTCGCGAAATACATTTAACGTAATTGTACTGAAAAAACATTTGTCGCTAAAAATCAGCAGTTAAGTATACACAAAACTTTGATTTTGCTTTTTTGTCTTACATAAAACTGCAGGAGTACTGATGATCTCAAACATTCGTGCTTAGCAAGCAGCCCACGGGAAAACAATATGAACGACAAGATTTCAGTAAATTCCTGTTTGCACTAAATATTATTTAGCTCGTCACTGAGCTAACATGAATTTTTTATGTCAGCTTNTTGACTGAGGCAAAATCGTGCTTTGATGCACAAGCTTTTAATGGAGAGTTAATAGATTGCCTTTGTGGAAACTATGATTCAAATTCAATAGCAAATTGTTTTATCAAATGACCCGTGTAACGGAATAGACTACAAAACAGAAAACTATGAGGAATCTTTCCTCAACAAAACAAACAGCAAAATCACCGCTAGGTCACCACGAAGTGCGTTACAGATTTTATTGGTGATTGTCATATGAGCATCAAGAACATTTTCAGGAGGACCAAATTTCGACACTTAAACAAGTTTATTGCTTAATTTGTTCTGTAAGCAATGCAACACTGCCTTCCAACCAAAACCGCGCATTTCATGCGTTGTTCCAAAAATTCGCTGACGAGCACATTTGGGTGAAAACACGAGCAAGTTTTCACCAAAAAAATCGTTCTTTTTGCTGTAACCCGATGTTTTCCACGTTTGTTTCAACGATAGCTTTCGGATTAGGAATTTCGGCCACTGGCTTAACTCGCTCGCTATTGTCGTGTGGTTATTCGAATCGCTCTATCAAAAAACTGCAAAAAAAAACTGCAGTAATGCATGACTGAAAGTCAAAAACAAAGCATTTTTTATGTTGTTACTGTAAAACAATATGTTCAAGACGCTTTGGCAGAAAAATTTTGAACTTTTAGGCTTTGCTTTGTTAAAGGTAATGACTGATCGTCAACTGCTCTTGTGATTAACCTTTGTGACGAAAAATCCAATGCAATACCATGTCATCATTGTAATATCTAACATTTGGTGATTGTTTAAGTCAGAAACTTCATCAGTTTGTGAATGCGTCGATGTTCCTTTTAAAAAAAGATTTTACTGTGGCTAGAAATACATGAGAAATTTGTGAGCATGGTTACTCAACTTAATTATACATGCGTTTGTCCTCGTACGCAGTTATTTATCTTATTTTTCAGCAATCTCATCGGTTCCAATAATGGCTACCTGGCCGTGTGCAATTACTGGACTGCAGGATTGACCAGGTGAGCAACACTTTGCAGTAATTGAATGCATTCATGCAACGCATTCTATCAACAGGAAAAATTGATAAAAGCTGATATAAGCACGCAAGGATGGATCAACCTCAGCAGAGAACTGTGTCTGTGACCGGAAAAGCATCTCACACTTTTTCTGCTACGGTAAGGACGTGGCTGCGAAACACGTGGAGAAAATCAAGAATGATAAAGTCACTCTGAAAGTAAAACCCACTTTAATACGATTTCCGCAATCTTTGCAAAGTTTAGGCTAAGTGTTGTAGAATGCAAACCAGTCCAGGTGAACTTGAGAGTGTTCCATTGGAATAGACCGAACTCAAAACCTCTGCCAACGTCAGACGGTCAAACTAAATACACGAAGTTGCAATAAAATGAAGGTAAAGCTGCTGTTGACAGCAACGAGAATAGAGAGTTTTATTTGAAGCTGTTGGCGAAAAAAAACATTCGTTGAAATGGTGCAGGCACCAACGGCTTGAGAAAAAGGAATGGACAAAACAACCAGTGTAAAACTATGAGAAGCGAGACATACGAAAGCACTGAAAACATTATCTGTATGTAGTAACGATTCATAGAAACCATTTTTTAAAAGGCATTGTTTGTAAAAAAGTAAGGTGAAGTGAAGATTCAACAAACAAAAATACCTTTTTTATGTTTGTAATAACATGGTAATGTGTGCAACAAAAAGACGATCACAAACTTCCCCCGTGTTATCTCAATATTGTTGATGAAAATGCCCCGAGATATGGTGCAGCTGAGAAGTGGATTGAACGAACTTGCTCAAACGATGAAGAAGAACATGAAAGCATCGTAGGGTTGGAAACGCTTGCAGTTTAAGGAATGACTAATTTCAAGTGAAATGCCTACAACCCGCCATATATTGTATATTTATGAAAAATTGCTTCTGAACAAGAAAAAGCTCATAAATTTGTAAAGCTTTGAAGATAAGTGTGTACAACCGTGCATATTTTCCGGTAAAATCCTGATTTGGTTTTTCAATCCAAGCTTACTAGGACTAGCTAATCTTGTGTCCACAAAAAATCGGAATGTTTCAATTGAAAATCTAAACGACCTTCAGGTTTAAACAGCCCTTAATTAAAAAATTATGCTCTTTGTCTTACGTCAAGCTTTTTTGACGCTTCCCATACACACACTGTTTTCTCTTTTTTGCTGCGAGGCTGTACTCAGAATATCAACTTTTCTGTAAACAACGCAGACTGCTTTAAATTACCTTACGGTTTTCTCGCGTGGCGCGCTTCGAATGTACCACCACTTTTTTACTAAAAATAAAATATGTAGCCACAAACGAAGGCAGTAATTTTCAGCCTGGTGGACCCAAAATTGCACGTACTTGAATCTGGCCTGTTGACTAATGTGACAGAATCCTCCACTGTTATTATGAAGGGAAATCTTTACGCAGCAGTGAACACTCACAGTTTCTTTTTGCCGCAAACCTTTTTTCATTGCAAACTTTCAAGTTCTCATTATAAAACTTCTGTGACTCATTAATGCAATATAAATGTCACTATAAGTATGTGCACTACTTTTTATGTGTAAACATGTTTGTCTTGATGCTTCCTTTCTAAATCTACATTAGACTGTTTTTGATTTTTTTTTTCAAAAATAAAATAAAGTGTCATGGAAACGCTTGCCATTGTGTTTTCCACCGGTTTAGTTTCGTGTCCTTGCTGACCGAGAGCTAGGACGATTCACGCAGTGCTGGTCACTGACCCAATGAGTCATTGTCGGCCATAGTCCTTTGTTTGATTATAAACTAGCACTTTAAATTGCAAGACTGACAGACCTGTCGCTTTTTAAACCTGATCACTTTTTGATACAGAACTTTGCACACTGACGGCAGTGTCACAGATGATCGACCGTACATAACAGGAACAGCATGCAGTGGTTGTGGAAGTGGATATTCATGCGTGGATGAACTTTGCCGACAAACACCAGGTACACTTTTGTCTGCGAAAATTCGCAAAATAATTTGTATATTTTAAGTATTAACTGATAAATTCAGGTATGTGCTCTCCACGATGGGTGTAAGCAAGGCATCGATCGTCAAATTTTTGATAGAAAACTAATTTCACGTAAAAATTACGCATCCTCAGTCCTTAATCAAAGAGAATGGTTAATTCAATTACCTCCAACAATACCTGACTTTGCTTGTTCAAGTAGTCCTCACCTTCTATAGAGACTTCTCCCCCTATTGTTTGTACGTAAAATTTTATTCAACTGAAAGGGAACATCACGGAAAAGAAATTTCAGCGTTTGATTGTTAAGAAGTAAATTGCGCAAAACTCCAAAAGCTGTTAGCTGAGTCTTTAAGTTGAATGCACACGGCATGCATCCAATGCGTTTTCTGAACGCATGCGTCTGATTTCGTGACGTCACGTCCTTTTTTAAAGCGTCTGGTATGGTCTGCGGTTGAGTAGGAACCTGTTTCTGTATTGAAGCTTTAGACTCACTGCTCTGACTCACTTTTACTCGAACGTAGACCATACCAGACGCATCAAAAAAGGATGTGACGTCACNAAATCAGACGCATGCGCCCAAAAAACGCACAGGACGCATGCCGTGTGTATCCAGCTTTACTGAAAAAAATTGATTTTTCCTTCATCATTGAATTGGGAGATATATTTAGTTTTGTGTAGAAACAAAAATGGTCTGAAGTGTTAACCACAGCAGATCTTATTTCTGCATATCTGTTTCAAGGTTGTTGTTTTTTTCTATAACCCAACCATGAAATCCGGTCTACGCGTAGACGTGATCATGTGACATTAGTTTTCAATAATTGCATCATTTAAATCGGTCTTGGTGCAACAAACGGAGTTGATTGGTCGGCCGAAACAAATCGATCATTTCCAATCTTCGGTTGGAGACCTTATTAAAGCGAGGGTGTGACCACCTCCATCTGACAAGACGCAGATCTTTGTGATGTTTTTATGAAAACAAAAGAAAGGTCTAATGCAGTGTTTCTCAAACATTTTTAGTCCATCGTCCCCTTTTCACTCTCGACAAGGTAGTAAATTTAAAGGATTTTATTTGAAGAAAGTATGAAATAGCTCAACCAAGCCATTAAAAAGTTGAACTAGGCAATTGTATTACGACGCTAATATTACGTTCAGAATTCTTGTGAAAATAATCCAGGGCTACGGAGTCGGAGCGCCTGAGCTGGGCATTTTGCCTGGAGCCGGAGCTCAAATTTAAAAATCAGGGGCCGGAGCTCAGTTTAAAATTTAAGACAGGAGCAGGAACCCTGGCCATTTGAGAGGTAGCTCCGGCTCCTGATCCTTTCCTAGATACTAACGGTTTTGACAAATAGACTTACGTATGCTCTTTATAGCACACTAAACGCGATCGTTACGGGTTACGACACCAGACTGTAACAATGGATTTGGAAGCCTTTTATGTTTCTTTGGTTTAATAATCGCTAAGGCTGCGACATCGCAGCTGGCAGGCGTGGTGTTGCTTGATGAACAATGGTTCTCAAACACTGTNCTAAGAGCCCCATGCAGCTCCCAACCATCCTATGTGCGGCTTTCAACAATTTTTCTGTAACAGGTTCCATTGGAATAAGAGCTGATGATGCCCACATCGTAGGCGAAATATATACTCTGTTTGAAGTTAGTGTCTGATTCTTTGCTGGGAAAGGATTCCTTTCGATAGGGAGTGTCTTTCAGTAACACCTCTGATATTTTGTGTAAGAGACTTCGTTAGTGCAACAAAACAAACGTGTCAATTGACTTGTCGTAAAATTATTTAGTGCGGCTCTCCAATAGAATCGTAGGTCTGGATTTAGCTCCCTTCAGCAAAATGGTTGAGAGCTACTGTTGTAGAAGTAAGAAAAACGTTAACTACCACAACATCAGAATTTCCAATCAGAATGATCAAACCGGGTCTGGAGTAGTGTAGCTATCGAAAAAGAACTGAGCTACGTATAATGAGCAGGTGTATAATGAAATATCCATAGTGTTTGTAGGTGTGTAGTCATGCTGTTAGCAGGGAGTATGATTAAGATATGAATATGACTAAGATATTGCAGATTTAAGTGTGCATAACACGGCACTCCCTGCAAAGTAGTAATTTTTATTGGAAACCATTAGGCTTACTAGCAAGGTTTATTAGATTACAGGCAAAGTTCACTACGAAACATTACGTTTACAAGCAGCAGCATAACATAAAATTATAAATAATTGGTAGGGAACTAACATTGCTTTGCATAGCAGTACATTCTGAGGAGAGAACAAAAATCAATGTGAACAAACGTGGACTTTTCCTGAAGTTTTCATCTGTGGAAAATAATGTATGTTTTCAGCACAGTAACCAGTCTTATTTCCTCTTAAGCTTTGCGTGTTAAATTGTGTTATACTTTGCGATTCATCACTACTTATTATGAGTACAAAAGATAATAAATCAGATGTTTTCAGCTATTTTTCAAAAGTCAAATGTGAATTTCTTTCTAGAAGTCATACTATTTCTTTGAACAAGGGGCTATTAAACAAATCTTCTCAATTTTGTTAATGCAAACGTGTGCGTGTTTGAAAGAACACACGAGAGTTGACTGTTTTGCGCTCTTTACATGGTTTGCCCGGGCAGTGCTCTTAGCTGGAATCGTCAAGACTGCATCAGGCAAAACATGCAACGAGTGAAAAACACTTGGTCAGTGGGGACTCGTCTGTGTTTAAATGCTCGGACACAAATGTAGTTTTCCAAACAGCCATTTTATTGATTCTGGT
>JGI24021J15306_10010182_pt1 | contig 11652 bp, 10 predicted proteins | sample Ectturendosymbi1_FD_15306 | JGI IMG/M metagenome (IMG submission 15306)
ATTTCTTAGTATGGTTACCGCAAAGATCCGCATCATACACACGGGCACACATGAACACCACTCCATCTCTTCCTCACCCACACACATTCCTTTGCTCAGCTAGATTATTTTAAATATCACACACCAACTTGACAAGGACAGAACTTTACAAGCCATCCAGCCATTTATTGTTATGCATGTTATTTAGTAAGAGTTCTGGTAATGATGTGAGAGATGCATGAAACCGGGTAACGAGCCGCATGCGGCTCGCGCGTTGGCCACCCCTGCTATGTACTCTACCCTGGGTAACGAAAATTCTGATGCGGACCATTTCACATGTTCACGTGGGCCGAAGGTTCCTCACCCCTGGTTTACATGAAGAACACGTGAAATTATGACGCTTAAAAAGCATTGCTTCACGTATCTGCAGCCAGGGGTGAAACCTTTGCAACGAAGCCTCCATCTAAGCAGTTGCGACTTTACCCTCGCGTTAGCATCGACATTTCAGCGTTGAGTGGGTGTCGACGTGGCGGCTCAACTGCCAATCACCGCATAGATGTGATTTACACAAAAGGCTGTGGGCCGAAGTTTCCAGTCATATTTTCAGTTCAGTCTCTAACTGGGAGATGGATAATCAGATACAACGTCCAAGATAATCGTACTATTGCGCAGAACGCGGCTTAAAAATTTCATGTCGAAAATTTGCCATTAGAAGTTACTGAAAATCACAAAAGAACTGGTAAATTTCTAAACCTGAACGCAAGAGATCTGAAAAGAACTAAAATGCTTGGAAAAAATCTGAATTAACCTTTCACGTCAACTGCCCCGAATCAAAAACCGGATTTGCGCAAAACTTTCATAAATCGCTTTTTCACCTTTATCTACTCTTTTATTATATACTCCTCGCTTTTTTTCAGAAAAAAATCATTACAGTAACACGTAGCTTTGAAAAACATGTTATTTCAACACAAAACAATAATCAAAAAAGCAGAATACGCAATCAGGGTACGTATGAAAGCAACACGTGTTCACACAAGGACTCATTTTAAACAAACAAATCTATTTGAGGTATATTTAACATTTTTTGTAAGAAACTTGAAGTGATTTCAGACTACGTGTTTGTTTTGCCACTTTGATCTATAAGGAAGGGGTTGCACCGCTGCCAAATTGCATCAAAGTGTTACAACTGAATTTGGCCAAAATTTTTTATGTATTGTGTCAAGGTGTTTGTTTCAGTCCCTATGAGATTTGATGCTATTTTTTGCAAATCTCCAGGGCAAATATCTAGAGTTGTAGTTAGTCACTTTTTCAATGCAGAATTACGCAAATACAGCAATTCAACAGGTTGGCTTTAATTTGAGTTTAGAAAACACACCAATTTCTCAATTTCTGAATTAGCAGTACATGGGTTTGTTGGCAAGATATCTTTTATGATTTTTGCCTGCAATTATAGACATTAAAATTATAGACAATCGTTAAATTGGCTAAGCATCATACATTTATGCGCCGGTCGAAAACGGAGTAGAGTTGCACCTGGAACCTACCTGCCGTCTAAACTCCTGAACTATTGCCAAGTGCTGTAGTCGTAGCCAGGTAAGCAATGCCCCAAAGCAACTCACAAACATGACGGGCGAAAACTACACCGCCAACCATGAGGGTGCATTCAAATTCGAAGGCCTATATTCAATTAATCTTTATTTAATATAGCCATAAAACCAATACAACAAAACGTCGCAAAATTTAGATCTGGAAGCATACACAACCAAAGATCCACATTGTAAATCAAAACCACCCAGTGTTGAAACGAATAACATTTTGCTAGAAATATTGGTAACGTGTTTTGCTCGAAAAAAAACAAAAAACGCGAAGTGATAAAAAGCGTTGTCGTGCCCGTGATCAATCTCAAGAAGCTTACTTGCGTGTCGTAAAAAGCTTCACAGTTTGACTTTGTGAATATGGAGAAGTACCCAATACTTGACAAAGCATTTCGAAAAATTCCTCGTTTTTTTCATCGGATCTTGTTCTCAAGAACCTGGCTACAAACTGTACTGTGAGGCTAGGATGGGAAAACTAACCTAAACACAGTTCCCTCACTTGGAAGAACTTAAACCGGACCAGGCATGTCAAAAGCAGAAAGTCAGCAGAGATAACGCAATTTCCAATGCTGGAATGTGAAACAACGTGAAACAATATCACAAAAGGCAGTGTACAGCTGCGGCACAAGACACAGTGATAACTAGAAAAAAAATATTTCCATGACAACAACCTAAAAGTCATGTGCTACACCGTTTTTCGATGTGCGGAAGTTTCAGTTAAAGGCAAGTCACCCACGAAGACTGCGGACTGAAAAATCTATTAAAATCTTCAAGAAAACGTTTACCTTAAAGATCTACCTAAACGACAAATGATGGCGGGTACTTTTCGTATTCTGGTATATATATTGTTTGTCAAAACTTTGGGTCAAATAATTGTGGTGGTGAACCCGTGGGTGCATTATTCCTGTTTAAACCTAATTATTGAGCATTGCCATCCCCAGATTATACATTTATCTTCCTTTGTGACGTGCCGGCATAACATTAACGACAAGCCATACTCTTTCCACTAACCCCTTAAAACTGGTTTGATCTACTTTTACACCTTTGAGATAATCTTTTAGAAAAAAAACGGACAAGTTACTTGTGACGAACCAAACCAGATTCTTACCACGCGACCTAGATAGGATACAGCACATCCTACTGGCAACGCATGTCGATGGAACAGGGTATTTCCGAGTGTCACATGTACTTAAGCACGTGATACGACTGACGATATAAGCAGCATTGTTAAAAGCGCTTATCTGAGAAGAAAGAAGTTTCTCTGGTGAAAATTAGCGTGTTAGCTCAAGTGAGGAAAAACCCTGCTTCATCACATCAAAATTCCGCTTCGAACAACATACAGGTTTAAAGCTTTTCGTCTGTCATGTTGTGAAACACCCCTGCAATATACACCAGCTGCTCAACAAATGAAAGCAAGGCATCGAACAGAATGTCGAGACCCTGCAAGTAATTTGAAATTGAGAGCGAATCTCAATGGTGACGACAGGCAATCGGAAAAAAGCGGCATATTTATGTTTAAGCCCTCGGTTCTCATACAGCACATCAGTTTGTGGTAAAAGAGACAGCGTGATCAGCACTGAATTTCTTATTACATTAACGGAGCTTTTTATCAGTTATACGCGGGCAGTGATATATGGGGTCACCGAAACATTGTGCCTAGGTCACCGAAATATTCTGCGTAAGTGGTTAAGCTTTCGATTCAATTGGTGTCCTCTTGCCATGCGCGTCCTATTGCATGCGATCGCTATGTGATGGCCCATATACTGGACAGTGCATTCACTAACGGGACTTGATGAAGGCATTCATTTGAAACATACAATCCTTCGTAAAATCTCGCGCATCACGGTCGGATGTAACAGTTCAGCGGTGTGACGCGTCACACGTGACACAGCACAGACGACAGATCACGGAATTACCAAACAGTCATTTTCTATACGTGGCAAATATAATCCGCACCGCAGCCAGTGGTAATGATTAATGTGCTTGTGTTTTTCCTCTTTATTTCCGTAAGTTTTAGACTGTTCGATGTTGGGGTCATTTGCAACGAAGTTTGAATGCAGATATCTCATCTGACACCATGTGATCATTTTGACGCCGTAAAGACCGCTAGTAGAAGATTTTGTGCGAGGATTTGTCCTATCCGTGAAAGCTCGCGGGACAAACATGGCACTGGTGTGCGGCATAAACATTTTAAATAAAATGTACTATTTCCAATATGTTTTGATTCAAGCATTCCTGCATGTGCCTGCTGCTTTTCATGACGTCTGAACTCTCTAGATCTAGAAAAAGCCTGTTCCTTCCGACTCAAGAACGAATGCGCTCATGCGTGTAAAAAATACATATTTCAAGTACAGGTCAACAGAAAAGTTCCGCCCACCATTCCTATCCACTCGTTTCAGATTCCGAATACTCTTTGCAAGTCTTCCTTTTTTCTCTGTCACATAACCCTTGTGCAATACATGATGAGAGATTTCGGCAAAGGCTGGTGACTTTTTTAGTTTCTCGCGCGAGTAACGCTTCCTCTGGTGTGCAGATGTTTTTTTATTTCCTGTGTACTAAGTCATTTCATAATGACCTTCTGCACGAGACAAACAAATAAATTAATATATCAAAAAACAAAAACGCTGCTTGTAGCTGGGCAGGTCAATCTGGGCCCCGGACTGATACACATCCTGGTTTTACGTAATCGTCGGGTGTCGCGACACCAATGTACGTCAACCCCCACGGCGTACAACACAAGTTTAATCAGTCCTGCACGGCACCAGAACAAGCCAGAGTTCTATAACGTTCTTGTTGGTGTGAGTGATGACAAATGTCTGTGTATCGTGTGCAAGGGCTGCTGTGATAAATCGAGCGTAATTTTCGATAAAGAAATTACACGACTCACGATAACTATTTTCGCCTTGTTATTTTCACAGACGCGGTAGGATGAGGTGGTTTCGCTCGACGGAACCATCATCAGCAAGCAGCAAGCGAAACGTTATCAGCGCAGCAGCAACGCGATGCCGAGTGCCACGAACAAAGCTACCTTGTTTGTTGTAGGCGAACAAAAATACCTTGTTGCGTTTTTAAGACCAGCCTGTTGGAATTTGCTCAGCAAGCACAATTGAGTAATTTCGTGAGCATTTAACAAATCAAAGTATCACACGTTATAAGCTGGTATTCCCGGAAAAAAAGCTTGCAACCAGTCTGCTGTGGGCGGTGTCTTTCCACTACGCTCAGCGAAGCAAAAATTTCTCCGCCGATGGCAGAAAGATACTTCGCTGCAAAGCGCTTTGTGGTCAATAAGATAAACATCAATTGCCGAGAATCCTGGGAAGTGGAACTTTGTGCCGTTCACAGAACAGCGAGAGAGCTTTGGCTTATCCAATCAAAAATATATCATGTTAGGTTATTTTTGCCTCGCAGCGGATTAGGACGAAATACTGATCATGCAGTTGATGTCACTTCCTCGCAATCTACAAAACTTACGCAAGATCTGCAAGATCAGGTTTTTCTGCACAATGGTCTGTTATTACTTCGAAGCTGTAGTCTTATCGAAAGACTTCAGGAAAATCGTATTTTTTTAAGAGGTTACATTTGTATGTGATCATATTCAAGCAAACAGATCAGCACAGTTTGAAATGTACAGTAATTCGAGTTAAACGTACCCTTGCTGCAAACTGTTCGCTTCGTTAAAATTATACTTCTAGTGCGTGTAAAAAATTGTTTCCAAGGCTACTCGACAAAATCTCTCAACCGACGAACTTGACGAAGCGGTTTCACGAACGAGTTGAGGTTCTGCATTTCACCAATGCAGGTCACACGTTCCACCGCTTCGGCATCACGGTGCAACTGAGCGATGAAATAAAAGAGAAAACAAATGGTGTCTCATGATGATGTTCATGAGCGCTCGCGTGCAGGTTGTTGTTGCGCTTCAAATTTTCCTTTTTTCTGCACGTATGGAAGAGTGATACGTGGAAGCGTAACTTAAGAAATGGGCATGACTTCAGGTTGGCACGGTTTCAACGCAGATGGAATTACCAAAGAGGAGTTGTATAAGCAGTAGGGTGGAGTGAATTTTCAAAATTGTGCAATACAAACTTTGGGATGGTCTAAACAGTTGGAAACATGGCCAAAACTCACTTTAAAATTGATATTAGGCGGTTGACCCCAAAAGCCTGCTTGCTACCTCACCCTCAGGGTCGTGTGGGGGTCAAATTTCATGAATTCGTCATAACTCAACTTCTAGGTGAGATAGAAAACTGATTTTGGGCTCAAAAGATGCGGAAGACACAAGTTTCTATTAGTGATAAGACGAAAATTTTGCATTACTTCGTTCTAACAAAAGTCATTACTGAAGAACTGTTTTTACACCATTTTCCCAGAAATCGCACAGATAAATTAATAAACCAGTTCATTTTGAAGTTCCATTCAAATTGCGATTTCAAAATTTCGACTTTTTTCAAAGGAACATTTTTCTAATCAATGAAGTTTCACCACTACATATTTTATTGCATACAACCGTGCTCTTCCGGATTGAGAAGAGCAGAGCGGCCATCCTGTCTTAAAAGGCAACTAATGGGCCAGTTTCTTGATCTGTGATACGGGTTGGTTTTATGAAGGGCATCCAGCTATAAAAATTTCTGCCTCAAAAAATCCTCACGAAAGTGGGGTACATCTGGCCAACCTCATTGACGGGCATAGGTTCGGATAAAAATTGGATTACTAATACGACATTGTAGAAACAGAAATATTAAAAAATACAATTGACAGTTAGTTAATAAATATCAAGCATGTTATTGTTAGAGTTATCATGCATTTTAAGATTGTTTTCGTCTATTTTTTGTATTCCATGATATCCATGCGTTTGCCTGTACAGACATATTTCCACCCAAGAAGTTACCAACTACTTAGGATGTGATTTGTCGTGTTCTATCTGAACCAAATTGGGGGTACACGACAATCAACTGATGCTGTAGCCACAGAACTGATACAGCACTGGATATATTGTAATGTACATCCATTGCACCATTCTACAGTTGCAGAAAAATCATTCAATGGTGCAAATATTTAGTCTACTTGAAAGATACCCGAAGAAGAAACGTGGTCCTACCTTCCAAAAGCAACTCAGTGATTTCATGGAAACAAGTAACAAACTGTTTGACATATTTTGCCATGATAAAAATCGCAGAACAGAACTTGAATTGAAACATCCACCACGTATGTCTGACATTGAGCTTCAATTTTATGAAGACCAAAAAGGAAGGAGAATAAGGAAATGTGTACAGTGTTCTACAGTGTAGAACGGTGCAATGGATATACATTGCAATTTATCCAGTGCTGCACTAGTTCTGTGGCCACAGCGTCAGTTGATTGTCGTGTACCCCAATTTGGTTCAGATAGAACACGACAAATCACATCCTAAGTAGTTGGTAACTTCTTGGGTGGAAATATTTTTGTACAGGCAAACGCATGGATATCATGCAATACTATAGTATTAGTGCTTTTTCCTCTGGTCAACATGTTGATAAAGCAAGCTATGTCTACAAGAAGATATCACATAAAATTTAAAAATAGACAAAAACAATATTGAAATACATGGTAACTCTACAATAACATGCTTGATATTTACTAACTAACTGTCAAAAATTTTTTAATATTTCTGTTTCTAAGATGTAGTATTAGTAATCCAATTTTTATCCGATCCTGTTCCCGCCAATGAGGTTGGCCAGATGTACCCCACTTCTTTGAGGATTTTTTGAGGCAGAAATTTTTACAGCTGGATACCCTTCCTAACGCCAATCTGTATCACAGATCAGGAAACTGGCCCATTAGTTGCCTTTAAGACAGGATGGCCGCTCTGCTCTTCCCAATCCGGCAGAGCACGGTTGTATGCAATAAAATATCTCGTGGTGAAACTTTATTGATTAGAAGAATGTTCCTTTGAAAACAGTCGAAATTTTGAAATCGCAATTTGAATGGAACTTCAAAATGAACAAGTTTATTAATTTATCTGTGCGATTTCTGGGAAAATGGTGTAAAAAACAGTTTTTCAGTAATAACTTTTTTTATAATGAACTAATGCAAAATTTTCCTCTTATCACTAATAGAAACTTGTGTCTTCCGCATCTTTTGAGTCCAAAATCAGTTTTCTATCTCACCTAGAAGTTGAGTTATGACGAATTCATTAAATTTAACTCCTACACGACCCTGAGGGTGAGGTAGCAAGCAGGCTTTTGGGGTCAACCACCTAATATCAATTTTAAAGTGAGTTTTGGCCATGTTTCCAACTTTTTAGACCACCCCAAAGTTTGTATTGCACAATTTTGAAAGTTCACTCCACCCTAATAAGCAGACACATGAAAACCACACGTTAATGCCGGAGTTTTGCACGGGAATCACTTATTTCGAATCCGACATGCAAACAATTTCCTTACGAACGCTGCATTTCAACGCAGAGTTGTGTTCAAGAACCACAAGGTGTTTTTCTTAAAAGTAATGTTAGGTTAAGCCAGAAAACGCTCACGTTTGAACTTGGCCTCTGGCAATTGCCAAGTAAAAACTGCAGCTCCGAAAGTCAACAATGACATTAGAATCTCGACCTTGGACGTGGCCAGGTTCATGAACGGCTAAATTTATGATACAATTGCATGTATTGAATCAGTTACACAGGTAGAAAAAAAACAGCGAAGACCAAGCCAAAAACGGAGAATGTTTCATAACGAACAGAGAGCGTGGAAAGCTTCCTGGAGCTATGCCAAAAAAGGAACACAGTACCTCTCGCCGCAACGTCGCTCGCGATCATGACGGCGTTATCGCTCGCTTGAAATCGCTCCAGGTGTTTCAGTCGTTGCCGCTGCTGCATTTTTGCGTGAATGTGCTGAGGCTGGCAGCCGAGGACGCTGAGAATTCCGGAAAGACGAAAAATGCAGTCGATGCTGTTGGTGAAAACCTGCGAGATGAACGGTGAAAAACATTCACGAAACTCTAGTGAAATAAGGTGCAGTTCCAGTCCGGTTCCTTAGTTTATTTTCAGCAGCTGAATTTTCCCCATAGTTTGAATCAAAAGCTTGCATTGCAGTAAAACTGACGGCTTGTCATTGCTGAGATGAAAATTGGGATTTTTTGAAGAACATTGCATTGCGACACTTCTATACAGTACTTCATCACGCAACTCGTGATGTGCCAGGTCATGAGGTGGTCTTTGTAGCATCCTGTTTAAAACGTTATATTTCAAGAATATTGTTACATTTTCCCATGTTTGCATGGCATTTGCGTAGACCAGAATCAAAATCACGAAGTTGATGTTAGAGATCCATGCTCTGCATTCTATAGCATATTTTTATTTTTACTATATTCGTGTGTTTTATTTTACGGAAATTCGCAGCATACCCGAAGCTGGACTGTAACTTCAGCTGGGAAAGCCACGTTAAATGGTCTTGTCCAACAAGCAAGTGCTATAAACACTTAACCCGGGTTTGTGCTGTATATTGACCACCACACCCTCTAAGTTGGTCGGGACAAAAGTTTGAAATCATCACTTTTTCAAAGTGCTGATATTTTTATTATCAATACTGCGGTGAAAAAAGGAAAAAAAAAATGGGGATACAACGTGACTATACCAGCGCCTATCATCCAGGTTGAGTAGTTGAAACTTTTTGTCCACGAATGCCACAACCAAATATCCATTGTGGTGGATCATTCTCACAGTGGACGAATGTCTATTGAGGAACGTGACACGCAACTGTTACGAATAAAACGTGTCTCCCTGAACTCCAGGATGATTGATATATTAGCATTAGTCGACAGAGGTGGCATCACCGACCGAGAACAGAAAATTACCGAAGGGGAGGCTTGTCGCAGTCACACAAAGCGAGACTTCACGGTCAAGCTTCAGGAGCAAAGCGAGCAATTTTGTACACTAATATGAGAAACTGCGGCAAGGTTTGACACACATGAAGTGCTTCGGCTGATACCATGCGTTTGCTTTGTTTCAGCGAATATTAAAAGGCTACGTGCGAAATTTTAGGCTCTGCCTGTAACCTCAATTACTCCAAACAAAATTATGGTATTGTTTCTTCGAATGCGTCTTTACTCTCCGCAAGGTCATAACTAGTGGCATGACTAGAGGTTTGAGCCAGAGGGTGAAACCTTAGCTGCACGGGTCCCGGTGACCACCTTATGGGGCCCACTAGCCAATATTCAGAAAAAGTTGAGAAATGATTGTGGATGTGGCCGTCTGCACTAAAACACGAAATCACCGGAAAACTTCCGCAAAAAGCAAAAGGCTGACAATGAGCTCTGACAGGGCTGATACTCCCAGTGCTGGTAAGGAACAAGCACTTGGCATAATGCGAGAGAACAATCGAACGTTCAACTCACCAAAGTTCTTCCGATACATGACTTCATAAAGTAATAAAGATAAAAGTCTTTTTCGTCAACCTCGCACAAGATCTTCGCCTCAGTTAATTTCTCGGCGGTGACTTTCGTCTGCCAGAAAAAACGTAACTTGCTGCCGCCATCTAACGGTGATAGAAAAACCAGCACCTAGCGAAAATCACGAAAACGTGCGTACCGTGGTCAGGTCCACCACCAGAGGTTTCTCGCGCATTCCTATAGCCTTAGTTAGCTTTTCCAGCTTTACTCCTTTGGATGGAGCGGCCTGACTTGTTTTGGAACTTTTTCGGTTTGGCCCTTGATGAATAGTGGTCAGCGTCGCCGAAAACACGTAGTTCTGTCTCTTGCGCCTTGCACAGCCACCGGCGTTTATGACGCTCAGAAGCTTGGCGAGCTCTTCGAAGTGACCATGCTCCAGCATGCGATCTGCTTCGTCGATCACGAGGTAACGCAGTTTATGTAAATGGTTTAGGTAGGGATGACCTGAAACGAAACCTTTGCAATCAACGCAATTTCGAATTGTCGGTGTCGTGAGCCGGGTGCAGTTAATGGGGGAGGGCACAATTGGGAATTGCCTCCGGAAAATAGATCGGCCGTCGGTCAAGTAGGTCGCATAAATTTTCAAATATCGCACGCATCAACCAGCCACTGACGTCAAACAAATTTAAGAAACACAGGGTGCTGTTCAAATTGATGAACATGAAACACAAGATATCGAGCGAATTTTGTGGCTGCTGGACTCACCGGCATCCATCAAGTCGTGCAACCTTCCCGGTGTTGCGATGACCACGTCTGGTTGTCTGTTTAACAACCGGATTTGTTTCTGTTTTGACATTCCGCCAACAACAGCTACAAGCGACAGACCGGTGTATTTGGCAACCTTCGAAAGGTGATTTTTCACCTGCAAATAAAATAAATCCAAAGAATTTTTTTCCGTTTATAAAGAGTTCACCAAACGTTCTGTCAATAAGCCTGTTACAAAACACCGCAAGCTTTGGTTTGGTCTCTGGATTTTACATCTATAACGGCACAGTGCATTTTGAAAAAAAGCTCCATGGTCGTCACCTGTGTAAAAGGTTCTCTTTTATGAAGTAAGGTTAATGTTTACAAAGACTGCAAATAAAAGTGAATTGGCATTCTTTCCGTGCGTTCGTTTGTTTTTGTAAAAAAACTGACAAAAATGCATGTTACTGGCTATTGTGTTTCAAGGTGACGTGGACTGTGGTACCACAGACAGCACCAATCAGCGTTCGCAACAGCCACATAATTATTTTCCTAAACACTTGCGATTTTTACAGGCAACCCACAGTGTTCTTAATGGAAAACCCAACAAAGGGGAAATACGTATCTCCTACGAGACTTCTTCTCGCGTCTTAAACACCGGTCACCCTCGTCTTATACATGAATAACGAAGTTACACATATTTAGTTAAATAAATATCGGCAGTGTCACGTTAACTAAGTGTCAATTTTAAGCGGTACGGAGAACGAGTTTTGTTACAAACGATTACTATTAATACATTACCATTCAAGAGAAAACACCAGCATATGTGTATTCTTAACGTACAAAGACAGCGAACCTGAATGGCCAATTCTCTTGTAGGGGTTAAAACCAGTGCAGCCAAGACTTTATGCTCGCCAGTTGCAGGTGCTTCCATTTCTAATTCAACTTGGTTTTCGCGAGGCTCCGGCACATCTTC
>JGI24021J15306_10010186_pt1 | contig 11650 bp, 9 predicted proteins | sample Ectturendosymbi1_FD_15306 | JGI IMG/M metagenome (IMG submission 15306)
CGCCTAGTGACAGGATTTGACAGTGATGTTTGAAGTAATGTGCAGTAGAACAATACAATGTTTATTGGCATTGTGCAGATTTCTAAGATTTCTAATCCATAGCCACCGCTTGCATAGGCCAACCTCTGCTCACATTTTGGACCCATACTGAACAAAGTTGGATGTTTGCTCTGATAGTTGCAGCTTTAAAGACAACCTACATTGTTTTGCATCTCTATTGCCTATATGATAAATTTGAAAGTGATTGTAGCCTAAATTATGCGTCATGTAAATGTTCATTTTGTTAATTTTTTTGTACGATTTGTTTGCACATTCATGCTAATGAATGGCTCAGTTTAGCACAGTCATACTTCAGAGTTTTATCTGAGCACATGGATAAGTACGATTCAATATTTGTGAACAGGTGATCAGCTCCTGACCTTGGAGATTTCAAATGAGTCTTTTGTAAAAATTGAAAATTAACACTCACTTCAAATACTTGTCATCTAACTGGTTAATTATTGAAGCTTGAACTACTTAACTAGTCTTTCAATGGTTTCCATTTCATAATTTAATTACTGTAGAACCTATACTTAGAGGCATATATTTGATAAGCAACGTCTATTTTGCCTCATGAGACTAAAACAGTTCTGAAGTTATTTTGTCAGTAGTTGCACACATTTGTTTGAAGTGATTACATGACAAGTTTGGAATGCATGACCTACAAAGCTGACAGTGATGTCTAATTTAAATGTTGGCAAGCTTTTAGTGGCTGTTTGTATACGTTGTGTAAAGAAAGGCTAAGCCATAACTTTAAACCTCAATATGTTGTGTCTCTCTATGTTGTGTTAGTCACGTGACCATTTCAACTGTTTGTGTTCTGTCAAAGTCAAAATAGCCATGAAATATATTTTGCCTCATGAGGTAAAATAGACAGTATCTTTTTAATATGGGTTACTTGGAAGTTTTTGGAGTGTTAACAGGAGTCGGAGTAGATGTTTCAAAATTTTTCAGAGTCGGAGCAGGAGTCTTAAAGCGTGGAGCAGGAGCGGAGTCGGAGTCTGAAAAATGTGACTCTACGCATCTCTGATTTGGATCACTCACATATACTATCCACTGGTGCGGTCAACATTTTGTTGTCCGATTTACTGTCTGAAATTTATTTGTCCGATTTGCTGTCTAACACTTTATAACTGAGCTTTTCATTGCATTTAATGCTAATGGTGCTTGCTTTGAAGTTTTCCAAATGTCCACTGTTATAATTTCCAAGGGATTTTTTAGTATTGTCCTTTTTCCTCATGAGGCAGACACTGCTTTGGATTGATTAATTTATTGTTTCATATGACTCAGGTAATAAACAGAAGCAATACATTACAAAGAGTCGTGACGCAAGAAGGAAACCAATTGTTAGTGAACATTTGAATACATGAAAATTCAATCAATGGTAAAATAATTGATCAATTTATTTTGCCTTTATCAGTTGATAGAATTTTGGATTTAAACAGGATTTAAATTTTGAAACTGTCAGTTCATTGGATTTGGATTGGACTTAGATTTGAAAAACCTAAGTCCGTTCATCTCTGTTAGCCGCCCTTAATAATTTGGAGCTGCTATTACGATGCAACGAAGCTGCTTCAAGCAGATAGTTGCATCATATAATAACAAGCAACTAGATGGATTGGTGAAAGCTAAATGATTTTGCTTCAGTCTTGGTGAGCGCATTGGGCTAAAAGACTGCAATGGCAGAATGTGTTTTTATCCCACAACACAATTGATTTTTCCAGGTTGTTCAGTTACGCCATGCTGAAGTAGTAATGCCTAGTTCATTGATAGTGAGTGCAAGACCAAAAATTGATACATAACTTTGCAAGTTTATTTTAAACACCCCAAAAATAGCAGAATTTCACCAATTTTTGCTGAAATTTTGTGACAAGATTTTTAGCAGGATTTATCAGTTTTTTATAACACCATTTAGCAGATTTAAGTAAGTGACAACCATCTGGCAACACTGATTCGTTCTTTACATTGTACCTAATTCTGGGCAATCAATGTCTTATAGCTTTGCTTTGCAGCACTTGTGGCTTTGGTATTCTAACATTTCTATTTCACCATGGCATGGCCCTTATGTAATGTTTCATGTCTTATACAGAAATGTGCGTAATGCTAATAAAAATGTTGAAATTAATATTTGTTTTATGAAAATATATTGGTTGCATGTTTTTGTGTACCCTGTATTATATCAAATGCATTTAATTTATACTTTGTTTGGAACTTTGGGTATGTAGTTGTGCATGTAGAGTTTAAAGTGTACATGGAAATTGAACCTGATATTGATGTTTTTGTGGGAAATTCTGTTGATGTTGATTTCGGCATATTTCAGTTATGGCTGCAGCAAGTGGAAGGTAAGTGTTGGTTGGTGGTCAAGCATTTATGTTGCGAAATTGTGATTGTCTAACTAGGACATGCAGGAAAATGTGAAACATTTGTTCAACTTTTAAGTGATGTTTGTTTGTTTAACTTCGTAAACCTTCGTGTTCAACCTAATTTCTCATTATTAGGCAATTTAGCACTTTTGTTTAATGTATAACAACTGTCTATTGTATTTTGAGTGTAAGCTAATTAAACAGCAAATGATAAAGCATTGTTGCCTAGCTTTTAGATACATTTACATAAACATGGTGATAAAAATAAATCAACCTTTAGTTTTTTGTTACATCTGATATTTAAGTCAGATCGAGATGTTTGGGACTCCCTAGCAGTTCACAACATGGTGTTTTTGTTCCTTAAAATATTGTTATATTCAAGCACATAGATTGTTCAACTATGCTTGATTTTCTGATTAGGCTCAGGCGGTGTCTGTTCGAACTTGTATGAAATATGTATTTTTAGTGTTTACAGTTTGGTTTGCTGTGTTTTATTACAGAAAGGACTGAAATATAATTTTAAGGGCTTGTAACCAGCAGAGGGAGCTAAATTTAGTGCAGGGGTATGCAGCCAAAAGTGGCCCTGGGGCTGAAGTTTTGTAGCCTACAGAAAGTGCCAGATTTTAAAGCAAGTATTACGATATTCAAAGGCATTGCCAATCTTCCGTGGATGGCCAATGAGTTGTCTAACCCACAACAGACCTTGACATACACAACTGTGGCCCATGGACCAATGTGGTTATGTGCATTTGGCTCAGCAGTGCTGTATGATTGCACATCCCTGTCTTAGTGGTTGCTTTGGCTGATTTTATTAACACTTTGCAATGAATGTAGCTTTATGTTGGATCACCAAATAGTCTAAAGTTAAGCATTTGTTTTCTGTCTTCTTTTAAATAAAGGTTTCATCACCTTGCAACATTTTAAAACTAATGTTGCTTAATTAAGTTAGCTTTTACAAATGCTCATCATCGTTTACAGCTCAGTTAACATACGTTTAAGCAATATCTCAATGATAGGAGACCTAGTATGGAAGTTCCCTGATTTGTGTTGTGGTAACAGCAAAATCAGCAATGTCAACTTCTATTTGAACAGCTCAGTGAAATGTTTGCTATGTCATACTTGTGAGGATGATTCAATATTGAAATTTTGTATACTTTTTCACTTTGGAAATAATCTGCAAAGAGGAAAATTTTAACAAAAAAAGACATTTGTTCCACACAAAAATGAAATTTCTAACCATTTCAGAGTAAATTTTATGTTTTGAATTTTGCTTGCTTAATAATTTTTTGGGCTAGTTCATAAATTTTTTAGCATAAATCCTTAAATGCTCTTGAGGGGAGACTTTCTAATATAGAGATCAGTTCATTTTTTCAGTTTACTTGGTTATACAAGGATGTATGGCACGCATTTCGTTTATCCTAGTCAGTACTGGTTAAGATGCAACAAAAAGTTTTTAAACAAATCAGACCATCTTGGTGTAATTGAAACATTTGGTGTTGCTACAACAAAATAAATAAAAGTTTATTTTTGGTTCCAACCATACAAAAAGAAATACCTAAGAGAATCAAATGTCAAATGAGTAGAACTAGTCCAAACTATTTATGTATCATTCAACTTCAACAATGTGCTGTAACTTGTATTCATTGTTTACTTTTTAGCACAAGAAGCAGTGAGTCAATTCACCAGGCAAACAGATTTGGAGCAAGAAGTTCTTCAGAAAAATCAACCTCTTTATTATCTCCTGGATCAGTATAGAATGTTTGGGATGCTTGAGCAGATGTTGCGTTTTCCACTTATTCTGGGCAACCAATTAACTTATCAAGTTTCACCTGAAGTCCAAAAAAAACTTGTTGCCATGTATGTGTGTGTGATTTTAAGCATCTTTATCAACGTTTGCATTTAAGTTAAGACAACTTGATTTTGCAATTTGTAATGCAATTGTTATCGAAATCTGTGTTTTTAATTTTCAGACAGATAGCTCTATATATGACTAATTTTTTATTATACAGGTATTTTAATTTTGATGAAGTTGTCATCAGAGAACTCCTGGGCAAAAAACTTAGCAAAAGCACTCGACGGGACCTTGATGAAATCTCTGCAAAATGTCAAATTCAACTTAAGTCTTGTCAGCGACAGGTGACATTAAAATCTGAATAAACGCAATTGTCTTGCAATGTTGGTGTCTGAGAAGAGTTTTGTGTGTTTTACTCCTAACTTTTGCTGGCTGTATTTTGAGAGGTTTAAATCATGCAGGTTTTTTGATTAATCACTTGTATTACGAGATCATTGCAGTTAATGAATGAAAGCAAAGCTGTTTGATGGATTTCTGACAATCTTGTTGGAAGCTTTTTGGCTGAAATGCAATTACTGATTTTATTACCTTCAATAAAAATACCAGCGCTCCAATTTATGCACGATATTCTACCAAGCTTGCATTTTGAGCTATTTTACCACGAAGGCTGTGGACTTTCGTGCCTGGACGTACCGCAAGTGCAAAGAAGATTCGGCTTTTTTATGGTCAGGCCTTGTAGGCTACTTTCTTTGGTCGAATAGCATCTTCACCTCTTGGTCCCACCAAGTGGTTACTTTTTTGCCACACTGAGTCGTTTCCGTCCCAATACCCGTTCAGAAGATGAAGCTACAGCCACCACTCTATCTACTCATCCACTTGGTTCTTCATTCCCAGAGTTCTTGGAATAAGGACGACGTGCTGTCTGCTAAGGTCTTCTTACGTATTTGTCAACCAGGACCTCCCACTTTATTCGATAGCACCTCGTCCTCGTTATTCAGTAATTCAACTTTTGGATTGAGCACCATCTGAGCCATTTTTTACCATCTGTTTGCCTTAAGCACCAGCCTACTTGGTTGGTACTGTCAACCAACTCTGGCTCAGCCTGTTTTCACAGGGATTAATGAGTGTGATTGTATACATGATAAACTAATTTTCACTTCATCTCAAAATTCCGTGGTTTGTGATGTGCAGCCGTGTGATTTATTGTGATAGTTGTGTTCAGTTCGACAACTGCAGAAGAATCTTCAAGGCAATGGAAGATGCAACTGGGTCCATGGTGGAAAACATCAAATTGCAATTTTTGCTCTCACCAGAACTGGCATGGTAAGGCTGATTGTTCGCAATGTGATTTATATGTTGTTACTACCCAGGGATATAATGAGGTTAGATGGGGCCCCGGGGCAAGAAGTGTGGCGCCCCTATGTTCGAACCTGAGGTCTTTGGTAAGCAATGTACTGTATTGAAGAAAGTACTTGTGACGCTGTTGTGGCTTTTTGGCACCGCCGCAGTGATTCAGCGCCTGGGAAATTGTGCCCTCTTACCCCCTCTCGTTACGCCCCTGTTACTACCTTTATACAGCTATTCACTTCATGCTAATGTTTGCATGCACTATTGTTTTTTCAGGTGTTATTCTGCCATAGTTTTTCTGTCAAGTCACAGATTTGAATGCTCCAAGCGAAAACTGACTGCTATGACGTTTAATGATTTTATTGGATGCGCAAAATGTCTCATAAAAACGTGGACAAGCTCATCCCCAGGTACGGCCTTGCAGGAGATTTGTGCTTTTCGTAAATCTCTATTGCCATGTTTCATTTTACAAAAAAAGCATTAACTGATACTTCCATTAATAAAACGTTGGTGGCTTTAGGAAACCGTGTTTTAAGCTAAATCAGCTGCAAATCCGCATGTAACTCGCGCACTTGTCTCAGATATCTTTTTTTTGTTTGTTTAATGCAAACAGTGTCAGATACAGACCCTGATAGAAACTGTCATTTGGAGAATGCTGCGATCTTAAAATCAAGCCATGGAGATATCAATACAGACGTTTGCGTTGAACGAACTACAAATAAAAACAGAAGCATATCAATAGAACAAAGTAGGTTAGTAGTGTAAACAGTATCGTCACAGAACACTGGGTCCACTAATTTCTTTTGTGGTTCGTTGTTGGTGACTGTCACAAGCTAAGAGGTGGGTTAGCACTTGGCGATTTTATGCTTTGTCTGAGTTTTCATCACCTGTTCTGTTTGATTTTAATAAATCTGTAAAAATTGCAGTTGTTAACAATTGTCTGTCGAAAGGAATCCTTTTCACAGCTAGGAATCAGACACTAAGATCTTTCAGAGTATATATTTCGCCTATTAGGTAGGCATATCAGCTCTTATTCCAATTGAATTGTAGCAACATTGGTTGTTTCAGTATTGGCGTTTCCATGGAAAATTTAGTGCTATTTTTTAAGTGTTGCGTTTCCATAGAAAATTTTGGTGTTTATCGCATCTTCTTTATCATGAAAACTTTCTTCCATCACGATTTATGTGCGAAGAAAATTGGACCGATTGAAATTGCTAACCCGGCAACGCTGATCATTTTGTTTTTCTGTCCCTTCCGCGGTATTCTTACCCACTTCGAAGTGCAGCAAGCTCAGATGTCGACCTCGATCAAGACTTCTTGCACGAGCTTCGAGGAACGAAGATCTTAATCGCCGACCAGCGTGTGTTCGATCTTCACAAAACTGTCACGTCGCAGGCGGTGGCCAATTGCCAGGTGCGCAACTGTCGAGCTGTAATTGCATTGTGATGTCACAGTCGGTGATATAATGCACTGCAATTTAGCTGAACTATACGTTCGTTGCATGGAGCCTTTTCTCGAAGCTTCGCGTATGAGATACGTTCGTTAGCGTGTGCTTCTTTTTGCTGACAGATAAATTGATTCATTGTTGTTGTTTTTTTGAATAACTAGTCTCCACACAGGTGAAAAGAGTTTGAATCCATCAGAAATTTTTTAATAGTAAATCGATTTCACGTAACACTACGCGTCTTCAGTCCTACAATCTTATTCAAATAGAATTCTATTTTCCTTCACCTTTGTGGAAACCAGATACTTGAATATAGATATGCGCAAGTTTGAGAATCATCACAAAAAGATAAAACAGAGCCCAGTAGGCTGATTCCTCGAAAGCTCACAGCAAATCTAGAGATTTCAGTGGTTCTTGTTGTTTGATTTTCCGCAATGATCTCAAAGAGTCATTATTGCAGGGCGACGGGGTCTCCTGCCAATGGTGCGACTCGTTATTTCGGCAGCTGTCAAGAGGCCTCGTCAGCATTGCCACCAACCTGTATAAGACGAAAGACACCCGAGATTATTTCGTGGATCTTGTGGAACGAGTAAGGATGCTTTGGTTGTGATGTTCTTCTATGGGGAAGATGTGCGATGTTGCTTAACGGACTTGTCCCTAAAAGTTTCTTTTTTCACGCGGTCCATGATCCCCAGTGCGTGCGCGGCACTGACATTGATAATGATGATGTGATTTGACGAAGCTGCTCTGTGCACTGCTTAGTTTCATTGTGACTGTGCCTTCCGTGGCCGAGAAATCGTTGATGAGATGCGACCGCTAGTGTACAGACGGACGTGCTTTTCAAATCACTCGTGGCGCTGCTACCAAAGATTTTGTGCATTTCAGGTGGTGGAACCCTGCAAAGCGTTCGGTTTGGAGAAGGACAAACTCAAGCTGTTTCTTTCGTGTTACGCATCAACGTCGGAACAGTTCTCTCATCTGCAGCAATACAAAACTGCTTGGAATCGATATCTCGCCGCGACGTCCACTTGCTTGCTGGAAATCTACCGACCTTAAAGCGGCGTTCACATGACTGTTGCGAATGACGTGTGGAGCTGTTGGTTTTCGGACTTGCATCGCTGTTTCAGGGCTGTCGTTTGATTTTCACTTGCCACAATTGCGTAAGCTAGCGGCAGTAGCGATGATGCAAACCTGTCAACGTCTGCTCGTTGATGCATTTCGATCTCACCGTTGACATCAGGCAAATTTCCTAGTCGTTTGGGATACCTAGCTGTCAAATAAGGAAAACAAACTTCAAATGCGACGTCGGCAGTCACCATCTGCCGATCACAGCAAGGCTGGCGGATCTAATGCAGTCGATTCACTGTTCGGTTCTGCAATTCTTCGACTGTCGAATACTGAGAAAAAGCAGCTCTACGTTCAGCCTCTGTGCAAAGCCAGCCGAATTTTAGAACCGTAACTTGAACCGAAGACCGGCAACGACTGAAATATTGGTGAATGGGCAGAATTATTTGGCTGTGAAAATGAACCTAGTGCTAACTATGCAATCGATAGTGTTGTGTGAGGTGGGACCAACCGCAAATGCTAGAGAGATTCACGGCCAAGTATCCAGACTTCTTACAAGTGGATCAAGGATGGATTGCGAATCTTATTACCTCTGTGACGAAACCTGTGCTTGACATACGGTAGTTGGCTGTTACTACAGGATAGCATTCTTCTGTGTTCGCATCGCGGGTCTGCCACGTGCGTGGTTGGTTCGGACCATCCGTTGTTAACCCAGAAATGCGAGTTAGGTGTGATCCACACGTGTAAAAAATGTCCCGCTTTCGCGAGGCGGGCGTTTCACAGGATTTGGCAAAACTGTATGCAAAACAGTTTTTTTAAATGTCCACGGTAATGGAAAACGTACATCTTTGTGCAAATCTCGCAAGAATGAATAAAGCGATGTAACAATTTGAAGCACTATATGCTTCGGGAAGTTTGGAAACATTGGGTCATAATCCCTGTCACGTGGCATTTTTGCGTGCAACTATATCACCTCCTCGTATTAGCCTTCAAACTAAAAGGGAGGTTTTGTTTTAAAGTGGTAGCACAGTTGTACGAACTGGAGTTCTTGCTGGGGTTACCTACAGGGAACCGCTACAGACTTGACACACTTGGATTTTTGCAAGGGTGATGTCCTCAGCTAATGCGTAGCCGGTCATTGGTTACGACGCAACTACGTGGAGACATCGATGTACCTTGCCGGGAATTTTTTGATAATAATTCAACTTCAATTAAGAGACAAAGTCATTTTGATGATACATCTGGGTTTTGAATTCTGTTACCTGCTTAATGGACGACTGCAATTTTTTCAAATGTAATTTTATCCCACTAACGTATCTGACTTAAGTCAGCAGCAAGTTTCTTCCTGGGACACTGTTCTTTTCTTCATTTTTCTTGCTCTTTACCGTTGAAATTGCTGTTTTTTACTGTTTGTCAAAATATTCATTTTCAAGTTGTATCGTAATTTGCAACAACTAAAAGTATTCAAAAACAGTGGACTGCTTTTAAAAGTACGCATGCAAAATTTCTCTTTTGTTCTTTATCCTCTGTTGCTAACCTTTGCCCAACAACTCTATCGCTAACAAGTTTGATTGGCTGTTTGCTTTAACCAATGGTTCCCAGCCGGGGTCCTCAGACGGATTTTTGGGGGTCCATGACCTTTGTATGTGTAAGATAAAACTAAAATAGCGAAATGCTAAACAACCGTCCTAACTTGTAAAAGACGACAACATGAGCGCAACTCTAGAATCTAGGTTACAGGGCAACACAAGACCTGGCTCATGAACGAACATGTTTATTCATTTCAGGAAGGCATGCAAGTTGCGATTATACCACTCTTAGCAGCGCTTCTGCAGTTACATTCATTAGACCAGCGGTTCCCAACCTGGGGTACATGTACCACTGGGGGTGCATTTAAGGCTAGGAATAGAAGGGAAAAGTATATTTATATTGTTTATTTCCAAGCATTCATGTAAATTATCAGTGAATATTATTTTCAAATATCACTATATGCTTATTATTAAATGTATCTATGATTAGGCATGATAAAATATTTTGTCATAAGAAATTTTAGGGGTACATTCTCATCTGTCGAAATGCTGAAGGGGTACATGGTCAGAGAAAGGTTGGGAACCCCTGCATTAGATGTTTCGATTGTTATGCAACAAAGTCAATTTGTCATGTGGTAAGTTCCATGATTAACATAGATCTGGGGTGGCCTGGTCAACAGGTCGATCGTGCCTGATTTTGCATTGACTTGACAAGATACCTACAAAGAACATTTTTCAATCAATATTCCTTTCACTGCATTTTATAACATTTTGTACTTGTGTCTTTATTACCGACCGGTCGATCGCGAGTTATCAAGAAATTTTCTAGTCGCTCCCAGGAGAAGACAAGTTGGCCACCCCTGGCATCGAATGATTTTTGGCGCACAAATCAGATGATAACCTTTCCTAGCAGACACCAATACGTAACAGTATTAACCGGTTTTATTAAAGGGGTCCACAGCTTTTAGCCAAATCGCCAGAAGGGTCCATGACACTGAAAAGATTGGGAACCTCTGCTTAACCATTGAACATCAAATTAGTGGGTCAAAAACAGGGTTGCGGAATTGCAAGGAGTCGGAGGTTTTTGGATAGAGTCGGATTCCTAAGAAGATAAGAGTCGGATTTTTTAATCCGACTTCGGAAGTCCAATTGAATCATTCATTATTTACGTCGCACTCCCAAGTGAGAAATCCTAACTCGAGCCTGTTGAAATGGTACAATATCCAAGAAAATGTTTCTGGAAAAAAAGGGTGTGGTTCGTGCTTGCTCTGTAACAGAACAAAAGTGCAGTGACGAACTTTTTGATATGGGCAGTGCCGGATTACGGCTTTCGTGGCCTCAAGGCATATTTCAAGTATGGCCTGAACTAAAAATACGAGCAAATAAAAAAACAAAATAGCGTTATTAGTAAACATTTATTTCTTAGCAAAATTTAGTAATTAGAAGTACAAGCTAAAAATGTTACTCGATTTACTTACATAATAATTAGTGCCTAATAAGTTAAATTGTAACTTTGTGTGGCAGACGCGTCCGTAAACATCTGTGCAGGCTAGTGAACAAAGGGTTGTGGGGAGTTGGAAAGCATGTACACTGATTATAGATTTCACAAATTTAGCAATTGCTGGTCATGCCTCTCATGAAGTTGGTGCTGCGTGAAAAATGGATCATGCTGCATCCCTGTAAGATCCATCCATAGCAGATGTGCATGATGAATAAGCATCTTCTCAGTATTGTGTCATTTCTAAACAATAAGGGATATCTAAAACTGCCAGATAGCCTACATTTCAAAAAGCAGATTTTTAGTTGCTGTAGTATAGAGATGGCACGGGCCGCTAACAGTCCAGTCTTCGGGCAGTCCGCTAAAGGTTTTGAAACAGTCCGGCTAACAACTTTCTTAGCGGTGACGTCATTCCGGGCCGCTACGGTGTGCTCTCCAATAAGGCGCAATTTTTGCAAAGTTTCAAAATCTGACAACGAAATTGTTTGCTGCTGTTCTTTCTCTTTCACCGTTCTGCTCATATTCCGTTTCACTTGTTTCCATGCAAATCAGTGAACCATGTTAAGAATCAAT
>JGI24021J15306_10010188_pt1 | contig 11649 bp, 4 predicted proteins | sample Ectturendosymbi1_FD_15306 | JGI IMG/M metagenome (IMG submission 15306)
CACCGTGGCAGCAAGCAACAATAGAGATCACCCGACGAGATCACTCTATTATTGCTTGTTCGCGCCACATACATATATTTTTGTTCTTCGCGCACATTCCGTTCGTGGTGAATCATACAATCAACGCAACACCACCGGAGAGGTTGCAACAGCAACCTTACAATAGGAAAAATCGTCTTGTTACAGCATTTTAATTTTTGTAATTCCACTCTTTGAATGCCCGGGCCTGTCGCTCCGTCCGCCCTCCCGTCTGCACGCCACTGGAGGCAGACCAATGCCTGAATTGTGCTTCTTGCCGGGGCGGTTGTGAGATTAACGCTCTTGCCCAAACAGCACTACGGCAATTCATTCAGTGGCCGTGGATCCAACACCCAGCCTTCCAATTGAGAGGCGAACACCACTGTGCTATCATCTTACGTAATGCGATTGCTTCGGGATATGTTATCTTCTACCAGTCAACAAATTGTTTGTAAAAATATTTCGTTTCATAATTGACAAAATGTCTTCGCAGGCAGTGGGGTAGCCAGCCCAAAATTTTTTGGGGCCAAAATGTTCGGTTTTAGGCGAGTAACAGTATTTTGTTTGAGACACCGCTTCTCAAAGCACAAAATGACTAGATATGCTCAAAATTTGGGGAGATGACCCCCGGGGCCCCTGACTACGCCTATGTTTGCGGGCCGGATGTAATGGCTTCGCGGGCTGTAGTTTCGAGACCCTGGCCTGGATCGTTCCGCTTACGTCACATAAATTTGGGCAGAAAAGTAATCTTCTGGTGCAAATTTTAACTTTTTAACCGGTGACTGTGGCTTTGGCGGGGATTTGTGGTTTGAAATTGGCTATAGGTTGATTCTCACCTGTGTTTGCTGATCTGGATGGAAGCAGATCAATAGCATTGGGGTTGTCTTTAAGCTAGAGTCGGGGGGATTCGTAGTGTTATAGCTTACAATGAATTGGAAAATGACTTTATCGGGGAGACTAGAGCTTGAGTTTCGAGATAATGATTGGGAATTTGTGGGGCTCAACCCACCTGCCCCCATGTCTGTTGAACAGTGCCACAACTTCTTTTCATAACCTGGACTAGTTTTTTTTCTTCAAAGCAGCAGTCTAAGGTCGACATATGCGAAATGGTATTAAACACTTGATTGAAATTCTACCTTTGTTGGTGGCGTTCAATGTATTTTGGGCAATATGTTTTTAGGCCGAGTGTGAATCTACCATGCGATGGTAGATTTGGTAAATGACAAGTACGTTCTCCGACGAAACAGCAACGCATACGATTATGAGATCGTTTTTCACGATAGCCAGCAAATCCACTGGTGTAGGAGGCTGGGGTGCAGGCGGTGCAAGCGCACCCCCAAAACTCATGATTTGGTGAAAATCCGAACAAAATGACTTAAAATCTGTGGAAATTTGGGCATAATGTGTGAAAACCTTTGCAAAATCGCTGCATGTGCTTTGATATTGCAAAAATGGCACCCAAAATCAAAGTGCAGACGCTTTTTTAATTTTGTTTTGGAGGTCATTTTTTATTTAGTTCTTTTCGGGCAAGTTTGGGGGAAATTTGGTCAAAAGTGGTGCTTGAAGTTCTTTGATTTGAAAAAATGCACCCTACATGGTAAGAAAGCAGGGATAGAAATGGAGTCGTTTTTTTTTATTTTGGAGACCATCTTCTTTGGAGTTTTTTTCGGGCAAATTTGGGGAAACATGGGCAAAAACCCTTCGCACCCCCAAAACTCTGCCTGCTTTTACACCTATGATCAGAGCTACCTAAAATGGGAATAATGTCATAGCAAATGCAGTTTATTCATGTTCTGTTTTTGAATTACTTCTTCAGCAATAAATATGTTTTCCATGTATATGCAACTGCACAATCGTCGTCTGAAAATGTGCTTGACATTTAAACACTTCACTCCGGTCGTGGGACTTCAGGTGTCACTTATTAGTGTAAGAAGATCCGTTGTACTTCTAACCAGGCCTGGAATACGTTTCAGACATTGTTTTTTTCTGATCTACGGATAGCCAAAAGAGTGTGAAACACTAGAACGCAACATGCTTTTGGTCGCAAAAGTCTCCAAACGTTTTTGTCAGAGGTCAACATAAGCTATCACACAGCAGTTCCAAGGTCGGACAGTTTACGTAATGTGATTGTTTCTGGATATGTTACATTCCACCAAATCAACAAGGTTTTTGTAAATATATTTAATTTTTCATTGTTGACAATATATTTTCGCGGCCGGATAAAAATGGCTTCGCGGGCAGGATTTGTCCCGTGGTCTGTAGCGAGGATGCCCCTGCTTTACAGTATATCTTTTAAATATTTTTTGTAGCTTTATAAATTGTTTGGGACACCAACAGTGTTTGCAGGTAGCTTGTGCAAAACGAGACCATTTTTTGGGTTCCGCTTCAAACATTTTCTGAATGAAAGAAACTGTGGTAATTCCTTCAAAGATCGCATTATTCGACCAAAAAGCACCCACTTTCTTGGCCTACAAAACGTAACCACTTTTGTGTGATATAGACTACAACAATTTATCGCAGACAACCGTGGATATTTAAACAAATGAAGAACCTTTTACCGTCCCAATATTTGACTGCACCCCCCAAGCCTCAGGTCTGGATCCGCCACTGGCAGCATGTATAACTTCAGTGAAAGATGAAAACACTGTGCATTTGTGTACGTACAATAAAATATCTTAGTCAACAAGCTATGTAGTTACAGCTCAGGACACTGTAATTGGCACAGACTAAGTGTACAAGAAGCAGTTTCAGCAGCAGTTGTACGAGGAGCTGCGCATCAAAATGCTTTCTTGGAAATCCATCGCGTGAGAGTTCCTTTTACACATACAGAGATTTCTTGGAAATCTTTCATGCGTATCCTATCGCGTGTGAGATTTCTTTCTACGCGTGAAGAGCTTTCTTGGAAATCTTTCATGCGTGTCCTGGACTCAAGTGTATAAGTTAGATACAGCACAGCAAAGTTTCAAGTAAAATAATGATCCGGGCATTGGTTGTGGTTTTTAACTGCCAAGACATAAATAGGAATGCAATTATTTTGAATTATTTTGATGTTTATTTAGTCACGTTTTGATTCTAACCAGGGTTTCTTGAGCCAACTTCAGTCGGCACTAAACTTCATCAACCAAAGCCATGCCCTTTTCACTGGCAATCTTTTCCTGATTTCAGCACTTCTTTCAGTTTTGTTGGCTACGTCTGCAACAACTGCGTATTCAACGAATTTCCCACAGCAATTTTATCCTATATACGATGGTTTCGAAACGTGAATCTACACTAAATGCGCTGACAAATTCGAATAATGGGCTTTCAGCAGGGTTGGGTTACAGTGCTAAAAAAGAAGTGTGGGAACGCACCCAAAAAATTAGCCGCCTTCAACAGCACTTCAAACTCGTTTTTAAATCAGTACTTAATCGAGTATTCACTTTCATTGCACTATAAAATAAATGAAATATGAAAAAGTGTGAAACACGTCCAAAAAATGTGGGAACGCCGTTCCACGCGTTACCATTGCCACCCCACAACACCCCTGCCTTTCAGGCATACTTTCATGTTGAAAACAAACATGGTTCTGTTGGAAAACTGCAAGCAAATAATCGCTGTAGTTACCGTTCAGCACAACCAAACGTCTTTATTAGCGTTCGTGCGAGTCAATCGAAGAGAGGCTTAGACAAAGCGTGGGCACATAGGCTTGTCCTGCATCATGCTGGTCCTTAAGTGTTCACAATTTGCATTGCTTAAATTTTTCATAATATTGAACTCATGGAGCACACTGCTAATTCACTGATTGTGGCTTTGTGTCTTTCGATATCCGGGGAAAAAATACTTGTAGGCCAAACTCGTTTGCTAGAGACGTATGTGATGTGTTCGAAGTCGAGCTGGTAGTTTCATATAGTATTTGTTAGTGAAACACTTTGTACCAAACATCAACATAAAAACACTGTGTACCAAACATAACATAAAGCCAGATATGAGATGTCATATGCTCTCATGTCTGCTTTATTTTTTGCTTTATGTTATGCGGCTAAAAACACCTGCTGTTTGGACTCTACTATCCAGACTAAAAAGTAATGTTTTTGCAGACAACAGTGAAAATTGCAGACAGGGAAAAATCAGAACCATTTGATGAGAGCTTTCTTCACGGCATTTGAAGCACATACTCATAACTTCGCAAAAGGTCATTCACACTCGTTGGTTATTCATCATTAAAACCTTTTGATGCAACAGCATTTTTAAGTTTTTCGGTGAATTTCTGCGTCGTTCCAATTCAGAACAATTAAAAGTGACCTAGGTCGTAGCGTAGTTGTTGAGTATGCTTCGTTTAAATGTGTCACTAATCAAAAAACAAAACATGGTGTGCATTGCAGATTTTTATACCAATAAAGCGAAATGATGGAAGTGTTTTCTGTAGGCAAACGTACGAACAAAGGTCTGTAATTTGTCATCAACTTTTAGAGTTACGATCATGAGATAAAAAGGGCTATAACATTACGTTGTTTGGATTATTCTGAAGACAGCGGTTGCCAGCAAATGATTGAGGAGTTTTTTGTATAAACTGTCAAAGATTAGGATCTATAGAAAGAAATACTTTCACAACCAAGAATCAGGCACTACAATGTTTACAAAAGAAATATTTCGCCTACTGAGAAATCACCTCCAGCTCTGCGAAGTGCAGGAAAGTATAAAGATTAAATTAAATAAAACCCACAACCAATGAAGTTCACCATTTGATCACACTGAAAATACTATAGGAATCAACCACCTATCCAGCAAAAGGTAAGGTAAATGCCACTCCCAGAACAACTATACAAAAAGACGTTTCAGGTGAATAGCGACGCAACCAAAAAATAAACAACAGAGCAACGGAATCTCCATCGCAGTTAGAAAAAAGGGATCACTGAAAAAAAATCAACGTCACCGCTGCCCATTCGCGCAAAAAGGTTTTCAAGACTGCATCTCAACATAAAACCTGCGGAGCTCGTTCCGCAGACTTCGCAACTCCGCTTTTGGGCCAGCTCTACCGCTAACAGCAAAGAAAACTGCTGAGTCAGCTTGAAATTGTTGTCTTAATTATGCTGGTTGACAAACGTGTTGTTTCTGTGCTAACTATGAGGGGCTGCAACCATGAAAATAGAAGAATTATTTGCGATATGGCTTACAGTTTGAAGCGGGGGGACAGTGTGAGCAGCTGTGAAATTCATTAAACCCTGAACGTCGAGCCACTTCTCCGGATTGACATATCTAGGCGGAACCGCCCCACAACATGAGACTTGAATTCCCCAAAGACCTGTGTCAGGCAGGCTCTGCTGGTTGCATCCAGTGACAAAGGACATGAAAGCGTCTAAGGACCAGGTAGCGTGATCAGATCACATCGCTAAAGTGACGCGGCCCCTTCCATGTGTGAAACCAGTAGAGACAGCAGCGACTGCTGAGAAGAATGAAATGTTTTGAGACCTCCGAAACCTGTGATGGATGCATCAGGGTTCATGACGTCAAACGCGATGGTCTATGAAAATTTACCAATATTGGCCGTCGAATTTTGTGAAACTTAGCGACAATGCCAACGGCCAGCACTAATCTCACAAGAAAGAAAAGCGAGAAGAAAACTTTGCAGTACGGGCAATATCGATGAAAATTGGTCAGAGACAACATTTTTTTGCTAGCGTTTGTTCCCAAACACCGAGAAAGTTGTCAAACCCGTGCACAAATTCCTAGTTTTCAGCGCAACTCTCGAACTTGCTCGATTATCATAAAAGTGTCTGAAAGCACAGTAAAGCCGATAGCAACTGCCGCCGATGAACTCCATAAAAATATAATCTTCCAAATCCAAACACAAACAGAACCGATTGTTCACTGCACGTCGTGCGTTATGAATAATGTGAAAAGTTGTAGGTTGTTCAGCTGCAAGTGAGGCGACGAACAGAGTGGACACTTACTCTTTACTGATTTTTAAGAAAATATATTGGTCAAAATCTTATCTAGCACATAATACAATTACCGTTGTGTAATTTTGTGACGACTGACACGCATGCATGGCTGCTTTCATATTAACTCATACTACAAGCAAAAATAGGCATGCTACAAATGCAGCGGATAGAATACGCCAAGCAACCAGGGGTAAACACTAGAGAAAGAGAGAAAAAAAAAGAAAATGATAAACAAAACGAAGAACAGCCAGTCTTTATCGGCATTCCATCAACTTGAAACAGGTTAGAGAATAGCGCAAGCATGACATTAGCAGTCATTGTTAGAAAAAAATTTCAGAACGTTAATTGCCCCGTTACCACATCCACAACGAATTGTAACATCCAAGATTTAATATTCCCAATTTTTCAGAGCAACACTTTGAAGAAATTACCTAATGTTCTTTACCCGGTGTAATATTGTGAAATTGTCTCGTGATTCGCGAGCGTGTTTCAAATTGACTTCCGTAGTGATTTGCATGCATGCCAACTCATTTCGATCAGGTCTTTAAGTTAAAGTAACTGGTCACCAAGATAGGACCTTCATGTACAGCAGGGGTCACCAACCTTTTCGAAAGTGCGAGCTACTTCTTGTGTACCGATTTATGCCAAGGGCTACTGGTTTTATACATGCTTCTGAAATAAGAATTTTGCTCAATTTACCTTTAATCATTTTAGTACTGATTATTCGTTAATGTGAAGACGTTCATCATGCTAAGGTTATTTTTAGAACAGGGCCGCGGGCGACCTACATGGTCCTTGCGGGCGACCTGGTGCCCGCGGGCACCACGTTGGTGACCTCTGATGTACAGTATACCAAAGTGTGCTTTGGTCTCAATTGCTCTAGTGAAAATCTTTGCAGTTACTGCAGATGTTTATTACAAGAAGTTAAATGTTGTTCAAAAAAACACTAGATTTGGATTTCTTCAAAAGGAATTCCTGAATGAAATAAGGTCAAAAACAAAAAGATGGACAATAAAGAACAGACGCAAATTTGTGAAGAATGAGCAGCGTGAGTGTGATTAATTAAAAATACAACGAGGTGAATGAAAAATGTTTTGGTGCATATTACTGCAATTTGCTCTTTCCTGCAGCATTACAAATTGAACACAGCACTTGTACGGCACACAATGGGCTAGTTATAGGTGCTCAATGATTCAATGAGTCTAAATATGTTGCAAAAGCATTTCATTACATCCGCTGATTGAGAAAGAGTTCAGATATTTGTTGATGGTTGTATACATACGCATCATCAGTGTTTCTTCAGGCATAGATAGGATTGGTATTTCATATCAATTACTGCAAACATGTTGTTCAACACGGACTTTGCGACTGATTTTAAACATGTAAGCTAATATAATAAGTTAACTGTTTGAACGTATTTGAAAGAAAATCAGTATTTATTTTCAATTTTATTTTCAGCCAGATGTTCAGTTCACATTTGCAGGTTTGTGAGGTTTAAATATTTTCCCCCAAATGCACAACGTAATGGCCGAAACTAAGAAATCTCATAAAAGAAAGAACATGAGCAGTGAGTTACACGACGTTTTCAAGAAAAATCCTCTCAGCAAATTGAACGGCGAGCAGAGTAATGATGTACAAACGGCTGATCCTTACGCTGAAGATACGAAGCGTAAAAAGTATTGGAGAAGTCTGCAGTCCTTTAAGCCTCTAAGGTTTTCCAGGTAAGAACTCGTTGATTCGTTAGTTGTTTCCACTAAGTAACCAATTCGTTAGTTGTTTCTACGTTTGTGAGCTTTGCTGGAGTGTGTCGAGCACTCTAACGCAACAGCTTTCCACGAACCATCAAAATAAATAACGTCTAAACAAGACGAATCGAATACTGAAAACATCTTTGCTCTTTCAGGACTAAGCTGCCGGCACCTGTCGACAATGCAAACTTCTTTTCGTTCATGACTTTTACTTGGCTCACCGACACAATACTCCGCGCTCGCAAGAATTTAACCATCGAGGACCTTCCATCTTTGTCGAAATATGATGGATCAGAAGTGGCAACCAAGAGGTGACTGACCGTGCCAAAGAATTAGGAGAAAACGTGTTTCGAAAATTCATGAGCGTCATTGCCGAAGTCATCTGTATGTGTTTGAATCGATGTAACTCGTGGATTACACGGCAACAGCAAGGTCTGTTTCATCTCACAGCAGGGGCGTAACGAGGTTAGACGGCGCCGGGGGCAGGAAGCAAGTTTAGCGTCCCATGTTCGAACCTGAACGAAATTTACTGTATTGAAGAAAGTACTTTTGAAATTATTGGGACTTTTCGGCGCCCCCAGCAAACATTTGGCGTCCCCCGCAGTGATTCGGTGCCCCCTAATGATCCGGCGCCCGGGGAATTGTGTCCCCCTTGTCCCCCAATCTTTACGCCCCTGTCTCACAGTAAGCAAAATCTTACAGACTTTCAGCCATATCAAATCTTTAGGAGGCCTACTTTTGCTCCAGCAATATACCTGTATTTTACACGAATATGTTTTTTAGATTTCGTAAGATGAATCAAAATTCCTTAAGCTTTAATCATAATCGAAAAAATGAAATTTTCATTCAAACCTCAACAAGATTATGTTCGATCTGTGTGATTAAATATTCGATCTAAATCAAATGGAACTTCTTGGCAACATAAACAAGACACATTCTACCGAAATACTGAATTATTCGGAATGATCACAGCAAATGGTGTCAATAGGAAGGGATCGAGCAATAGATCCGCATCTTTAGAGCCTTTGATTGGCCTTCTAGCGTTTGTGGTTAGGAATTTATGGCCTAAAAGCAACAAAATTGATTAATTATCCACTAGGGAATTAATTAATTATCGATTTTTTGGCTGTAACTTCCTAACCACAAAGGCTAGAAGGCCAATCAAAGGCTCGAAAGATGCGGGTTTTCTTCTGATTTCTTCCACAAAAACGAAACAAAAATTGCCCCTTGATCGTGGGAGCCAGGGCACCATGACCCCATAAAAACGTTAAACGTTCCTCGATTTTGACGTCGCCCACAAAAAAANTTCAAATCCGAAACTTCCCAATTTTTTTAAATCGAACCTACAAGACATTCCGCATCTTTAGAGGGTTTGAACAGCTCTCTAGCTCAATCGGCGGGCGAGTTATAGCCGAATATATTGGCGCCACTTTGCGCCAAAATTTTGACGCATGCTGGAATTAAAAGGCAGCTTGATCCTATTTATCGACACCATGGGTGCTTTCCACCTTGGCCGGTTTATGCACCGCCACACGTGTTGCCCCACAAGATGCAAAAGGGTCCTTTTGAAGGTTGGGATGACGTCAGTAGCATTTCAGCTGAATAAATCATACTCTTTTCTCTCGAATAACCTGCATATAAAGCTGCGGCTTAAGGAAAATGTGGGTTATGGTATGCTTCTTTGTGATACATGACGTTACATTCACCCCTTTCAGATTGATCCGATTATACGAGGAAGATGGGAAAGCACACAATGGAGTTCCATCCATTCAGAGAGCCGTGTTCCGCTACATCAGAACCCGAATGATAGCATCATCGGTGATAGTATCGTTTGCAGTTTCAGCTGCAGTAATCGGCCCGGTGAGTAAACCTCGGTATTGTCATATATCCTTCCTTTGTTTAAACTACAAAAGACTTGTTTTGTGGGGAAGTATAGTGCTGCTGTTGTTAATGCCGTGTTTATCTACTCCAGGGGTGGGGAACCTGCAGCCCGCGTGAACATTTGATATGGCCCGCATCAGAATTTTCTTATTTTACCCAATTTAGAGTACAAAATCGCTTCAAAACGAAGCTCCATGATAAGCAGGTGCTATAGATAGTATGTCATAAGATGCCTCTATCCCTCGTAGTAAGATAAAGGTAAAATTTTAAGCTAAAATCAATTGTTAATTGCGGCCCGCCAGCGATAATCCACGATTTATGCGGCCCGTGATAGCAAATAGGTTCCCACACCTGATCTTCAACCAAATTTAAACACGCTATCTTTAGTTCATTTTTTTGCGTCCGAGTTAATGCTTTCTTAGTTAAGAAGCTGCAAAACCTTTATTCCAGACTTAGCTACTGTAGGTTCTGCCCATGTTTGCTGATAGATGTATGTAATTTCATTTGATGCAGGCAACATACTGTAATTCTCAGCCGTGAAACGTAAAATCACCTCAAACACATCGTGGTGTTGATTGTCCGCTAAGCTGTATTGCTGCTTTGCCGAAGTTAGTTAGTTGTGTCATAATGAGGGCTGAAAGACTATTTATAATTTTATTAGGCCTTTCTAGTCGACAGACTGGTTAACTTCGCTTCGTTGTCATCCCCTTCTCTTCGCTACGGCATCGGTCTTTGCTTTGGATTGATGTTAACCGAATTTTGCAGATCGCTGATGTTTGCCCTGATGTGGGCGATCACTTACAGGTGAGCTTTTATTTGGAGCATCAACAGAATCATGCGTTTGCTCTCTATAAGATGTTTGTTTAAATAGCCCACACCGACTTTCCAAAATTCCGGACTCAGGGTCCTTAACATAAAGTGAATGAAGTTTGGCTGTCAACAATTTTGTAGCAACTAGCAATTAATGGAAATCGTGGTACACAGCAAGAATTCACTGTTTCAACAAAAGTTCCAAAAGAAATTGTACCATTTCAACAGGAATTCCAACATGGGAGTGTGATGTAAAAAATGATCCGATTGGACTTCCGGAGTCGGAGTCAGACAAAAAAATCCGACACCGACTCCGAATCCTAGTGTCGTAAGGAATCCGACTCCGACTCCACCCAAAATCCTCCGATTCCTAGCGACACCGAAACCGATTCCGTAACCCTGGCTACGATCCCTCAAAATTGGTGTCCCACAGGGATTCGTCTTGGCAACCCTTCCCTTCAACATCTACACCTCTGACTTGCCAGTCACCATCCCCAGAAAGCATGCATACGACGACTATCTATCAATCATAAATGCTGATGGAGGCTGGCAAGCAGTGGAAGGAGTGCTAAGCAAAGACATGGCGATTACAGAATAGGTAAATAACTGGGGTTATAGCTCAGGACTACAGAACCAGTGTCGGCAGTCTTCCATCTTAACAAGGAAGCTAAACGTGAGCTTAAAATCATCTTCAACGGGGAAACCCAGTCCTCTTGCTGCGACCCAAACTACCTTGGAGTAACGTTGGACAGGTCCCTCACGCATCGCCGACACCTCGAGTCACTTCGTAAAAAGCTGACATCACTTGTCGCACTCTTGAGGCGGCTTGCTGGCTCGGGATGGGATGCTGATGTAACAACGTTGCGAACAGCCACTTTAGCTCTGGTCCATTCAACCGTAGAGCAGGGATTGGCAATTGTTTTTGCTTGGGGGCCACTGTGATAAGGCCGCATTTGGCGGAGGGCCGTACCTTTTTATGGGAGTAGAAACAAGCCTCGATTTATAGCCTCAGCACTGATATTTACTATAAGTTGGAGGAAATTTCAGATTTGAAGATTTTCCTGAATGCTTCTGCGGGCCACTGAAAACGCTGTGGCGGGCTACATTTGGCCCGTGGTCCGCTATTTGTCCACCCCTGTATAGAGTACTGCGCTCCTGCCTGGTGCCGTAGTGCTCACTCTCGCCACATTGACCTTGTCATCAACGACGCCTTGCGAACTGTGACTAGAAGCCAGCGTCCAACACCAGTGGAAAATCTTTCTATTCTCGCT
>JGI24021J15306_10010189_pt1 | contig 11649 bp, 6 predicted proteins | sample Ectturendosymbi1_FD_15306 | JGI IMG/M metagenome (IMG submission 15306)
AAAATGGTGGCTTTCATTCCAAGCAGAAGCTTGGAAATTTACTGAAAATAAACTTTGAAAACTTGTTAATTCAATGAAAGCAGACTTTCTGTTTGTCGGATTAAGTTGGAACAGAATTATTCAGAAAAAGAAGTGCCAGAACAAAGCACATTTTATGGTTGATGCTTTAAAAACAAGGGGCATTATATATTTAAATGTTGAGACTTGGTCCTTGTTTGCCTCCCCCTATAAAAATTTCTGGCTACGCGCCTGACGCCATGTTGAAAAATGTGACTTTGGTCACATGCTTGATGACTGCTCTGATGATTGGTTTAACACCAAAGTGTTACATCAGCCTTGCAACACTTTTTGCATGACTAGCACTTCTCAGTAAACAAGCTGTATTTGCGTCCAGTATGGGTCATGCCCAGCAGTTGTGTTGACGAAGCTGTTTTTCGCCAAAGTTTACCCTGAAATGTCACAAGAGGTCTACATCATTCAGTTCGAATAGCGATGAGGTGACGTTACTCAACAAGAATTTACGGAATTTCGAGCTCGAAATTTTAACGAGGTATTTTACTTATGAGTCACAACACTGAAGACCTCTAAAGAGATTGATGGAAGTATTTTAGTGCCTGCTCGATTAATATGTTTCTAGGTTGACTGCTTCGTTTGGTCACAGAACCAAAAAAAATCGCTTAGATATCAGGCATTGTTTTCTATCTGCCAATCTGTTCTTTTTCAGCTTTACCCGTCTAAAGTTCACGATTAATTTAGTTTTGTTGCGATGTTTTTTTTCTGTTACATTACAAGGTGCCTACTTTGCACGAGCGTGAATTTCAGTGTGAGAGGCCATCATACACATTCCACGCACACACACGCAAAACATACGGGCCTGCGCACACACATACACACACACGCAGTTTTTTCCAAACACGCAGACAGAATGTTAACGTTTACTTTTTAACCACTCTGTTTAACACAAGGCCTATATCGTAAACATCATTAACTACCTGTCAACATTTAGTGTTTTTACAATTTAAAACGTAACACAGGTTAAAGTGTTACCGTTCTTGTTTCTTGCATGTTGTAGAGGCTTTAGCTATGTCCCCAGGGTAAAAAGGAGGCAGTTGCTGCGTCCAGCAGCAATCGAATTGTTTCCTGCAACGTCAAAATTTTCCATGACGAATATGAAAGCTAGAGGCAAAACTGAAGCACACTTCGTCGATAAGTTCTCTTTGATCAAAGGCGTGTAAATACAGCGTGTGTCATAGTTATGCCTTCTTCGCGAAGGCGTGACTTCTTCTGATTCAGAAGATTATCACGTGCGCGGTTTGCAAGCTACGCTTTTTATTGTTTTTCCAGCCCCGTTCCAGTTAGTTGTTGCGTTACGTAATGGAATATTTGTCTTCTCGCGACTATTTCAATAGCTCTAGGACGGGTCGAAAAGTTTTTGCAAAAATTTCAAACGCTTCCACGGGATGTAGCATTTCCTCCTTGAACTCTTGTGTTTCATTTGTTCTGTCAAAATATTACGTGATATCTTCCTGTGCTGAAGCATTGACGGAGAATACCAGCAGATAAAAATCCTTTTTTCCTTCAAACGATTCCGTAATGATCAACCAATCATCTTAGACCAGACCTGTTGTAGCACACCAGGTAAATCAGTATCAAGCAGGTTGCCTCCCATGACCAGTAAACGCTCTTAAGTATGCGTAACTTCAAAAAGTTTTGCTTATGCCTTGAAAAGATGCACTGATGATTTTGGAAGTTGACCGTGCACCGACAACCAAGCAATGGTTCTCAACCTTTTTTGGCCCATGGACCATCTTGAAAAAAATCCTATGGACCACTTTGTCATTCTGACACCGGCTCAAGAACAACTAGTCGAAACTGTATTGCACATAAATCAGTGAACTCAAGGGCATGTTCAATCTTAGGATTTGTGCAACTCCCTGTGGACCACTAAAAATTCTAGGTGGACCACCGGTTGCCCACTTGCAACATGCTGAGAATCACCGTTGTACAGTAAATACAAAAAAGTGTCAGTAACATTGCAATTACTTCAATTTTGTTCTATGTCTACGCTGTAGAAACGTAGAACGAGATTGCAAATGCAAGGTATCTTCGGTCAATTGCAGTTAACAAAAGGTTATTTTGGCAAAATGCGATGGGCGTGTGTTTTTTTTCTAAATTAATAACCGTGCATGAAAATTAACCTTTGCGCTTTTAGAGAAAAAATTCTGAACTTTTTGTTTTTACTTTGTCAAACAAATGAGCAAACATAATCATGATAAAGTGTTTACTGCTGCATAAAGATAAACGTTGCTGTCGGTACTGTATAAACTTGCATTCAAATACTGAACCAGAAACAGTATTGTAAGCTTGTGCTAGTAAAGGCGGTCAACAAAGGATACGCTCAGGCAAAAGCAAGCAGTTTTGAACAAGTTATTGTTCTGGATTTATACCTATCTCCGCTGGGTACCTGGCTGCTACAGTATTTTCGTAATTCATTTGTTTACAGAATAAAACTATCTTCACTGCCAGAAATTATCCAGCTTCGTTCGAAATCACCCCACTGCTCCTATCAGACAAGCTCCCTATTCAGCTTCAAGTGATGGGAATGCGCAGTTGCTTGGAACCCACGACCTACGTATTTGATGGAATCTTAAGTCTGAACGCGGTGTGTGCTTGGATCAAATAAGGTTCCGTTAACGGTTTTACCATCAATAAATCAATGCACCAGTTGAAATCTTGTAAAATTTGCGAAAGCAAACGCGCAAAAGCCCTGCCGTCTGACAAAGAGAGGTCGGACGAGCAGACAGAAAAAGGTTTGCACGCTGCCGGTTTACTCTCTGAGAACGCCGGCAGTCCCACCACGTGCAGGTTGTTCAGAGTTGATGTGGTCTTGACGAATGTCGGAGAGAACTGCTTGAGAAAGCCCTTGTTTACAGTGGAATTATTTTGTCAATTAAATAATCCGAGTATATATTGTCCATGGGTATGGCTGCAACAGGTTGAACGCTGAATTTCAGGCATGTAGCAGAATTTGAATTTGGAAGCGGCGCTCTAATGAAATCAGACGTAAAAAGTTAACAGTTACAAGAAGCTTATGAGGCCTGTGGCTTTTTAAGAAAACTATGTTTGTAACTTCTGTTGAAGAACCAGTAGGTTGACCAAGATCGTCGCCACCAGGGAGGCCGGTGGTGACCACGCCCCATTTCCAATTGGTACTCACTCTTCATTTTTTATTGGTGCACTCCATAATATGTTCAGTTTTATAGTCAAAAACTGCGTTTTTGTAGTAATTCGTGAAGCTATTGACTTGTTACAGTTTTTGAAAATTTTTGATTTGTGGCGTAATTTATCTATCGGAACTGACCCTGTGACGAATTCTTTTGGTCACTCACTAAAAATGCGGAAATGTAGGCAAATGTTTGAGAAAAATTTAGTTCTCTGTCCTTGTTTCACATATAAGTTTTGTTTCGTTACATCTGTTTACTTTCGTTTTCTGAATGTGGCCTCACGCTTCCTGTTTTCGTATTTAACAACAATACTGTCTGAACGATTACGTCATCACCTAAAGCTTACACGAGAGCGGAAAAACACCAGTAGGATCCTGCGATGGGATACAAAAAAAAAACGAAAAAAGAGTGTGGATAAATCTGGAGAATTTATTGGACAAGGCTTCAGAATCGTGGTCTTCGTGTAAATAGACAGCGCGTACCAGCTATCTAATATAGAGCAGATTGTCCACAACCTGATGGGCTGTGTCTGGATGCTACTTGCAAAGAATAGCCTCGTACAATGTTCGGAAGGGCATGGACTGTCATGCCGATAGTGTCATGATAATTGCTTTCTTGTACAGCATATCGTTCAGTTGCACAAGTTAGTTTCGTCAATTTTGGGTTCATTAAAGATTTTAAATTAGGATTTCAAGATGTCGTACTGCACAGCTCATGTAAAGCTTACTGAGGAAGGTCTTGTTTTCAGTATAGCAAAAAGAAAACTAGACTGTAAGTTCAAAGTTCAAACTATTTTCGAATTCCATTTCTTTTTGCTTTGAAAAGTTGCACAGATTGCAAACAGCATTTGCGAAATCAATGACTTAACTCTGAAGTTTACGTAATATCAAAACTCTTGCATTCATTTTATCAGTGGACTGTCTGTGACAGAAATCGTTAAACAAGAATTGAAAACTCAACCAAATATGTTGCGTAAGTCTAAGAATTTATACCGCATGTTTCCATAAAAACTTTTGGTCTGCGCTTCCCTCCTGCATTTTTTTAGTGTCGATGTAACAACTACCACACTGGAAGGCCGTGTATCACTACTTTCGGTTTGACATACGCCAGGAATTACAACTGCAGTAACCATAAAAGAAACCATGTCCGTAAGACAAAAATCAACGTAAGTTTTGCTTAATTAAGAAATACATTTTACTAATATGATAGCCTATCAAATCGTTTAAACGCGAACTAAGGGAACGACTTGGCTTCTGGTCAGTCATGAGGTTCAAGATTTTGGAGCGTAAATGAAGTTAACCTAAGGCTTGATAGTTGCCAAGAGTAAAGCCCAAAGTCGCATTTTGTGGCAGCTGGCATCAGTGCTTATCGTTGTTGGAGAGGGAGTTTGGAGTTCATTTGTGGCTGTTTTCTTGCACTGCTAACTGCTCATGAAAAAACTGGTTTCGCTGAAAGTACCTGAGCAAGGTTCCTTGGAACCAGGATCATTTAAGAAAACAGCAACAAATACACGGAAACAACATCCGAAACTCGTAAATATGCGTTGGATGCTTCGCAACATGAGTGGTTTAAAATGTTTGGCATCCATTACATCTTGCGGTGCTCTTCGAAGCCTGCCAATGTTTTGCTGACACCTCATCTAAAGAAAAGCAGGCACAGACGTCAGCAAGCACCAGCAGTTCGGCATCATATTGCCAACCAGCCTGATGAGGCTCATGCCACGGTGGTTTCCATGCTGTTTGCCAGCGTTTTCGGTTCTAGCTAATCAATTATTGATTACCTGTCAAGTCTTAGTCACGTTTGGAGATTTTCTGCGGCCGTTGATCGTTCAAACGTTAAAGAAGTTCATCTGCAGTTTGAAACAAACTCGCACCATCAAACGTCTTGTTCTGCTTGTTCAAGTGTGAACAAGTCTGTAACGTGAGAGAAATGCAAAATTACATATTGAAGTGACTGTACAAAAAGAAGCTTTTGGTTAAACATGGTTTATCTTAAACTATTCTTGTTGATCATGCTGTCTTTCAATTTAGAGTGAGCAAGGGCGTAGCCAGAAAATATACTTGGGAAGACGAGAATTCTGAACTCTAATAAATGATTGACTTCACGCGTTCATGACAATTTTTCTCAACGGTTCAATAAATGTCGTTCAAAACTTGGGAAAGCGACCGAGCTCTTCGCCGCAACCTGGCCACGCCCCTGACAGTGAGTGAAACAGCGGTCTCTTATAAGTTTGTGTACCTCTAGACCAGTGGTTCTCAAACTTTCAAGAGCCGTGGCCCCCTTTAAAAGACTCTTAATATGTCGTGACACTTGGGTTATGCAATATCACGGCAAAGCTACCTAGTGAAGGCATCTGCTCGTGGTCCCCAGAGAACCGCTCCGTGGCCCCCAAGGTGGGCCGAGGGCCCCGTTTGAGAAACTCGGCTCTAGACTGAGAAGCTATGACTGGTGTGTTTTACTGTTGATAGAGATTTTTAACAAAAAAGCAAAATTTCTTCCTTGTGCTGTAATTATTGTCTCCTATATTACGAAGTAACAATGCACACAGCATCATTTTAAACAATAGTTTTATCCATTACACTTAGCAACAACGTGGAGTGTTCGCAGGTAGCAAGTCAGACGTTTTTTTCAATTCTTTGTAGACTTTCGGCCTTTCTTGCATAGCTTAATTTTTCAAAGATGTTTTCACGTTTGTACAGCAATGTCCAGAAGCATTCTGGCAAACTTGTAAAATGACTTGACACGTCACTTTTTGTTTCTGGCTCTCACCATCAACCAGAACTATATGGTTTGCCTCCAGCTTCAAAAAATCCTGCTGGCACCTTTGGCTGGATTTCTGAATGCTTGGATTTGATCGTAGAATGTGTGTCGTTAGTTTATTCAGACGGTAGAATAATATTATGTGTAACTACGGCCGTGTAATTGGAGTGAAGCCTTCAGCGAAGCCACCTTTACAATAGTTGTTAGTGGCAGTTACGGTTGTCTTGTTCTGCAAAAACTCCGTATTAAATTATTGTAAACAGATCCACGATTCGGCTATCTGCTGACTATGACAACATTTAATAACAAAATAAACTGGACGAGAAACTACTTGTACAAACTGTGTGACGTGAAAATTATCCACTGTATTCAAAGCCTAAACAAGTAACGTATAGCCTACTTGTGTTGTATAGTGTGCCAGCTGCACTCCATTCGTGTGGTGTATTCTTTAACAAGTAGATTTCAAATATTCGTTGTTTTTCATAGATTTAGTGTTTTTTTGCCAAGTTTAGGTTGCATTTTATCTCTAACCCTGGTTACGTGATTTCATGAAAATAAGCAGACCCAATTGTTTGGCTTTCACCCGTAAGCGTTGCTTGCCGATTGTCATTGTGGGACTGACCATGCGTAGTGTTATGTGAAATCGATTTCCTGTTAAAAATTTGCTGATTGGTTCAAAATCTTCACTTATGTGGAGACTAGTAACTGCTTGTGTGTAGTTTGGGATTTCAGACTCGTGGGTTAAGCGGAAGATTTTGTAACTTTTCCGCGACGTGACTGCTTCAGGTCTGATCAGGAACTCGGAGGCATGCAATGTGATATGACTCAACAGGATGTCTGGAGCATCCGTCTGTTTTTGACAAGCAAGGCTGTCGAATAGCCTTCATCGACATAAGCTTGCAGTGAACATTGATCTCCAGCTTGTACTTTTGCGAAAAGAAGAGAACTTAGCACTTTGATCTTCGCCCTTTGTTCTCACAGTGATTCAAGCCTTTTGTAAAACGCCATAAAAGTGAGCGTAAGCATCCACTCTCCGTTCTCAAGCTTCTCGCGTCTTGACAGCACGTTACTTGAGGTTGTCTGAGAACTGTGCGTTCAGTAATTTCAGATTAAATAGTTAATTTTTCAAGAAGTGATTTGCAGAGTGGACTTTTCATGTATGCAACCATATTGCACTGATCTCACTAGCTGGATCAGCCCCTGGCACCAAGTAATGCTAAATTAGAGGACAGAGCAGGATACGGTTTGGTAATAAATCTACCGACTTCTAGCGTTTCATATTTCGTTTTTGGGGCTCTTGAAGCTTTATTTGAGGGGGTTAAGCCCACAGCCTCCCGTGGAAAAGTGCGCGTTGTTTCAAGTCCTGTGACTGCCTGGTATTCCAGCTTCTGATTACGCATTGTTTTCATATATTGTTTTGTAAGATCGCCTCAGCACTCCAGCGTCTTTGAGTTGGCGGCTCATATTTTCATTTCTTTCCTTGTATTGTCAGCATTTTCACTGGAGAAATTTGAGCAAGTTTGAAAAACATGATTTTCCTCACACAAGACTTGTTCATCCGCAATAACTGTATGAAAAATATCCTATTCCACGCAGGTGTAAATGAACTCTGTCAAGAATTCCTGTATTACGAAGTTTTACAGAATCAATTAATATGCCAAAGTTAAAGTGTAGAATGTCTCGCCTCGAATACGTGTCTATAACACAATGTTTTGTTGTTTGTTTGCTACTACAATACAGATAGCGCAGTAATGCAAGAGGCGCTAAAGCCACTGCACTTCAAAGGCAAGGAATAAACAGTGGGCTGGTGCCGGACACCCAAGACTCCAACGGTAGCATCTGTTAGGTTGTGCATTGGAATCGGTCTCGTGAGAGTCCAATTTTATAGCCAGCTGCCCAAATGCTGAAATGCCTTGTGAGGTCACATTGATAATAACCGCGGTAATGGGCAAGCAATTCCATTTGGTGACTTGGTGATCGATTAGGCATGACAGATGAATGGCTGCCTTGTCCGAGTCAAGGTAGCGATTTAACGAAATTTTCGAGTCTGATCGTGGTTCCTCGTGCAACCTGTAACATACTGTGGAGTCCGCGTTTCAAACGTTCAAGTTTCAAACAACAGCACAACGCTGATAAAAATTGTAATAAAAAACTTAAGTTTAACATTTTGGTCTTTTACGCAAAGCTATGCAACGGGTTATCCAACGTTGGATAGCTTTGCGTAAAAGCGCAAAAAGCTATCCAACGGGTTATCCAATAATCCAACGGGTTTATTCGTGAAATGCAGTAGAATACAATCAGAAAGCAAGTTACTGTTTGTTCACTAAATTTAACATTTTGGTCTTTTACGCAAAGCTGTCCTGAACCAATGATCCAACGGGTTTATTCATGAAATGCAACAGAGTAAAATCAGAAAGCAACTTACTGTTTGTTTACTTGCATTGATCTGCAGGTGGGTAGGGACAGGCGTGTGAAAATTTCGCCAAGCTCAATTACAACGGATCTCACAATCACAGATTAAAAGCTGTCTTGCGTCTCCCTACAATAACACGAAACCGAAGATTTTTCTCAATACCACTGCAAAAATATGTTACAGAAAAATATCAACGATCCCGGGCACAAGAACTACTGTAAGACTTAAACTCGTACAATCTGGTGACAGCCTGGCAAAAGCTGGTTTCGAGTTTACCTTCACTCTCATCACAATCACTTAACCGGTGAAATTGGTTTGCACAAGATTAGCGTGTGCTTTGATACTTACAATTTTAAGCACGCATTTTGTCTAAAAAATCAGTTTGTCTTCGATATTCTTGAGCAGTAGGCGGTCATTAGTTTTATGGGTTGTCTGCGAACTGCAGGTGAGCCAAGCTGTCTCTTAATTGTGAGGTCTGCTCATTGTGATGCCATACGTAGACTCACTAAGCACCAGCATCGACCGACAATATTCGAACTAAAATTTGTTCCAATACTGCAGCGAAATAAGTCATTGTTAAGAAAAACTTTGAACATACTGCAATTCACATCCCAAACAGGTTTCTTGTAATATGAGCGAAAATCAAATTAACATCAGCAGACAGCGTTTTTAACTTCGCATTCTTCTATTTGTCCGTTTTCAGGTATTATTTATTTATTTGTTTATTCATTTGTCAAAATAGCTGCTACTGTGGATTCATTCTTTTGATCGTGATGGATGCAACAACCAAGGTAAACAGCTGTTTCATTGCTCAATATTATTGTTTGATTTTGTGTGTTTGAAAAGCAGATGTGCATTTAACGCAGCCAAAATTGATTCAATTTGCTGTTGCCCTGAAACAGACGAAGCTGCTGTTTCCCTTAGTGTCCCTGAAGTAGCAGTACAAACACATCAAGTTTATCCTACCCGCATTCGTGCCATACCGATAGCTCGCCCGAATTTAGCCCAGCTCTTCTGAAAACAAGCAAGGGCTCTCAGAATCAATGACCTAATAGGCCGTGTCAATGACTTAGATTCAAACAATGGGTTCCCCGGAGAAGAAAATTTTGCAAGATACTGAGCATTTTTTAACGTTTCAACCAAATGAAATTTTTAATGTCTCATTTACATATTTCTGCGCTCACGAGTCTCAAATAGTGTTTTTTGTCAAATAAATCTTGGCGCCAGTGCGATGTTCGAACATTTTGAGCGCAGTCGCTAGCTGCAGCATCTATTTTGCCGGCTTTTCGTGGTTTGCGGTATCGCCTGATACTAAATAAGTCGTATTGGTACAAGCGTGGGTTCAAACTGGAGATTCTGAGCCGTCTCACACAAACATGCATATGTCTAGCGTTGTTAGACGTAATCGAGAATGTTGGAAATAATCAAGAATGTTGGAAGAGGCCAAACGGAAAAACGAGGATCTGCATTCAGCGAAAGCGGAAGTTGGAAAAGAGGTCATAAAACTATCTATGAAAAGGGGCGCCAACTGCGGAGGGGGGGGCCTAGGTCTGGATTGCGAGGTCTACAGGTGAAATGTGCCCTCGCCGATACGCAGGGGCAGTCTGTTTTTGACAGTCGCCATGTGGTTGCGTTATAAATATTTCAGAAAGCTGTTTAACGTAGCTCTTTTCCGTCCTGCCCTCGAAATGAATTCGATCTCTGACTGGCAGTAAAAACATCGTTCGCTCTAGCGAGCGTTTGCTTTTCGCGGCGGTACAAAGTGGTTTTTGCGAATGACAAGATTTAATGGCTTTCTTTCTACTGAAGTTCTAAGCACGATAAATTCCAACGTCCCTAAGTGCCTCTTCATGACTCATTGCGTGAAATGTATTCAACAACTTCAGTCAACGATCAACGATGACGTCACTCAGTCCACGATACATTCTCAGTTGGTTAGCTGACACGATATTGCATGGATGGAGTTGGTCCCTCAGGGCGCATATCCCTACCAGAGTGCGTTATTTTCAGCTTTGTGTCTTCCCCTCCGTCTCCAGGTAAACGCTCAGCAGCTTTTTTATTCGCAAAAGGATTCGCGTGTTTGGAGTTGAGCTGCAACTGACAAGACATGAAAGTTCGACTGCTTCATTCGTACTCGCTCATCTTTCTTCCTTCCCGCTGTTGAAGATCCTTACGTGACACACAATGCAAAACCAACACATTCGCACTCACTTGGTTCAGCTTTCTTCTTGAAATTCGCGCACGTGCAGTTGTTATCTCAAGCTACAGAAAGACTTTTGATGGCCTTTGGCAAGTAATAACACGCGTTACCGTTTGTTTGATCGCAGGGTAATGTTTCAGCGGGCAACCAACAAGGAATTCTTACACACGTAGCACTACAGAAGACGGTTTTCCCACCGTCATGATTTGTCAATGGCCGAGGTCAGAGTAAGCAAGGGTGTGCCTTTCTCTATACCTCCTTGTTTGAGCAGGAACGACTTCTGATATTCAAACAAACGGCGAACTTTCAAAACATCATTCGCTTTCATTACACAACCTCGCAAGAGTAAACCGTGATAATACTTCCCGGATGTTGCGTCTGAGACGAAACTTTCGGCCTATGTTTTTTGGTAAAAGGACCATGAGCTTCTTAATTCAAGGCTGAGCATGCGCTGAACCGCATACTTCTTACGACGTAGTTTATTTTTAACCGTTGATCGTGATGTCTTTTGAGTCCTCCTAGGGCTGCTTACTGTCCCCGCAACCCCCTGAGAGAAAAATCGGCACGAATGAAGTGGGAAATGTACTGTATGTGAGATTGCATCACGGTTGATCCAATCTGAGGACAAAATAAGAGATTCAAGGGATAAGGAGCGATTATTAACTTGTTTTTTTGAAAAAGTCATTGCACACCGCTATTGAAGCCTGGAAGTATAACCAACTATTTTTGCAAGAAATTGTAGAATATCGATCACTTGCTATTGGGAGGACTTTTTAAGCAAAATAAAAAAGGCTTTATGCAACATCGAAGATAATTCTCAAAAAAACAGCGAGGGATTTACTTTGCCTTAGAAATTTTTTATTTTTTTCTGTTGTTCAATTTGAGTGCAGATTCTATTCTGTTTTTCGCATCATGGCAAATGCTCGACACCACTGAAGGTTGTTGATGTAAGTCAGGGGTCGGGAACCTTTTTGGCTAAGGGAGCCATGAAACCTACATATTTTTAATTGTATTTCCGTGAGAGCCATATAATATTTTTCAACACTTAATGC
>JGI24021J15306_10010194_pt1 | contig 11647 bp, 10 predicted proteins | sample Ectturendosymbi1_FD_15306 | JGI IMG/M metagenome (IMG submission 15306)
GATTTCACCAGCGTCTCAAGGTCCTCGACCGTCATGTCCTCCTTGGTGACAACTTTCAGCGGTGGGTCGCCTCGCCTGGGTCTCATGACGTCCGTTGCTGACGAAACAAACGCAAAGGATTGCGACGCCTCCGAACCACAGCAAGCAGCCTCTTAACACACACAGTCTAAGCGGGCGGTTACGTTTTTGACGTTCCCGGACATTACTCGGATAAAATTTGATAAATGGTTAGTTTTACTCTTAAAAGCAACCCTCCTGGCCCACGTTTCTTTGCAGCGTTTGCCTCAGCTCGCTACAAAGTCGCAGATTCTTGGAAACACGGTCTGTTGCGTAAGTCATTGTTACGTTGCGAAACGTCATATTCACAGCGCTGCAGTGTTTTGCACGTCCGAGGATTAAGTTTTGATATGCTAAACTCCTTACATGGTCCACCAAAAAACAAACTTCAGTGAAAGCTGATCGGAAACAGCCATCACTGCGGAAGCCATATTTGCACACCAAACGTATCCAAACACTGTACGGTCATTTCAGTGCGTTGTGGAAAGCATTTTTAGCAGCATATTCATCCTTGGCATTTTGAGACCATTATTATTGACCCAAAACACTCACAGGTTAGTTTCTAACAGCATACTCAAAACCGGCCAAAACTACGGTGATTCGAAACTGTGCACCATTAAATAAACACCATTAGATTTCCATCGTTTTATTTGATTCGTCTCACTCTACAAAAGAGTTTTCCATAGGACAACGAAGTTTACCGGCGATTTAGAACAAGGTATAATCGTTCAAGTGACTCGATCGGGTAAGGAGGCGTTCGGAACGACAAGAGTGGATGCTGAAATCCCTTCACGACAACACTTCCCAGCGGTAAAAATCAATCAAAACAAGTGCCAACACAAGCAATCGAGCAGTGCACGCACCTAGAGTCGTGTGCGTGAACTCCTCCTTGTTGTCCAGGTACGGGTATCCGTTCAGTCGTATATGACCGTCGTAGATGCCCTCGTGCCCGAAGGCGTCGCCCACCCACTTGCTGAACATGGCGGCCGCCATCAGCGGCACGATGTACTGCAGTCCGCCGGTCAGTTCGAACATGATCACTACGAGCGAGACGGTCATTCTTGTCACGCCGCCTGCGTCGCGCAAAAGAAGGTGGGTGACAACCTGTACGACGTTCGGTTGCGACGTGGGGGGAGCTAAGAAATCAGATTGTGCTTTTAGCGCGCATAATCCATATTTGCGGACTTTAAAGCTTCCGCGATAGCACGCTGGCCGTGGTTTAGGACAAATCAACACCGAAAACAAGCTTTGTTGTTTCTTTGTCCTCTATCATGAACAGCAGCAGAGAAATTATTTCCAAACCAGGCGTCAGTCCCGTACAGCAAACAACAGTTACGCACTCCGATAGACCTTTTTGCTGCACTCGACAAATTCACTTTGCCGCACTTAACGAACTCAATGCCTGTAGCTTTTAATGTTGCGCGGAACACGCGTGCAAAACGAACATTTGACGTGTTTCGAAGATTCAGACCAGTGGTTCTGAACCAATGCTCCGAGAGCCGCGTGCCTCTTCCATCCTTTGTGCGGCTCTCAGCAGTCTTTCCATAAAACCTCTAACAATTCAAGAACAGACTTCGTTCTGCAATAGAACAAAACGTGCCGATTGACTAAAAAACTTCTTTCGTGCGGCTCTCTAACAAAATCGTAAGTCTGGATTTGGCCCCTTCAGCGAAAATGTTGAGAACCACTGGTTTAGACAAACCCACCTAGCGTTGCAGCAGCTCCGACCATAGCATAGAGTCCAGGAGTGACNCAAACGCTGGCACCATGGCAACTGCTCTTCCACAGCAAGCAATCCGGAAAGGCGAAAACGAGCTGCTTCATTCCGGTCCCGATCATGCGGCCCATGATGGCCCCGACCGCCATACTGGGGATGAAGAGACCGGTGGGCACCTGCACGACAGACGAGCAGCTTGCAAGAAAAAGCTTTTGAAATCGAAGCTTCTAACGTTTCTTAATTGCTCGCCACAGTGTTCATCGCAATTTGGAATATCGCAACAGCGATTTAAGAAAAACACTTCTTGTCGCGGTTACTTTTCATATTTTTCAGAATATGCGAACTATTTTCAGACAGATCGGTATCATCAGAAAAATTCATCCGACAGGAGATAAAGTTCAACTTATCGCACTCAAGGGAGAAGCAAGAAAAGAGTAAAAACACATTGAAATTTTCTCCGATCTTATTTGGACGTAAGTTAAGCAGATGAATCAAACCGCAAAGTTAACCTTAGTATGACCATACACACCTTCAGACCAAACGTAAACACTGTGATCAGAGACTTGAACACCAGCGCCACGCCGAGTTGCCACATAGCGGTTCGCAAGCTGTCNCCCACATATCCATCCGGCAAATCTCTTTCGGGAGAATACGACTGATTGGTGGTCTGCGGAGTTGGAATTAGGAGTGATTTGCAGCCATAGCAAGAAGTAACGACAGAAAAGAGAAAAAAGGCTATTCGACAATATGCACACGAACGCATCACAAAAGATAAAAAATTCCCGCGTCACTTTAAATAGCCAAGCTTAGCTGCCTGACTGAAAAATACGCAACACTTCTATTAGCCACGTCGGGAGGGTAACTTGCAGTTTGCATTTTTTACTGGTTTGCCTTTTTTTCCTTCTCAGCAACCGCAAGAGCGCACCAAAAAAAAGAGCTTAAATTCACTACGATGATGACCAGCTATGGTCTGCGCAGAGTGCAAAAAAATTGTTCTCACACTTCCAAGTCTCGTGGTTTGTCTTCCCTTCATTGCACTTATGACGAATAGTGCGTCAGCTACAAGGCGAAGCATTCACTGCTGTTTGGTTGTGACGTAACAAGTTGGCGAATTCGCATGCAGACAATAAATGTTGGCATGGTATTCGATGCGCACATTTCAGGTCAATTGGTCGCTTCTGCCTTTGCTTTGTTCCATAGAATGATGTTTACAAATTGCAAATGCCTTCGGTCCGATGGCTGATAAGTCGCAAAATGCTGCGCTCGTGTCAATAAAAATAACGCCTTACGAATTATAAAATGAACTCCGGCACGTTTCCCACACGTTGTAACAAATGCAAAAAACTTTAACGAGCCAATTCAGGTTTGTGGCAGCAAGCAAGAGTTCGAGCGCTTGGCTTGAGCACTTGTTCATGCATGACTTCACTATCACCGCCAATGCTCAATCAGGTGATCTGATGCAATCGACGAACTTCCTCATTTAACGTCCATAGGGAGTGCAAAATCAAGAGTAAACAGTACTACTAACTGAGCATAAGAGTAAATAGAGAACTGATGGAAAGATTGATTTTTGTTTCAGCATTACGTTCAGAAGGCCGCGCAAGCAATAACCAGGCTTGGGCTCCCAAATAGCATTGTCAGAATCAAGGGGTTCTGAAACTTAAGCAGACATTTCCGTTGAGACAGCTATAAGCAGTCACAAACTTTTGAGGCATTATTGCTTTATTTTACATTCGATGCAAAACTAAACGAAACAGTATCCGAACCAAACAGTACGTACCGACGAAACGTAATTGCACAGGTTGCCTTCGACCCCGTTTCCACATTCGCTAAACAGGTTTGCTATCATCGAACTCGCATCAATCCGTGTGAACGGGTTGGGATAGGAAGCAGCGGCAGTGATGAATGTGACCACGATCACCTCCACAATCGGATACTTGCCGAGCTGAACCATGAAAACAATTTAAAGAAAATGACCTTAGCCTTGCGTCTCTGTTTTAATATATCATTCGTCAGAACAGCGCTGAAGACGATATGTTACATTAAGATTATTCTTGTCTTTTCCGAATTAGTTTCAACTTCGCTATTTGCACGGCTGGGACAAATAATACTCCCTTTGCGGTAGGGGGTGTCGGGTGGCTTCAAAGCGCTCGGAATATTTGTCAGTAGCGTGAAAGCAGCCCGAACTGGTTGCGTAGCGTTTAACGCGGTAATTGTTGCGGCCAGTTCGTAGGCGCAGCCGGGAGGGGGGGCAGGGNCCATGGCCACGCACGAATTTCTNGCACATCTTGTCATTTTGTGCTTTGAGAGACGGTGTCCCAAACAAAATACTGTTGCTCGCTTAAAGTCAAAAGATTTGGGCTCCCACTGGGTCAGTTCCAGGCTGGCTCAATCGTTTTTTAACCGATCTGTCTCGTTTTATTTTGAGCTTACTGTTTGGCATGTGAAGTAAACTTGACGCGAATGGATAGTTTGCTTTGGTTGAGTAAAGCCTCATGGCGTGTTCTGGTGAACAGCCCCTTGGAGCGTACTTGCACCTAACATTTAAGTTTGACATTGTTTTTTATTGATTTGTGGTCAGAAAGATCGCGTCAAAAACTTATGATGCCATCTATGTTACGCGCTGTAGCAGGACATACTTTTCATTATATTGTTCATACACAACAACGAAACCTTCAACTGGGCTGCATGCGGCCCGAGGGTTGGATATCGCTGGTCTAGTCACTGACATACGTAGTATCTCTTGAGAAAAAACGTTTTTTAAACAGCCGTCCATGTAAATTTTCCTTAGAATAACATGTGCTGCAAAAATAACCAATTTCTTTCCAACAAGTTTATACAAAATTCCTTCTTACAAGTTTAACGACCTACAAGTTAAAATGGAAGCATTAACGAAATGTACAGCGTGTAAACGTCAGCAGTCATTTTTAGTTCAGCACCACTGACCCAAGTAACTAGGAATTAGCCAAAATTCCCACCTTTGAAGTCTTTCTGAACCTGCACCAAGCAAGGTTTGCGTGAATGAAGGCGGCGCCGTAAAGGCCGCCCAGAACTCCCAGCAGCGAAAAAGGTACAAGCTCGAAGAGAAACCACGGCCGGTTGTAAGTGACGTAGAACATGACCAGGTGCGATGTTCCGAACGGGTTGATGGAGCGAAGTATGAAGGCCGCGGTCAACGCGCAGAAAAACGAGCGCCAAAGGGTTTTCATCGGGAAGTAGTAGCTGACCTGCGCCACAGAAAAACTACTCTTAAAATAATGTATGTATAGCAAATTCTACTTAGCCAAAACTGCAAAATAGAAAACGCCGAAATTTCAGGTCATGATCTGCTACATCGAAGTTGATGAAATGTAAGGGACGCGGGATCACGGTATGCAACGTTGAGGTCTCTATTTCGGAAGATACGACGAATTGCTTGTTGGCAGTTTTGGTAAAGCTTTCTTTAACTGCAAAGACACTAGCCAAACAGTTCAACTTTCTTTTTGTTGGCAGCAATCTAATTGGCAAAGCCAACACGGTGTTGGCAAAATTTAAACCAAAACGTGTGCCCAGTGAAAGGACATTTGCAGCGTCAACCTGGCACGCACACACAGGATGACCAAAACTAAGGAAAACCTACAAAAATTTCATTAAATCTTACGAAGGTCCAGCAAGTTTCAAGACAAGCGATTAATTTCGCATGCGGTACTACGAGTTCTTTGATGTCAATCGCAGATGTGCAGAAAAGCCGTATTAAAAAATGTTACATTAGTCGCAACAGCTTTACAGTTTTTATGAAAAACATCCACAAACAAACGTCTATACTTTTTATGTTACAAGTAACTGAGCAGGAAACGTCGTTTCAAAACGGTGGGAGGGCAACGCTCTCCCTCGACTACTAAGCCGCCAATTACTTGTCGCTAAATGAAAGTTGCAAGGAAGGTGTACGTTTGGCGCGCCATGACTGTGTGAAGGGAAGTGCGGATGAGCAATGACTTTTCCCAAACTATTGTGAGTCTAAATGGGGCGACGGATTTTTTCCTGGAAAGCAGAGCAAGTATTCACGCGCTACTGCACTTATAGATCATCGCCCGACCACAAACGCTCCATAGGCGCATTACAACGCATCTGCTCAACAGTGAACGTTTTCTATTATAGCAGCAGACGACAGGCGCTTGTTTCATTTTTTATTATTTGTTTGCTGCATCTTGTTTCAAAGATTACAACCGATACACTTCCTTTAGCTGAGCAAGGCTTTGTGAAGGCCACCACGAAAGAAAAACATTAACATGCTGTAGCTATTGACAGCAAAAAAAGATCGAATCAACGCCAATGCTGCTTAGTGTTCGAATTTACGAATCTGGCAATAACTGCACGTTCAAGTGGCAAATCACAATCCATAAACTGCAACACAAGCAATATACTCGTCAGCAATTCCCTAGACAAAAGATTTCAATCGCTCAGTTGTTTAAACGTTCATTGAAGGGCCAACGTACAGTTTTACCGCTTGAAGGGCTCTGATAAGAGTGTGTTGTGTGTGAAGGCAATTTGTACGAGTGTGGATGATCGCTTTGAGAAACTACCAAAGCGAGCCCCGGGAAGAACTACAGTCATTGAGTTACCTGCTCATTAGAAACCGCGCTTCGCAGCATACAGTGGAAAGGCGTGGATGCTACGATGAGGCCAGGGTCAGCAGCAGGGGATAGCAAAGTGGAGAAATATTTCTCATCTGCCCTATCGGCTCCCCATACCTAGACCAATTGCCTTGGCTGAAGAGCCCAGAGCGCCCTTGAAAAAGAGCAGTTGATTTTGACAGAGTAAACAATAATTTCTTCCCGAGTCATAATGGTAACAACACCGTAAAAATCAATAACTTTCGATTGAAACCATGTTGGAGGTTCAGAAAGAAGTATTCGAATGCATTGGAGGCACTGGTGCTACCCAGTCAGCATTACATACACTGCAAACCCAAGTCGTGAACCAATGACCAGACGTCTCAATAATTAATGTCCTTTGCGTTGCTGCTTTCGCAATTGTCAAGTGCAACATTTCTTCCACCAGTGGCGTATTTACGATCCAAGAAATTTTCCACGAGGGACCAACAGCATTTTCCTATTTTACAATTCTCAAAAACACCTTAAGAGAAATAAGGTAATTTGACGAATTTGCCAATTTACCTTGCCACTGTATTTACCTTGCCACTGCATTTACCTTGCCACTGCATTTACCTTGCCACTGCATTTTCCTTGCCACTGCATTTACCTTGCCACTGCATTTACCTTGCCACTGCATTTACCTTGCCACTGTAGAATGAGGAAGCTGGTAACAAACCATTAAAAATTCGCCACCTATACAAGAGCAACGCCCACGACATTAGATATCGACAGTTAAGTTCAATGCCTATTCATCCCGACATGAACGAAATGAGAGAAGTACTGCCGCTCACCATTTCATGTCACAGAGCGCAAATAAATATCAAAAACACTTAGTTGTACAGTAGGCCTTAACCTTTGGTGAGCAAGCAGCAGGGAAACACCGTCATTTCTATAAGATTCAAGAATAAGTTCGTGGAAGTATGACATGACGAGTAGCAGTGAAGTGAACAAAAGGGTTTTTACAGGATATTTATTACTCCGGGCAAGGTGAGAAGACAATATCAGACGTGGCTTCGTGAGATTTTAGGTTGACACGCTACAAGCCATGATAACGGCGACATCGCAAGTACGGGACTCGTCTAACGAGACACAGTCCATGCATGAATGGACAACAATACCCGTGTATTTTACTGCAACAGGTTTTCACTACCATGCAGCTCCCTCATAAGCAGAGCCGGGGCCCGTAGTACTGTATATAACAAAGAAGCAAGAAACTTTCCACGAAATTTCGTTTCTCTTGATTTCTTGTTTGTCACTAATTTCAACAGCTTTTCTCGTCGTTCCCGATTGTTTTAATTGGAAAAAATAAACAAATTTTCGCCAAAGGAGAACACCACTCATGCCACACGTTCAGCCAGTTTTATGCTTCGACACACAAAACTGACACCCAAAGTGGATGAAGCTTGTGCTGGTCTTTTTGTGTGATTCTCGTGCATTCTTAAATGCCACCTGATGATGGCCTACCGTCCTACATGACACTCATACGGCTATTAGCCATTCGCAAAAGTTAACTGTTAAAAGGCTTCACTTTGAGAGTAAACAAGTTGACAATTTTTTTTCAATGCCTGTCACGACAGCACGTCGCTCACCTCTTCAAGACTGAAAAGTACACCGCCGACTGGAGCGCCGAAAGCAACCGAAACTCCGGCAGCTGCTGCGGCTGACAAGACTTCGCGTTTCTTCGCTTCGTTCCTCGCGTACTTCGGGAATAGACGACCGAACACATTGCCGCAGCAGGCGGCTATGTGCACCAGCGGGCCTTCCTTTCCGAGACTGAGGTTCGAGGCCACGGCAAGCGGCGCAGTAATAGATTTGATCAGCAACGTCCATTTTCCAAGATAGCCGCGTATAATAAATCCGCTCAGGATGGTTTTCACCTGAAGGGATTGGAAAGAAACGCGTTGCGCAACATCCTGCGACGTAGAAATAAACCGCAGCCGCACCGCAAGCAGCTTAGCACGGGTGGTGAGAGCGCATTATTAACCCCAGCAAATCGATGGTAGCCTCGTCGAATGGGGAGGTATCGACTGGCGTTTGCATCCGCGCTGCAACAAATTTAGGCAGCATGCTCCGACAGCGTGAGACATTGATTTTGGCTGTCGCATCTAGGTGGCTGTCGCCACAAAGATTGTTCAGCTTGGCAAGCAATGCCAGCAGAAACTTAACAAATAAAATACACCCAAAGCAGGATGATTTTCGAAGTTCAACAAGCAGTTTGTTCAAAAAAGCACTATACTCGTCTGAGGCGAGTATAAGCAATAGGAAGCCAAGATTAGTCAAAAATATAGCCGATATTTAACCACAACTTCCGCACACCAAAAATAGTATCTGCGCTAGGCCAGTATTTCGGTTTGTGTTACACTCTGCAATATAAGGAGATCGCACAAGTAGCCTATGAGAGTTCGGAGTTCGTTCCATTTTACAAATGCGCAGCATTATAAAATGAAACAGCTCGGACTGAAATCCGCAGTTGACGCCACCAGTATGGACACGTATTTAAAAAACAGCCTTAGCATAGTGTGGAATCGCTTACCTCTGGAATTCCCGATCCGCAAGCGTAAGGCGCAAAAACTTTCACGAGGATGGCGGCGAGTGTCGAGAAGCACACGGCCAGGAGAACATACGTGAAGTAGTTCAGCACGTACGTTGATACCCCGTTCTGGCCAGCAAAGCGGAAAACAAGCGTAAGTGAACAGACAACGCACGCACGATTCATTTACGATACAACTATCGGGGTATACACAACACTACTGAATCACCTACTCACCAACAAAATAGCCAGTGACACATTTCTCAAAGCGAAAGGCTACTTTCTTCACGCAAGAAACAGAACGCATAAAATCGCCACTCACATTATCGTCGATACCGAAAATTATCGACCACGTCTTCCATTGTGGACAATTGTCGCCGCTGACGTTGGTTGCGACCGACATCCAGCAGCACGACTCTTGGTTCAGGTAGAACGTGGCATTGCAGATGCCGAGCTTGACGTCGCTAAGCCACTTCGTGACGATGTCGATCAGGCCGGCGCAAGTTCCTGAGTTCAAACCCGCACATTGGAACTCGCATTTTCAAGATTTTGTGCATAAGATCTCAGACAGCTAGATGAACTCCAACGTCGACTAACGCGGCAATGACTAAGCTGCCACAGACGCAGTAAACGCGATAAATTGCGCATTGAATTACCTTGTGGGGAACGCCCACACAAAAAGTAGTGGAGCCGGCGACACTGCTTTCAAAACAAGAGTCAACCCGGACAAAAAACACATTTTCTCGCAGAACCTGATCAAAGCTACTCTGCCACAGAGGCATTCGGTCCAAAACTGGACACATGCCTGTTATTAGCTTCTCATACTTGTCAAATGAAGCACCTGGAGTTTTAGCGGAGTCACATGCACGGAGTACAAAACCGCCAAGCGGCATTAACTTTGACAATTGTTTAAGCCAGGCATTGCCAACCTTTTGCACGTCACACGTCATTTTTTTCAAATGCGAGCACCGATGCGCCATACCATCGGCTCTTTCTTGTATTATCATTCGTGATTTATCAGGTAATACTATTATATGCAAATAGAATATCTAGTTAAAAAGCAAATAAAACTTAACATTTACTTACTTTGCAATCAAACTTCTTGTTTATTTCACCAGTTTTTTCAAGGTTTGAAGTTAAAATTTGTTACTGAGGAGCAGGGAAATATTCAAATCTTAATTAGTCAGACGCGACCTTGTTTTGCTTTTAATCAGTTTCGTGAACGAAACTGCTTGTTCACACATGCACGTCGTTCCAAAACGACATACAGCTCTGAGCTAATTTTTTAGTTCTGGGAAATTTTCATAGGGTGAACATCGCTAGAATCAGGAATTTCAGAAGCACGAGGGACTGCAGAAAGCTCATTAAATTTCGTTTTCAATACTGAATTTGTTTTTTAGTCAATGAGTTTCCTTTGTACGCTACTTCGCATTTTCATTGTCTTTGTCTTTTGTTCACATAGTGAAAAGTGGTTTATAAAATGCGAAAATGCAATCGTCTTTAGCAAAATTACAAAAGCAACTTTCAAATTGGTCTTACAATAACTTAATCTTTTCAGTGAATTTTATCAAATTGTTAATATCAGCAGCGCGTTTAATCTGCTCTTTCAAATCGCTAACTGACTCATACCTGCATTTTCTAACTACGAGATGAATAGGTATCGTTTAGTAAAGACAGGAAACAATTTGTTTTTGTACTTCAGTTTCATATTCAGATCATTGAGGTGGTTGCTAACATCAACTAAAAATGCCAGATTAAAGAGTCAGTTGTTATCACATACAAGAGCTCTTTCATGAGGTAGCTCGTTTTTCTCTTCCAGAAAATCATGAGCAGCTTGTTTCAAGATAATGACTGTTAACTTGCCACAAGCGATTTGTACGAAACAAAAAATATACAAAAATTTCAAGTGGTCCACTATTTTGCTTCACTGCGATCAAATGGATGCAAATGCACCTTTTCAAATCAACCAATGCGCTGAAGTTAGTGCATTGCATACATAGGCTGGCCACACCTTGTGTAAGGTATTCAACAAACATTCATCCGTGTAACGAAGCACTCGCTTAAACCGATGCAATACAACCGAAACTATCGGTTTTTCAAGCTCTACGCTCACTTCTATGTAGTGATCAACTCCGCTGTCATTGGTTTTTCGACAGCACCGCCCGCAACCGATTCGCGGTATTTTATTACTTTCCATGATACCGAAAACACTATTGTCTTGTTGTAAGTAGTGAAAGCAACGATCAGTAAATTTCCTTGTTTCAGATAGGACGTCATGTTATAATCCAGGTGTTTGGAACCTATTTACTATCACGGAGCGCATGGATTGTGCATTATCGCTGGCGGGCCGCAAAATAAATTAATTTTTTCCTAAAATTTTACCTTTCTAACTATGTGGAAGAGTGACTTCACTTGACTTACTATCCAAGTACCTGCTTATCATGGAGCTTCGTTTTAACGTGATGTTGTACTTTAACTTGGGTAACGAAAATTCGGATGCGGGACATATCAAATGTTTGCTGTTGCAACCTCTCCGGTGGCGTTGCGTTGATTGTGTGATTCACCACGAATGGGATGTGCGTGAAGAACAACACCATACATATATGAGGCGCGAACAAACAATAATACAGTGATCATGGCATGTGAACTCTGTTGTTGCTTGCTGCCACAGTGCGAAGCTTTGCGCATATGCCGCTCGGGATTTCCGAT
>JGI24021J15306_10010195_pt1 | contig 11647 bp, 10 predicted proteins | sample Ectturendosymbi1_FD_15306 | JGI IMG/M metagenome (IMG submission 15306)
GAACATCAGGCTGTGCGAATGTCTTGTCAAATAGCAGTCGTGCAGAAAAGGTAGCCTCTGTGGCTGAGATGGCGGACATCCATGGTTGACAGTATTTAACTTGCTAAACTTCACAAGAGTTGATATCCACATGCAGTATGCAAGAAAATTTTCATTTCTTATTATGTGGTTATTAGTGTACATGCACAACTACTGGGGGGACAGAAGAGATCCGGGCTTGTGTCAACCGTTATGGCCAATCCGCCTGAACTGTCAATTAATGACAAAGCTCGAAATGACGCACATTTTGCAAGCACAGATGTGCCGCCGTAATGGCGCACACCCAGGGTTGACACATCAAAAGGCGAAACTTTAAAGTGGTGATGCTTGAAAAAGTCAGCTAAATCAAGCAAGTTGAAACAGGACAGTTTTGAAGTTTTTCTCAGAAAATCAATTAAAGCCCAATATTTAACTTTCAATCCTGTTTTGTGATTTTCCCTTGATCGCACGATCTGGAAAAAGTCACGCCACTATCAGTATGATTGGGTGCAGCATTTCAATTTTTGTAATTTCCCTGCCTTGGATGCAATTTCCGTGCATCTACAGTAATGCAACCTTGCGGTCCCTACAGAAATTGCTTCGAGACGCAGGACGTAATCAATCAGTGCAAAAACAAGTTCACAGAATTAGGCAAACTTCAAAAATCGATCTATCGTCCATGAAGTTTTGAAAAGTAACAGAGATGAAACCAATAATTACTTCCACGGTTGTAACGCGACTAAACTACAATATTTCACAGTTAACCAAACACGCGGCTGCAATTTGTATTACCTTCACAACACCATTAACTGGAACTGCACACCCTTCTGACTAGAGGCAACGACAAACAGTAGTTGGTTACTTCCAAAGCAAATTATGTGACTTCTACCACTTTTATTTTCATTCTTCACGTTTCTTATTACTCGCATCTCGATTGACAGAATTTCATGTTACTTTTTAAGCTAAAAGTATTCATTTGACAACAAACGAAAAAGTTTTTTGCTGCCACAGATGTTTCAATTGATTTTACCTAATTCTTGATCGCCTATTTGAATAATTCAGTCAGTTGTTCTCTACAATGCTTAATTATCCAGATGTGATGTGCCTATCTAAGAAAAATTATGTCAAAGCGGTCGCTGTTGATTGCAGTAGCAATGAAATGTTGCAGAAACACAAATCACAGGTATATATGTAAATATTTATTTTATCAGTCAATAACACGTCAACTTCTTCTTCGAAATTGTAAAGCCTAAGCCAAATATCTTCACTTTAGCAGGCTGTTCAACAAGCTGCAAACTGACGAGCAGTAGTGAACCAAAATAACAGTGCGATACTTTCAGCACAACCAAGCATGACGGCGAGCTCGAATTTGCTCTGCTGTTACACCTTTCTGAGCGTCCATAAAGTTTTGACCTCTTCAACCCACTGTGTCAAAGAAGCGTGTCGATTTAGCAAAAGCCACTTACGAGGTGCTGCATTCACCGTTTCCAACCGATGTGCTCAATTAAGATACAGTGCGATTTTGCAACGAACATTCAAAATTCAGCGAAAATATAAATAAAGGACACATAACAATCGTATCGACTGCTAAACCTATTATCGAAGCAGACAAAATGTGCCAGGGTTTTTCTTGGCAGAACGTTTTCGTTGCATGCAGTAAAAGCCACATCTTGTAAAAGTTCCGTTCCGATATGCTCGCGTCAGANACAAGAAAGAATACTTTTCACAAAACTGTGCAAAATAATTTCTTTTGCCCGCGATGTTNCAAGCTTCGCTGTCCTGTTCACCAATTGCAATATGACTTGTTTCTTTCTTCGTTCTTTTCAACCTTTATTCATGTTTTGCAAATATGATGACGTCCGCCACAGCATTAACTTGCTGAACGCGATTGGTATTTGCTTCTATTGATAAAGAGTGGCAGTGACTTTCTGTTTAAAGTTCCGGTTTCCTGTTTCGCTGGTGAGCGTTCTTCTGTTGCGTTCCGTCTGGCAAACCAAGCCCCCCCAGAAGCACCTGTGCGAGTTTTGAAAAGAAATACTTCAGTTCCAGTGTGGCTCTTCGTAGTTGCTAAGCAACTCACTACGCAGCTGCTTACGTAATTGACGGCTGCACCTTAGCAACAATCGAACAAAGTTGGAGGAGTAGAAAACACGTTGTAGTTGAAGCAAAAGGTTGGTCGATGAGTATCGGTTTGTTTTCTTAACTATTGTCAAAGACTCAACTGATTGCAGAAAACCCGTTCAAGACTGAATAACGTTCCTTTCTTGTGCGAAACAATGAACTTGACTGGAAGTGCGTGTTTACGTTGGCGAAGAATTTGGTGTGAGCGACTTGATCGGAATGATGCCCTTCGAAGTATTTTGCTTTGAGTCGCAGTCGTTTCATTTGGTTGAAATGTTACATTTTTCTGTTGTTCGGCAGATTCGTTACTTGCGCAAGCAACTACTTCTGTTGACAGAAATGCGACATCGAATATGTCTGACTGTGATTGGCCGGTTTTGATTGATAAGGAAAATAAAATATCGCGGTTCTGATTAGCAAGGTTGTTCATTCATGTTTCCAAAAGCTTCTGAAACAAACTACAGTAATTAGTTGAGTAAAAGTGCTGTCGGCACTGTTCGCAGAAAACATGTGAAGGAAGCTTCGATCATGAATGTTGAATATAATCTGGTGCAACGTTTTTAATCACAAACATTTCTGCAACTCCATAAAGATTTGTCTGAAAAGCAGCTCACCATTTTTGAAAGACCATTTACGCCCATTTTTAAGACATTTTCTTGACCTCAAACCGTCAGCAGAGCCGGGCGATGCACTGGCTCCATAGGCCACGCAAGCTTCAGCCATTGCTCAATGTTGTGTGCTCATCCTTGTCTGGGCAACCTGATCTACATGCACNGCATTGCTCTTGACTTATCGGTCAGAAGTCAAGATCCTGACATCGCGTAGTTTTTCATTGCGNAGAGGCTCTTCTGTTACTGCTAGTGGTATGGAGAATGTTCTTAAGGGGCTGCACAATTTTTGTTATTCCCGAAGCTCTTTATATTCTCAAAACAGTGATCTTCTACTGAAGTTTGGAATTTCAACGCTAACACAATAATTATGCCTTCGTTAATTCCGCAGCTTGACTTATGCATGTTCGCCAAACATCATGCTGTTGCTAGCATTGCTTAATTGTTGGCGAAGCTTAGTTGCAGTTCGTCATAAAGATCGCTATTTCGCATATTCTTCTTTCCCATGAAAACCGATCCACACTTACAAATCACTCTGTCTGGAAGGTTAGCTTGCAAAGGAAATGCATCTTGATTGTTATGTCTGTTTGTGCAGCAATCTAGAAAGTGACACTTCATTTTATGCAGTGACCCCATACGTAATGCTGTTGTGCAAATGGGATGTTACCTGTGGGAAGATTCTCACGCACAAGAAATTATCGAGGTTTAAAAACAAGATTTTCATGCAGATTCGATTTTCATTAGATGTCATTGTGCACGTGCATTTTTTGGATTTGATACACGATAAAATTTCGTTTATCTTTTGAAAATGTCTTAGAGTAGTGCACAATCTATTTGGATCACTTAAAGAAAAAGGCTGAACATTAATTGTAAATCAATGGTTGTCAACCACTCTTCTGGGAGCTGCATGCAGCTCCCAAGCACCCTTTGTGTGGCCCTCAGCAGTCTTTCAATAAAACCTCTGATATTTTGTGTAACAGACCTCGTTCTGTTATAAAACAAAAAAGTCAATTGACCTGTGTTAAATTTCTATAGTGCGACTCTCTGACAAAGTTGTATGTCTGAATTTGTAACCCTTCAGTAAAAAGGTTGAGAACCACTGTGCTAAATGGTATAGATCAAGACAGAAAACAAATTTTACATACTGTCAATTGTGAGCCGCATGGTGACGCAAGTGAATCCATCTGCAATTTATTTCACAGAGAAATTACTATTATGCATTTAAACACATCCTCAGTCCTGCAAAAGTAGTAAGAAAACCTTACTGGTGAAATGTTGACATTACAACAATTGACAATAGAACAAAACACAAAACACGGCTTACAACAGGAATCAAGAACGGAAAAATTTAGCTATTTTAAACGCTGACCTCACTGTACTAGAACCCTGCAGAAGTCAACAATTGCTAACCAGCCTACGCATAAACAACAACTCAACGAGAACTATTGGAGAGAGGATACAATGCTGTCAAGGTGTCATCAGCGCCGGCAACAAGGGGCGTAGCTGATGAGTCAAAGCGTAGCGCTTTGCGAACCATAGAAGTCACAAATCATAGTGGTATACTTCGATAAATTTCTTGTCGCGTCTAGGTTATTTTAAGTTTCTCTCTTGCTCAGGCACAAATCAAACTATCCAGTAAAGCCTAACAATTATATTGGGGGCGTGCAATGAAACATGTGTTCTGTTTTACCATTGATGTGCAAAACACAGCTTCGTTAGTGGAACAGCTTTTGAGTTCTTTCTTGCTTGCCTCGTCGTCCTTTCTCAAGATTTTCTCTTTTTCACTAAATACTGTATCAATATTTGGGGAAAGCTGTGGCAGCAGGGATTAATTCCTCTTATCGAAAACAATAACAAACTAAGCTTTGGCTTCGTGGCAAGTTTCTGAGAGACCTGCCTGATTGGTTCTGCTTTTACACCATTGCGATAATTCGAAAGCATGAAAGCGTTGATGAAGAAATGAAGACAAACACAAAAATTTTAATAAATACCAAAATATGTAAAAGTATTGCACAGCATGAAAAACATTGAAAGTATCACCATAATGCAAATATATGAAAATTATAAAAAACATGAAAAATATCATCAAATGCAAAAAAATCGAAAATGCAAAAATATGGAAATGTGAAAAATGCGAAAAAACATTGAAAAACTCAAAAATATAAAAAATAAAAATCTGGCAGAAATATCAAAAATTGAAAAGTTATGATAAATCTGGATTGGGGGAAATCCCACTTGAACATCCGTCACGCCCCTAACCCCAGTAAAATCAAAAGTGCAAACCTCTTTCTTCAATATTAACAGGATGAAAGCTTTTCACTTTATTTGCTTTTCCCTAGAAAGGGAAACAACCTCGTGCGAGGCTGCTGTTTTTGAGAATCATTCACTTTGTTTGCTGCTGTGCGCCTCTAACTTCCACCATNCTCTCATCAGTAAAAACAAAGATGACTNCACTACGAACACTTGAACATTCTTATNAGCTAGTGTTATTCAAACTTTTTTGTCTCCGAACCATTATAGCAACCACCTACAATCTAACGACCCAATCTAAACTTCGAATTGCCCATGTGCACTCTTGACCCTTCCAAAAATGGCTCCGAATCAGCAGGATTCTTGCTGTAATCTCTAAGACCTTTTCTGTTACTTCACCTCTACCTGTATCCTCCGCCCAGTAGAAAATCACCCAAATTGCTTCGTTGCTTGCAAGCAAAGTTCGAATAACTTTTCTTTCTAGTTCACTGCAAACATCTCCGCAAAAAATGTGGCCAGAAAAAAATCTGTCATTGGGTGAGCGCTATTTCAAATGCAAAACATCCTGTACGATGCTGCACATTCCTCTCTTTCCACCAAGGGAGTCGAACATGTAAATGCGATTTGCAACTGAAATTATACCTCCAATAAACACTGAAGTAAAAGCATCTGTAATTTGCTTTCCAATAATAGTTTGGTTCAAAAAAATTGACGTGTCGTCACAAAAGCTGCAAGACCTATATCAGCATTTCAGCAGAATCATTTAAAGAACACCAGTCAAATTGAATTTAATAGAATGGCATGCAATCTTGGAAGAAGATGAAAAAAAGTATATTTGGAAAATCCCTTTTTTTAAGTTTTCTTTTTATGATCGTGCATGTAAGCATTGTTTCGAAATTTTAAAGTCACCCAAACAATCTTACAATTGTTTATGAATATTTATAAGAACCAAAATGTACAACTTGTAATGCGACCTTTCTACGGCAAGAGATATAGTTAATGCGGGAATCTGGTGATTAAAATCGGTGAACTTGCGAGAAAAGCCTGTAATTCAGATTAACATCGCTTTGGTTTTGCCACAATTCGTTTCAAGGAACCATGTTGCAATTTTTAGGTATGCCAAATGAAATGAAAGACGCTGATTTGATGAGCATTTAAACGTGTCTTGTGATGGTAAGAATTGTGAAATTTTCAGTTAGCCTACTTCGCACCATGCTTTGAAACTTATGTGCACTTAGTCAACTGTTTATCCAAACTCTGGTTGGTGACAATGCTCTTTTAAAATTTTTGCAAACTGTTTTATGAACATATAGCTGTTATATATTCTGCGGATGATTGGGACAGCCATCGCATTGCAGTTGCAGTTATGGTGACAACACGTTTCTTGAATTAACAGATATGCAAGGGATCGGACAAAGGTGAAAAAGGTTTTCAAAAATCGACTCCGATTAGTTTTTCTTGGGTCATTCATAACTCATCTTGTTATCGGAGTTGCGAAATTTATCAGCAATTCCTTGTGGATACGATCACCAGGAGTCGAAGGCACGTGTGTACAGCAAAGTATGATACATAGTGTACTTCATATTTCAGGTAAAACTGTTATTAACTTTTTTCAAAAACTTGTTATTCTTTAAATTTTGTAGTGTGAAGTAACAACGTTTGCAATACAATCAGACTTAGGATTGCACGCAAACTTTTCAGATTGTACTTCAATTTAAAACAAGCTGGAAAATAACAAAAATAGAGCTGTGGAGTTAGAAAATTATACATGCAAAGAACTGTTTGAAAATGTGTAGGTGTCTGCAAAGATCTTGAACTTTTCCGAGATTTGTGTGCCACGAGTAATAAAGAGAGGTGCATGCACAGAAATGTGTTGCATAGAAATTGCAACGCTTACTGTTTCAAACTACACATATCATGCATCTGTTCAGCACCTGAATTTACCATGTAGCTTACTTTAGAACGATTGTTTTTGTTATAAAATGCAAGCAAGCACTTCCTCACGGAGATGCCACCACATTTATATGTTATAATATCTGATTTTGATGTTTTCAGAAACTTGTGATGTTTGATTTTGACGCGATAAACTTATTTTCGAAAGCGCTTTTCATGTGTTGCTATCAGAGTGTTGCTTGCAAATTTGCTTTCCGCCAAACTTGTGCTTCAGATCGTCGAAGATGCCCACATTTCGGCACATCTTATAGCAGGATGTTTATTAAAATAACAAGAAGCTTTAATGTTTTCTTTCGGATGTTCGTGGCATTGCTGAAAACTTTGAATATCGTAACACCATCACCAATAAGCCGAACCAAAATTGTTTTTATGTAGTTTTGTTACGTTTTGGTATGCTTCTAATGATTCGTTATTCTATGTTCCATCATGGGCATCCGAAGGAGAGGGCAGGAGGGCCTTGCCCCCCTATAAAATTTTTGTAAAATCCCCCAGTGCCCCCCTGGAATATCCTTCCGACGCCCATGTGTGACATGCTAAGTCAGTGGCGAATCTGGCACTCGGGCTCTTCGGACTTAAGCCAAGTCTTAGATTTCGTGTAATAATGAACGGATATTTGCTTGCTATGTATTGTGCCAACACTGACGTCAAGTAATATAGCTACTACAGAGCCCTTGAAAGGAAAAAATGTGCTGGTGCAAGACCTTTAGGACCCCTCTATAAATCATAACTGGGGCAACCAAAAGTAAATAAAGTCAAAATTCATCTGCTGTTTTTAATGTTTATGAAACGTCCACGAAAGAAATTTCACACCGATACCATGAGCGGCTCAAAAGTTATTAGGTCAAAAAAGTCAAAATTTACCGTTAGGTTAAAATTGTCTTGCAGCATAGTTTTTTCTCTTTATCGATATTCTATTAAAGCCACAACAACAGATATTGATGCGCTTTTGCAAGTTTAGTTGCAATTCTGACTTATTAATGCCTTTGTTGCGACTTCTGACGTAATAATTTTTTCTTGGTCACTATTGGATGATCGAATATTAAGCTGGCTAGGTGTGGCAGGCTAAGGCAAGCAACGAAGTCCTACAGTGCTTGGTTTGGTAAATGCAAAATCCATTATGCACATACAAATTTTAAAGGCAATAATGTGAAGTAGTACTTGATATTGAAGTATAACAATGCAGAACATTCTCAATGACGTCAGGATATTTATTAATGCTGGATATGTACCTGGCGCTTTCGGATTGATTTTAGTCTACGGTTTGTTAAACTCTGGTTTCATTGAGTCTTTCACACTTTTGATTTTTGTTTCATTGCAACAGAATAATATTTTAACCTATCTGTTTGATTTCTAGTATGCTTTGTATTCCGCATTTTAGTGGCAAACGTAGAAATTTGTTAGGTCAAAATAAAGTCAAAATTTATAAATTATAAAGTCAAAAATTTAAGTTTTTAGGTCAAAAAATTGGTTGCTCTAATCATAAGTGATTAGGAGCTTCATTACCTTTCTAATACTATGACAGGAAAATGATATGCTTCATTCAAAATTTTGCAAAAACTATTCACGATAATATGTCCGCACAGATAATTTATGGCGGCGCAAGCTCCGAGTTTTTTCCAGTGCAGGTTGGTGTCAAACAGGTTTTTTCAACATTCTTCAACATCTTCATCACTGCTGTCGCACTATATGCTCGTAACTCTTTCTTCCAAGACAATGGGATCACCGTCAAGTATTGTCTTGATGGCAACCTGTTCAACCAACGTCGTCTCAATGTCCAATCCAAAACATCTCTTACCCATTCTTATGAGCTTCAGTATGCTGATGATACGGCACTAGTAAGTCACACTGCTGATGGCCTTCAGCAACTCCTTGATGGCATGGTTGATGCAAACAGTCGAGCTGGTCTTGCTGTAAATATTAAAAGGACAGACATATTACAGCAGAGCACTTCGCCAAATCTTGCTCCACCTGTTTTCAACATCAAAGACTGCCCCATCGCCATTGTGGATAAGTTTGTATAGGCTACTTGGGCACTATCCTAAACAACAAGCTTGATCTGTCACCTGACATCCAGCGTCGTGTACACCTTGCTTCATCTGCTTTTGGACGACTCTCACGATGAGTATTTCCGAACAAAAACCCGAACCTTTAAGACCAAGATGGCTATTTCAATGCTGTCTGTGTTTCAACGCTACATTATGGTTGCGTGGCCTGGGTCCTATATCGCCGTCACGTCAAGACTCTTGAACAATTCCACATTTCCTGCCTTCAGCGAATGATTAGACTACGCTGGTGGGACAAAGTCCCCCACGTAGAGGTCCGTCGCCGTGCCCACTGCCTTTTGATGGAGGCCATCATTGCCGAGCACCAGCTCAGATGGACAAGGCATTTCATTCGAATGCCGGAGAACCGACTGTCACGACGCATGCTATATGGCGAATTAAAAGAGGGCCGAAGGTCTGTTGGCGAACAGCGCAAACGTTTCAAGGATTGTTTGAAGGCAACACTCAAGAAGCATGCTATTCCCCTGACCAACTGCTGCTCGGAACTGAGAAAACATTAGCAGCGGATCGCAAGGGCTGGCGAGACATTTGTACTGCTGGTATCGTCTTCATGCCAGCAACGCAGGATAAAACCGAAGAAGATGAGCGTCGTCGCCAAAGACATGAACTTGCTGCTCGGAACTGACAAAACAACGTCACTTATCTGTGTCCCACCTGTGGCCGTACATGTCTATCAGCATAGAACTGTACAGTCACGAACAACCTCACCTCCAAAGATAGATGATCGAGCGGATTCGTCGTTTCGACGTCCATCGAAGAGAGACTATCGGCAAAGATTCCAGCCCGCAATCACTCTATTTTTGTTTGTTCGCGCCACGTATGCATGGGTGTTGCTCTTCGCGCACATTCCGTTTCATGGTGAACCGCGCATTCAACGCAACACCAGCGGAGTGGTTGCAATAATATGAAGAAAACAACCATCCAACATCCGCATGACGTTTTCTACGAACAAAGGAAAATTTATAATAAATACTACGGCCAAAGCAAACGATACAACTGACATCTTGCAAACGTTTCGATAACAACTGTTATNATCTTCAGTGCATAGCAGGAAAATTTACCTCTAAAATATAAGGTGTTTGGATGACAATGCGTAAAATGTGCATGCTATTTGTGTTTCGCTGCACAGATACGATTATGTTGTGATAGTGACTAAAATTCGACGTAGAGAAGTCAAATATATTTAACTTCAGTAACAATGATTCATTACAACTCGAGACTTCTATATATAATTTACGTAAAAGTACATCTAACAGAAAAACACGAGCAGGTAGGTATCACCAATATTTGGAATGCCATCGATGTGAATTATTAATAACTGAACCAACAAGATTTTCATCCACAACGTCGCCATGTCATTCGGATGTTGGTTTTTTCTCTGACAGAGCTTCAAAATAACAGGCGCTCAGTACAAAAAGCAGCAGACTTTATAAAAAAGATAATACTGTCAGCAATAGCAGGAAAAGTTGACAGCTCTACAAACGGTTCAAAACTGGAAGTATCAAATGACTATCTAGCGAGGTTTACAAACTCTTATGCGTGCGGCAAAGGTTTCCCACACCATGCGAAACAAATCAACGTGCACCGGGGATGCAAGCAATAACCGACACGAAAAATTGCAGTTATCAGCGCCGCGAAATCCGTGCAAAGCTAGCACCAGGAGCATTCGAAAAGCAATGGAAACACAATCTTAACACCTCCCCAGCAAGGTGAAAACTCCCATGAGTAGCAACAAAAACGTTTACCAAGTTTTCCCTGTCGTTTTGATTGACCAGGTTTACCTGGTCTGTATTCCGGGCTAGTAGGTTTGTGACGTCGGTTATTGCTCGGTGGTCGCCGTCGAAGTCACGCTCCTACAGTAGGTTGCTCCACATCCTGGTGAGTCTCTTCTCTGCTTGAGCACAACATAGGCATCTCACTAGGTTCTGCGTTATCCGTAGAAGCGTGTAGCCTCTCTGTGAATGGTCTGCGTGGCGTCTCCAAACTGGCCACTCGAAGCAACTCGTGAGTTGGCGCTCTGAGTTTTAAAGGCTTGATTACGATGGCAGGCACTAACCTAGGGTCTATCACGTCTTAGTCCAAAATGCACGTCATCGCATGGATAGTCACTGGGAGATGTCGCTCAAAGTGCTGAGACTTTCGAGCTGCTTTCACTTGCTTGGCCGAATAATATGGTCAGGCGAAAGTAGTAGCGTGTCGATTTGTGTACGGATTTGACCGTTAAGAAATTTGCTTGATAAGTAGCCGGTGGGTTAAGTGCGCGCCGGAAATTACTCAGGAAATCTTGCAAACAATCTTTGGGAACTTTGGTAGAATTCCGTAAAGCTTGTTTGAGAGTACGCATCAGACTTTAGACGGCAACGTTAGTAGCAGGATGATACGGGGCTCCAGTGATATGAAAAATTCCGTTCGCATTACAAAATTCCAGGAATTCTTCTGACTTGGAAGTAGCAACGCAGTCCATTACAACCGTATGGAGGAAACCGAAATGCGCGAAATCTTCTTGCAAGAGCTTGATCGTTGGTTTCGTTGACATTGACTGTCTTGCGTGAATGCAGGGATATGCGGTAGAGGCGTCAGTAAAACCAGCCATTTATATCCACGAAGTTGATTGCGTGGTCAATGTGCAGGGGG
>JGI24021J15306_10010203_pt1 | contig 11641 bp, 8 predicted proteins | sample Ectturendosymbi1_FD_15306 | JGI IMG/M metagenome (IMG submission 15306)
ATCGAAACGTTTGCAAGATGTCAGTTGTATCGTTTGCTTTGGCCGTAGTATTTATTATAAGGCTATTTAGCACTTCCGCTTTTCGTGTACCAAAATCCTTATTAAAAAGCTAAAGACCGAACAAATAAGCTGTGAAAGTCATATCGTTTGATACGTAACTTTTACGCCTGATTTATTGCTTGCAATCAAAGGATTAGTGCGCAGTTGCAGTTGATTAATTAACGTTGACGTAATCCAGGGATGTGCAACAATTTTTGTCGGTGGACCATATAACCAACTTCAGACATCTAGCTGGGCTACACGAAAATTTGTTTTTTAACAAAAACTGTCGGATTAGGATTTTCATGCATGGTGGGGAAAAATCAGAGTGTTGGCAAGGGCCACACTAAATGGATTGGCGGGCCGGGTTGTGGCCCGCAGGCCGCCTGTTGCACACCCCTGACGTAATCAGAATTGCAATTGCGTCTTTTGGCTTAATGCAACCAAGTTAGTTGACGTCTCTAGATTGTTGAAATAATGTAGACATGTTTGCGAAGTTTTTCCGCGCCAGTTGTGTTTCTTGGTCTTGTAACTGCTTTGTTTCAGAAACCGTACTCGGCGACTGCATCGCAATTCGAAGTTGTCCGATTTGCGACAAACGATTAGTTTCCGCCTCGATAAGCGATTTCTGTCGGAAATACGAGGTTACAGAACTGCAGATGCACTGAATTCGCAAAGCGCAGTGCAAAAGAGACAGTAAATTGTCAAGTGCGCGCTAAAATCCTTGTGAGCGCAAGTTACCCACAGTCCGCGAACAACACAATGAAAGATGTTTTCACAATGCACTGTGTGAATGAACACAAAAAACATATCTCATTTAATGCCATGGCTGCTGCTGAAATTTATTAGGCAGTTCTGAAAAACGAGGTTTGATGTTGTATCCAGCGCCTCCCTCAGCCTTGAGTTTCTCTTTTTCGACTTAATTTCAACAACGGCAGAAAATTCTTCCTTGCAAAGGATGTCGTTGACAAGCGAACAAAACGGAAATCGCTTCTCGACTAAGTTTTCGACATTCAGAAATGTAGTCAAATGAAGCCCAAAATTCGGTTTAGTTTGTAAAAGTCAAAATATACTTATTCTCAAAGATCACCTCTAGTCTAAGAGTACCAAAGGAGCTGTTTGCTTGGTACGTTACGTAGCTTTTGGTTTATTAAGATTACTGCCGAGAAATATAGCATGACAATTACAATTGCTTACGTAAACATCACATCAAAGTAGAGAATGTCATAATGAATGAGCAAAAATGTAACTGATCTTGAAGAGGAAGCACCAGGTACGTGGTACAAACTCAGAAAAACCTGGTACACCCATTGGTGTACTATACGCTCGTTGACAAGTTCTGATATGCAAAAGCAAATATGACCTGATTAGTCTAAAAATTAAGCCGTTCTTGCAACATTCGTTCATTATAGTTGTTTTGCATACTGCTGGCAGTACATAGAGCAAAGCGTATCTTTCCTTTACACGAATAATGAACGGTTAGGCGCACACATGAACAACCAAATTGCACAACCACAAAAAGGTGCTGGCAAGTACATTCGTTTTCAACAGAAGTGCAATGAAAAACCAAACCTGCAATGCCAGTGAGTTGGATCTGCTAATTCTGAAAAAGCAAGCTTTAACCAAATAAACTTGTTTGTGGGCTTTGAGATATTATAACAAACCACAACTTCTTTCGTACCGCTCAGTGGGGAATTAGATACGGGTTAGTGCGAGAAAAAAAACAAAATTTCCTGCAAGCTACAGCTTCAATATTGTGCAAGGCAAATAACAGTACCACCATAACACCACCAAAACAGCAGGAGATAACTTTATACGCAGTTGGTGGGAACTCACTTTCCAGTTTGCTTCTCAAATTCTCTACTTCAGTAGATTGACTGCTTGACGGCAGTAGAGAGATGAGATTGTCTCCAGCACCTGAAGATCAAGGAACGATTTCTTTTTACGTGTTTGAGGATACACTTTGATGCTTACCTAGCTATCAAGAACACAAGAAAAAGATCATTCGACTTTGCAGTGGTGCCAGTATGGACACGTCATAAGCAACACTTTGTTACCATAACAGTCCCTGGCAGTAGCAGTGGCATAGCCAGGCCAAAAACTTTTTTTGGGGGGAAAAATGTTTGATTTTAGGCAAATAACACTATTTTGCTTAGAAAAACGCCCCCAAAGCACAAAATGACCATATTTTCTAAAAATTTTCGTGGGGGCATGGCCCCTTTGGCCCCCCTGACTACGCCTATGGGCAGTAGTATAAACAATAAAACAAAAAGTGCTCGATCACCAGTCGTACCTTGACCAGATAAAGCCAGTGGTGAACCTGTGAGTAAGTCAACCGCAGGTTGTGCCTTTGATTTCTTTTCTGGTGTAAGAATGTTGTCATCNNTAGCCCAAGGCAAAGATGGAATGTATGCTTTCTTAGCAACTTTGGTCTAAAGATATTGAAATAATANGCTTGCAACTGCAGTCACAACTTGGCAGAATGTTGGTTGCAGGGAAGTTAGAAAAATAAATAGTATTGCAAGCACAAGCTAGGAAAATTAGAATTAAGCTTGCTTTCAGGGCTACAATCAAAAGCAAAATTAGGATGCGCAAAAACTTCTTATTATCAACAATGACATTATGTAGTTTATAACTGAAAAATGACATATTCCAATCATCCTTGATAGCAGCAAACTTAGAAATCAAAATTACACACCAAAAATAAGTCGACTTTATTTTAACACTTGTCAAAAGCTGGATATCATTTTCACTTAATATTTTAACACTTGTCAAAAGCTGGATATCATTTTTTTCACAGGGGTGGCATTTCATGGACCTACTGGCTATATAGAATATTACCAGCTTGTGCAAATTACTTCAGAGCCAAAAAATGCAGACAAACACACAAAAATACTAATAAGCTTCAAACATGCAACAACAAAAAAGTTCAGAACTTGCAAGTACGCAAGTGACATTTTATGGGTCCTTGTAGCTTATTCACTGGAGAAACTCTTCTCAAAAAAATGCAGAAAATTACGTACTGATACTCTAAAACAGGTTCTTAATCTATATTCTCTCATTTACCTCTCAGAAAATTTCACAATAAGGTTTCCAGTGTTTCTACCAAGACATTTTTACTTATTTCACTTCTACAAATGCACATAATGAAACAAGGGCCTAAAAAGTTTTGAAATAAGGAATTACAGTAGTGGCCAATTGAACACTACAATCTCAACACAGTTGCAATTAACTTCTTGCCAAAGTCTGAATTATAGGTCACTTTAGCTGCTACAGTTTTATACAAAGACAAGCCTTAGCTTCCAAGCAGTTTTGGATAGTTTAGGCATGTTTTCTCACCACCTATTAAAAGAAACTAAATGCAATTTGAACACACAGACTTCAGAAAGCATTGATTATATTGTTATAGAATGCATCATATCTTGACATATTTCAAAATCAATAACACTAAAATCAACAAGTACAAAAATAAAACAATTTTTTTAATGTGGAAAAACATTTTCAAGGCTTCCTGTATACATACTTACCGGTACCAATAAAAAAGTCTCCCATGGCACCACACAACTAGGTGTAAAGTGAAGAATATTATGTAATGTACAAAGGCACTTTTAATGTAAAAATAAAGTACATTACATAACACACTTTGGCACTGATGGTGGCAATAGTGTAGCACACATGAGCTGTTTAAATTAATCTGGTAACATATCTGCTTAGGAATGAAAAAAACAAGAACTTAGTATTGATCACAAATATGAAAGATAACTCAGCGCCACATTTCCAATATCTGGAAAATAGATATTTGTTACAGACTATGATTCAGTTAGTTGCCCACAGGTTCTTAACGTGGGGTCTGTGAAAGTGATTTTTAGGGGTCCACATGAATGTGATTCAAAGGGTTAATACGCTTTAAGCCCATGAGGTATGGGGCTGATTGACCAAGAGGCAACTGAATGTGCACTGTATGTGTGAGAAAAAATGGAGCCAACAAAAGTCTAGATGGCAGTTGAATTGACTGCCCACTGCAAACTTGAGTTGGAGATAATCATGACACATTGTTCAACACCTGCACATAAATATACGTGAAATGGATCAACCAACTGATATCATGAACATTGATGTGCTGCAGTAAAACTGTATTTTCACTTAACTTTTGAAGAATAGCAAGGTCTATGATGTTTACACAAAAATATATTTTCAACGTTAAGCAACTCATAGGAAGGTATGTTTTGATGTATTTTATGCAAAACATGGGTGGCATTGGGTGTTTTGCTTTAATCTACTCTGAACACCTCACATCTGGAAAAATTGTAACCCTTCAGAAAGAACAGAAGAGCATCACTGTATTAAGGCTCATGCCTGCTAATTGGATGGCAGCATTTAACCATAACCTAAACAGCAAAACATATACTCACATGCATTGAATCAGACAGCTGCTTTCCCAAGGACTCTGTTTTGCATTTTTCTTTTGCGAGAAGAGACTGAAGTTCGGAGATCTTAAAAGAGAGGCTCTCTATTTGCTGCTGAGACTCATCCTTTTTTTGGCTCTTTGATGCCTGCAAAATAGCTCATGATGTTAAAAAAAAACTAAATAAATAAAGTGTAACACTTAATACCAACAAACGGTCCACCATGCTTTTGAATCTTCATTTGAAACACATTAATTTCCATGTAACAGCACTACATTTTGAGTTACAAGTGTGTTTCCAGGATTATGCTTTCAGGATTTAGGATACTTAAAAAATATAATTGCAATTACAGCATTGTGCAATTCATCTTTCAACTAACATATTTTCAGGAAACAACGCAGTTCACACATCATTGCAAAGAGACAGCAAAATATGCTATTCAAACCTTGCTAGCATTTTGTTCCATTTGTCTTTTGCATCTTTGTAATTGATCTTTAAGACTGCTTAGAAGAGTATCCTTGTTGTGCATTTCATGGTCAAGCTTGTCAACCTACACAGACACAATTACAGATCCATAAAATTTGTCATAAACTTTTCATTAACTGAAGAAAAAGTCTCTGCATGTGTGTGTGTGAAATACAAATGCACAAACTTTTCATGGCAATATATTTATTATTACTTTGGTATTTAGCACACAACAGGTAAAACCATGTGCCACAAAATGGGCAATTTACACAAGTTGCCCAGATTGCTAAATAAATCAAGACTTTTAATTTTTAAAGTATGTTAAACTTTGCATTCTAAACAATGATCATTTTACAAAGAATGAACAAAAAAGTGCAAGAAAATTAAAACAAATATTTTCACCTTTTGTTCCAACTTGGCACATGTTTCAGCAAGAGTTCCATTTTCACGCTTTAAACCTGAAATGTGTGATTTTTCCTCTTCAGTTTTTTGCTTCTGCAACAATACATAAAAAATAGCCTTTTGCTTAGTTATGAAAAGCATATTATACATACTTTTAAAAAATTTTATGTATGTTAGACTAGCTAAAGAATGTAAAAAATGGCCTTTTGCTTGGTTATAAAAAAACTAAAATTTGCAAAGTTTCAAAAACTTTGCAAATTTTAGTACTCATTGTAACTAGCCACAGTTCGTGTATGTTTCTTTCTAAACCTGTTTTCAAGTGCTAACATTTCGCCTGTAAGGTTTATTTTATGGTTTACAGGACTGATGATGCAATGAAAAACGCAAAATTAGTTTCAAGAAAGAAACCTTAGCTACTGCAAAAACGCCAGGGCACTAAAAAAACACAGAGGTCATTGAGTCATTGCCCCTAGACTAGTGGATAAGGTTTACAGCAAGCCCAGTTGAGAGCGAAGTTGTATACGTGGGAAGGAACTGCCAGATGATCAACACAGTTGTGCAGGGAGTGCTGTGTCACAACCTGTCTCTCTCGATGGATCAGGTGCTCAGATCTGCAAGGATCTGGGCATGGCAGAGAAAGTGTAAACCCAACTTTGCAAGCTTTAATCATCGCAGAAGTATGAAAGCGGACAGATTCCTCAGAAGCTTGCCGCCAGGCTAAAGCTTATTTTGTTAGCCAAAGAAGTATTGAAGATTTGCAAACTATGCAAAGCTTTTGTAAAGCAGCACAAGAGGCAAATTGTTAAACTACATCTGGGCAGCCTAAGCCTATTACCAACTACTGCATACACCATAAAAAGTGACATGCACAGAAAAGTGTAACTACCATTAATTGAAATCTGATGCCACCTTGGAAGTATATGTGATTTGCATCCACATTGCAGCTCTTGGGTTGAATGGTTCCGTTAAGTAAATCTTGAGAATGTGGCTACCTATGGTTTGTGCCACTACGTCACTACCATAACAGCGTTTCACATTTTTCATTTTTCACAGTGCTTTTCTCATGACTGTCCATAAGAACTTGCAGCGAGATCACTGCAGTTTAATTGCAAATGCACTGATGGTAGCAAGAGTTACCGAATGCAAAAATGTCATTTACATCATTTTCTTTGGCGGTTATTTTCATTTTAAAATCTTGAGAATGTTAGCATAGAATATCTAAGCTGACAGTTGGATCAACTAATGTAAGAAAATTGCCACTGACTGTGCTGAGGGTATTTGGAGACCAATACAAAATCTATGTGACACTAAGAGCTGTTTGAAAATATAAATTGCTTCCTTATTATTGTTGTATCAAGAGCAAGTGCATACCAGATCAGTTAGTTCTCTGTCACAAGTGATGTAGATTACAGAGTTGAAACAGTGTGCAAGCTTGAAAACGGTAGTTCAAGTAAGCCGAATATAAAATGTAGTCAAGTTCACCATCACTTTCATACAAAACCAATTTGATGGTTAGATGCTTGGTGTCATTGCAATTGTAACCAACTTGACCAGCAACATAAAAACCACATTCTTGCAATATTTTTGTACCCTTGTACACTCATGACATTAAAAAAGTAAAATATTTTGAACAGCACAGAAATTAATCTATGACCATAGCATTAAAACCAACATGAACTACTGTGATACTAAGCGCTGAGCAAAGCATTGGCACCAACTAAAATATTGTTGAACCTTGCTTGATTCAAGCACAAAACACTACTTGTATTAAGTCTGATAGAACACTACATTAAAACTTGCAACATCCTTCCAGCATTTTATAACACAATGCCTACATCAAAATATCCACAAAATAATCTGATCACTCCTCCATATTGCTTATTTTGTGTTAAAGTTTATTTCTACTGTTTTCTAGCAGTCCTTTCTTCATTTTGGCACAAGCTGTGGTTATTTTGATTAAAACAGTTTAAATATTTTATTATGTTAGTTTTTGAAACATTCAAAACTTAAGAAATAAATGAAGCACTGATTATATTACATGACATTGAGCCACATGTGTTTTATTGTTTTCAACAATGTAATAAACAGGGCTTTCTTACACCTTCCATAATCAACAAAAAGACTGAAATTGATCAAAAGCAACAATGAAGTGATTATAAAAATGTGACTTTTTTGCCATACACAGTCTTATTCATTAGAAACAAGCAGTACAAAAACATTACTACACCATGCACACAAAACATCCATTACTTTACCTGCTTCCCAAAAGCAGCTTCTAAAGATTCTAACTGAAATTGCTTCTGCTTGGTCTCTTTGCGTAATTTGTCATTTTGGTTTTCTATTTCACTGATTTTGGTTAGAGTCCTATGATCAAGACCAACCTTCCACTCATCAACAGCCCAACTCATTGCTAAGATGCAATGCTTTTGTAAAAGCAATTTTATCACTCCAAAATGCAGATTTGCATCTGCCTTGAGTATTCACAGTATATTACACAAAACAGCTCTTTGCGCAGCTGAATAATGCAAAAGTGTAGCTATACAAAATAAAGCTGAAACAAAATAAGTGTTTAATGAAATATTTGAACAGCATTTACAATACAACCAAATAAAATGTGGATGCAACTAGCAAGTAAAACATGATTGTTTGAGATTTCACATACAGCACCAATTAGTCAAAAATTTCTGCAAAAAATTTTGTAGTAATAAATACAAGTACTAAAAAGTAATTTCAAATTTATTTCAAATGTACAATTGTCTTTACTTAACACGTTGGAAGCCAGTGTATAATATACTCATACTTTAAAATCGTAATTGAGCCACTTTTTTGGTTCACTTTGCACCACCATAGCTTTGCCAGCCGATTGAGCTAGATAGCCGTTCAAACCATCTAAATATGCACATAATCTTTTATTTTAGATTTTTTTAATTAGCAAATTTTGTTTTTTTTATGGGTAACATCATAATAGGGATAGTTCTGTGCATTTTTGACCAAGGTCACTGGGCCCTGGATGCCAACACCAAGGCAAGAGCCAATTTTTTGGTTCAAGTTTTAGTGGAAACTGGACTATAATATGAGTCTTTAGTCTTTATCTAGCGTTTCTAGTTCAAAAGTTATGGCCAAAAACATTTTTACCCAAATTTGGTATTCAACCAACATGTTTTTTTAATCCCATCACTTAACTCACTACTTAGGGTCAGTTCACCAGCATGCATATGTAAACATCAAAACTTTACTAAATTAGCTATTTCTCAATTAAGTACGTTAAGTAACATTTTCCAATTCTAACAACACTTTGCAAAAACCATCCCCTATGATCCGGATCATTCACCATCCGATTTCATTAGACAAAACCTAAGTTACATGCCCCCAATCAAAAAAAACATGTTTCGACCGCCAATAAGCAGACAGTATAAAATAATGTAAAAACCAAGAAAAAATTAGTGATTTTAGTTGATAGCAGGAGTGAAATGTCAAAATTATTTGTTTCCAGCTTTTTTTAGTAAAATTGTGACATAAACAATGAATAAACCCTAAATAAACAACAAATCAGCAACACTCGAATCAATCACTAATCATCATTTAAGGTTAATTTTGGATGTTAAGTTTAGCTTCCTTGTAAGTCATGGACCTAGTTCAGATTATGATAAGCACTTCATTTAAATCAGTGGTTTTCAACCTTTTTCATACAGCAACCCATTTTGCAACCCAAATTAGCCTAACGACCCCTTCTGAAAATTTCCAGTCAGGCATATGAAATGCAGTTGTGTTTGCATAATGAACAATCACTTTGACTAAAAATAATGCATGATATCCCTATGTTTGTTTAACAAAGACTCATTTAATTAAATTCATGCACATGGAAGCATCAGTGAGAAAGACCCGTGCCATATACAAATCACTCCACAGCACAACTCATTGAAAACTAGAATAACTCCCAAGTTAGCTACCGCATCAGAGATGTCTAATTTACAAACATAGCACATTCTTATATCTTTCTTATGTCAAAAGTTATTCGTGCGTTGCCAAACACAACAGTACTGTAACAATCATAATCACGCTCACAACTTTGTAACAGTCATAATCACATTCAGAACAATTTTGAAATAAAAAGTAGTCATCATTTTTGCCAGGTAATCCTATTATTTTGGCTACGACAAAAAGTGCTTTCATATACGAAATATAAAATCTAAAAGTAAGTATTAATATTTTTATCAGAAGCTCTTGCGAACCCTCAAAAAATGGCAAACAACACCCATGGGGATCAAGCTCCCAGGTTGAAAACCACTCATTTAAATCATCTTGGCTATAATTACTCACTTAATTCACTAAATTTTACGACTTGGTAGCTATTAGTAACTACAGTACATGGTTCACATAGATCTGTATGATGTCACGCGAGCACTAAATCTTCGTCCGCTTTCTAATGCCAAACATGCATGTGAACTGTCTCTCAGAAATCTTATGTAAAAAAATGAGGAAAGGAAAAAGGTACATTTGTAGAAGTTGGCAAGCTATTAGAAGATCATTGCAGGAGCAAGCATGCAAAAATCAGCAACTCTAAGAGCAAGTTTCAGCGGTGTTAATGTAGTGGTGTTTGTGTGGGTAAATGAAATTTTGTTTTTTTGGATCAAACGCTATAATAGCATAGTTGGTACAAGAAAACTGTCTGGTAAATAGTCAGATTTCCTTAAATCTGCTTGAAATTTGGTAGAAGCAATCAAGGAAGGTACAATTGAATAAAGAACGGATGTCTGTCAGAACAGATATCGTTAATGGATGTGTGACAACATAACCAGAGTGCAAAAAAACTCGTGACACAATAAACAAAGGTGTAGATACAATACAAAAAAGAGTTTGTAATTGCAATTTAATATAACCTTTCCCCAAACACGTAATGCTAAAAAGTTGCAATGTTTTACTTTTTTATATTTTCACAACTGCTCAAACCTTAGCTTGTTGTCAAGATTGGAATAATATTGGTGTGAATGCAATGGTGGCTGGAAGCAAGCCTAGGTTAGCAACAAATATAATTTTTACTACCGTTTTTGTGCCATTGCTAAGCATAAATTATTGGTTTTTGCGATTCCAGTTACGTTATTTTATATCCGCGATTAAGATCTACTACTGACGGACATCCGTCTTTCACAATGCACCTTCAAAGAAGGCTAAGGAATACTGTTATTATTTTTTTTATGTTTTCCTTCTTAATTTTTTCCATAAAAAGGATTTTTTTATTGAACTTCAGCATACTAGGCCAATCCGCAAACCACTGTAGTTGTCTGATCTTAAAGATACTCTGTTTTTCATGCATCCTTTACTTATTAGATTATTCTCTTGTGTGTTAAACCTTTTATTTGCAAACTGCTGCTAGTCTATATGAAATCTTGATCAATTTTCAGTTGAACACCAATTCAGAAATAGGCTAGCATTAAAAAGGAAGTGGCTATGGAACCACCATCCACCCATGGATCTTCTTGATTCAAAACTTATTAGACCATCCTGTCTCTCATGACGCGATTCCAATAAAACTTTTGGTTTGTCATTCAACTAGCATTGATGTGGCAGCCTACGGGATAGGTTCCAAGTCTGTCTACCATCCATGTCAATGGATAAGGGTTTGTCTCTNGACTTGGCGCCTTAGGTTTTCGTAATGACTGCTTGCACGTTTCAATTTGTGAGACCACTTTTTCNTTTCTTTCTTCAAAGCTTTACAAACTTTTGGTTTAGGGATTACTGTTAGGTTGGCNTTAGGTTTGCGCTAGCTTAGTCATGTTAGCTTAGGGTTAGGTTTGCATTAGTTTAGGGTTAGGTTAGTGTTAGCTTAGGGTTAGAACTTTGGTTAGGGTTAGAACTTAGGTTAGTGTTAGGTGAGGATTAGGTTAATGTTAGCTTAGCTTAGCATTTCAATTGGTTAAGGCTACAGTTACTAGGGTTATGTTTTAGGTTTACCTTTTGTGTCTAATATGTTTCTACAAAGCCTACTGCATTCTCCTCGTGTGTTACTGTCATGTTACAAGAGATGGTTGAATAAGGTTTCAAATTTAAGAAGATCCATCGATGGTTCTGTAGCCACTGCTGTTAAAAACTTTAACTTCAGAACTTGTCAGTGAACTCACATGGATGATTATGATGTCACTGACAATGAATACAGTGAGTATGCATGAAAGCCACCGTGGTTGAGTACTTACAAAGTTTTTCTCACGACTAGTATGTATGTTGTGTACATGACTTGGCTTGTTTATCTGTCATCTCTGAACTCATCACACATTTTGCTTGTCCACCCATCATCAACTGTGATGTGACTACCTGTAGTGCAGTGGTTCCCA
>JGI24021J15306_10010205_pt1 | contig 11640 bp, 10 predicted proteins | sample Ectturendosymbi1_FD_15306 | JGI IMG/M metagenome (IMG submission 15306)
TCTGAAAAAATCAGATATCAGGGGGAGGAGAATGACCGCAAGGTCTTCGAGTCATCCTCCCCCGCGAAATACAAGTCGAACTGCACAGAAGACGACCAAAAATCTACAAAATTCATTTAGGCCTACATATACTGCAAAGACGGTGCAAACATATCCACAGGATATAAGCACACATAAACAGGACATAAGAACAAAAAAGACGCGCTACAACACAATTACAGTAGACAAGTGGAAAAATTAAGTTTTTATAATATGTGAGGATGGTCAATTAAATAGTTTTTCTGTAATCTACAAAATCGAAAATATTTGACTAGCTTAAAATCGTTTGGAATATCGATCCACATTGTGGGTCCTCGAAAAGATGAGTGACGTCGTTCATTAAGTTTCTTAGCTAGGGGAATTTTATGTGTTAATTTGGAAGTTTGCCTAATTTCTCTGATTTTGGTAGTAGCAGAAATGTTGAAACTGTTCATGATATAATCAGTAAAGATGTTGTGATAAATTTTGTACACATGCTTTGCTAATTCATAATTGTAAATATCCTTGAGCTGTAGTATCCGATCCTACAAACGTGTTCCAGAGAACCAGGTAAATATTTGAGACATTAACCACAGCAGGTAATATCTCAAATATTTACTTGGTTCTCTGGAACACGCTTATTAGAAGCTCTGTTTTGAGCGTTGAGCGTTCTAACGCAAACACTCTGTTCTTGGAATCAACCCAAGACCCATGTCACGAAACGCCACTTGCATTGAGAAAGTCGACCTCGTTAAACAGTCAGGACGAGTGTCCAACGAAAGCAATTTTTGCATGAAGGAGGCGTGAGGTGCTGTTATTAACGCGGAACGAAGGATCTAGACCTGAATGGTGACAGGTAGTGCCGAGCCCTCCATTTAAAAGTAAGTCAGTTTTACTTTGTGAGCATGAAAATATGTTTACAAATTACCTCATTTTGGAAATGAGCTTCAAATAGCAAACCTAAAATAAGTGCCACCAGGCCGCAACTGGCGTAGTGACAAAACAGATTTTGAAATTCGGCGAAGCACTTGTCCTAAAAAGTTCAACAGGCTACGTAATTAACAGCACAGTCACTGTGTCCAGCAGTTTTTAGCTGAGCAAGCCACTGAAAAAGATGTTTTCTTATGTGTAGCGCGATTTGCTACGGTTGACTCATCTTCTCATCAGCAGCACGTTGCTTGAAGTTGGACGCTGTGTATGTGGCGTCAATTTTGCATTCACGAAGCCAGCCCATATGGTCGCAGCATGTGCTCTGAGACTGCAATTCGCGTGCTTTCTCTAAATCTTGCTTTGGTTCTTCATCCTTGCACTCGCGAGCAGTGGCGTAGCCAGCCCAAAAATTTCAGGGGGGGTAAATGTTTGATTTTAGGCGAATAACATTATTTTGTTTGGAAAAACGCCTCTCAAAGCACAAAATGACTATGTTTTCTAAATATTTGGGAGGCATGGCCCCTCTGCCCCCCCTGGCTACGCCTATGCTCGCGAGGCTTTGCTTGCAATTTTCAGGACTGAAGATCCGTAAAATTCCTGAAATCGTTTTCCCATTACAACGTCTGTCAAACTGTGTTACTTGGTCTTTAAAGTGTTTCGCCGAACAGTAAACGTGACGCATTTCGAGTTCATTTCACTCTTTATGTCACATAATTGTGTTTATTGCCTGATAATGAGCCATAACGAGCCCAAGTACCCCTGATCAACCTCCTGAATACGCACTTATTTCTTGGTGCTCCATGAAGCAAAATAACAAGACTTGGTGTTCCGTCCCTAAAAATTCTTGAGAAACCCTGTCCCAGTAAAACAATTGTCTGATTGATTCGACTACGTCACTTTTGTGGAGACGTATTGTTGGAATGTCGATATGTGAAGCCTGAATCATCGCAAAGTTATGAAAGCAGAGTATAGTAGGCACAATCCTCGAAAACTCTCCGCAAACCTAGAGCCTTCAGGATTTTACCCGGTGGCTACATTTTAAAAGCAAGGAGGGATTGCTTATGCAAAAGCGTCGTTTGAGATCAACAGTGAGTAAACACCATGTTGCACAAAGCTCTGCTATAACGGACCAGTCTAACTCAGAAATGCATTTCTTTCCCGACTTTTCCATTGAACCACTGACCTTACACACTATACGCCTTTTGCGGTAATTCCCACGACAGCATCAGAGTTCCGTAAACAGAGCACGAGCACTTGAAACAACGTTTGTGACGTAAATGACATGCGTAAAGCAGGACTATACTGCATCATCTAGTTCGTCATGTATTTCTTTCGAAATGTCAGAAAACGCGCAGCATCCGTACTTGTAGCCATGGGCGTATTTGAAAGACTTTTTCCAGGGAGGTCCAATAGTGGATTTTTCCAGGTAGTGGGTGGCCAAAATCATTTTTCAAGGAGGGCCAACAGGTGGTGAAATTTCATATTACAGGCTCAAAACTAACAAAAAAACAACTTTCTGCTATAACATTTAACGCAAAATATCAAATTTCAAAATCCAGGGGCAAGTACCCCCTTCCCCCTTTCTGACGTCAATGGTTGCAGCGTGAGTTTCAACGTATTTTTACGAGAAAAACGGGACGTACTCAGTACGTACATTCCGGGCAATAACAGATCGTTGCATACGAGCTGCATCCGTTCTGCTGTGTCATCAGCATCCTTGAACTTATTATCGTAGCATGGACACGATTAAACCAACGAAACTGCCAGTAGTCTGCTTGTTGATTAATGACAAAGTATTTACAAAAAAGTGTTGGACGTTTTGATGGAAAAGTGAAACCACTGCTTGGAACAGCCAATGCGAAGTTTTCGAGACTTTTATATGTATAAGTAAACCATTTCGCTTGAAGGGATAAATTATCTCATTTTCGTTGAACATACAAACGCCAAGCAAAGGTTTAGGAAAATGGGTAGAATCCTTTCAAATTGGACTGGTGAGGGTCCATCAACTTCAGCAGATTCTTGAGGACATCACCTTTCCGAAAATCTCGAGTTCAACGTTGTGCGTTCATCTCATTGCGCTGCAACTGCAAACAACGTGGTTTCTGCTTTCATAACGTGTCTTGAGATTCTTGCGCATGCGCAACATTCATCGCAGGCAGAACACCATATAACCAGAGTTGTTGAAACCGGGTATGATCATCCGTCACAGTATTTCTGAAAGAAGGTAGCGTTTTCTTTAGTTTTTGGTGTGGTATTCAAATTATCAACAATCATGTTGTCGTTTTTTTGTGAGTGTGCCAGTTACTGTATTTATAAGGCGCATTTCATTGTAGCATTGCTTTAGTTTTGGCTTTTTATTGCTGAGTCATCCTCCAGATTGTGGTTTTTCGCAATCCTGCTTGCGAGGTGGTCTACAATCCGAGAGTCACACGGGATTTTGGCCGATAAGCAGGTGTTTACGAGATTGTGGCCAATGCTAGTCACAGTTTTTCGTCCAGCCACAACCTAAAAATCCATAATTACTAAGTGCCATGTAAACACAGTAATTTGCACTTTCCATAATTTTTATTTTAGCAATACAGGCCCGGATTTCCTATATAGGCTTTCAAAGCTATATAGGCTAGGGCGGCAGAATTTCTAGCGGCGGAAAAAGTTTATTTGTGAGTTTTTTTAGTTACTTTCCTTAAGCATTTTTCAGCACCCATTCTAGAGTTACCTGCTTGTCTGTATTTCCTGTTTCAGTGCATTGCAGTGACAGTGAGGGAAGGAGGCTGTGGCTAAAATCGAAATATTTCAGTGTAATTTTTCAAAAACTGTATGATCGTACCTTCGGCACTCACACGGCACAGACAAAATTTCTCTCTTGGGTGGAAAGGAGGGGGGCGGCAAATATAGCCTATGGGCGGCCAACACTAAAATCCGGCCCTTCCAATCCGCGTCTTCTTTTTAAATAAGCTTTGCTCACATATTTTGTAATGGCGCTGCTGGTTGTAATCAAGCAAACCCTCTGAAAAACAAGCAAATCCTCTGAAAAACTAATTCTCCCATAATGTTGCTGCCAATAACAAATCTTAGAATTGACCCAAAACCTGGGGAGCTGCTCTGCTTTCATCTTCTGGTGGCGTGCCTTTTCATGATATTTCACATTTGCTGTGTTTGTGTTCACATGGCACTTAGTAATTGTGGCTTTTTTTACTGTGGCCAGCCGAAAAACTGTGGCTAACATTGGTCACAATATCGCATCCACCTGCACATCGATCACAATCCATTGTGGCCTTCGAGTTCATGACGACCTAGCAAGCAGGGACGCTAAAAGCCACAATCAGGCCACTATCTGGAGGATGCCTCAGCAAGAAGAGTCACAAACTGAAGCAAAGCCACAATTTAGCCACAGTGAAATGTGCCATGTAAGCACAGTAATTGTTGTTATTGCGCTCTCTGGTTATAACTGGAGAGATAATTATTTGATGAATACTATGAATGAAAAAACAACTGAGCAACTAAAGATTTGGTGCATTTTTCGATTCATCTTCACTATATTGCGATGATTGCGTAGCCCACCAGTATGTCACGTCGACCACAAGCTGATGGCCCGGTGCTACATTTACAAGTCATCAAAATGACATGGTTTAAATTACTAGATGGATCTGAACCAAATATAGAAAATGATTTGATTCGGCGTATTCGAAAATACGAGGTGAAAAAATGAAAAATTTTAAACAGGGAAAATTCAAGAAGATCCCGCATCCTCCTACGAATGTGGAGAAATGGGACGCAGAGGTGCAATGAGGTTAGATGGAGCCCAGGGCAAGAAGCAGGTTTGGCGCCCCCATGGTCGAACCTGAGGTATCTCGGAAGCAAATGCACTGTATTGAAGAAAGTACTTTGTGACATTTCGGCAGCCCCGCAGTCATTCGGCGCCCCCGTAGTGATTCGATGCCCGGGGAATTGTGCCCCCCTCGTTGCGCCCCTGATGGGACAACCGTTTAAGTCCAGCTTCACCGAGGGATTCCCTGTTCAACTTGCTTAAGGTGCATTGCCAATTGCCAAAATTTTTTCCGAACACTGCGCGGTTTTAAGCAGAAGTTGTCGTGAAAACCAATCGATCTTGTAATAACTTGTCCAAATTCTCCTTATCGTCTAAGCGGTTTTGCGGAATTTTTGCTAAAAGCTTTTGATTAGCGCTAAAATGCTTAGAAACCACTCTTTCCATGAAGAAACCTAAGGTAGAGGTTATCAGTGTGTACAGAAATTGCAAAGTTTCGATTGTGGGGTCACTCCAATGGATTTTCATGGCGGGCGTGGCTGCGAAAGAATTTCTTTTTATGCCTGATTGCATCATCATGTCATCGCAAAAAGTTATCGTAAAACGTGAGTGAGCTGTTTGGAAATCGACTTTCGATTTCGATTGCAGACTTCAACTCGACTGCACTGTCACCAAAGATCTGAGTCTTTCACTCCGCTCGTAGGCTTCCTTCAGATTTCACTTCTTGTTTCTGAGCTCATGCACTTTCACGGTATCAACACCAACCTGTTTAGTTTCAGAAAAAGCTAATGATGTCGCGAACATCCAGTTTTGATGGAAGTAGCATGGAAATAAATATTTCGAAATATTCTAAATACTGCACTTGTCTACTTACTATGCTGTAAAGCATGGCTTTTTTCGGGAGACGTATCTGGAAGATCCATCTGCCATCAACCAGGGCTAAGAATAGCTGCTTTCAGCTATTTGTGAATTGATTGTCTTGTTTCGCAACTCGGTCTTCTGCAATCGAAAGAGGCAGGAAATGATTTTGTTTCGAATCTGCGGTTTGATCATTTCTGTCACAATTGTTGAAAGAAAGCTCTGGTTTCCAATGAATGTTGCATAAACTTGCATCATTTCTTAAGTCAAACTAACAAACCTGCCCTGCGGTCTAAAAAGGATAAAATGGATTTGTATCTATGTGTGTAAGCTTATGATAACAACTTGTCATCGCTGTGCTTAACTAGGAACCCTCCGCGAAGTCAGCTTCATAAGTGTTATATCAGCTTCCATACCACAACTTGAAAACGTTCAGTCTTTCGACAGAAAGTGACTGTAGCAGCAAGCTTACTGATGTCTCTGCGTTCGTTGTCACCACATCGCACACGACAATCTATCGAGAGACTCGAACCTCGCTCACATTACACGTGAACCGCATTTGCTACTTTCGCGGGGTTAACGTGAAAGTAAACGCGCCTCGCTTGGTCGCTGCTCATGCTATACAACAAAGAAAAGATCTAAACACACTTCAATTTGGTACTGCACCTCACAAAGCTAGGCATAAGTCGCCAACAACCCGTTTTTCATAAATCTTCAACTATGCAACAAAGCTCTGCAAAATGAACTGGAAAAACCTAACAATGAAATATATTTGAAAAATGCAGAAGTGGGTTACTCTATGAGCAGAGCTGTCGAGGCGAAAATAAAGAATCAATTTGTGAATGATCAATTTTTAAACTGAAGCGGCTGAGAAGATGGACCTGAAGGAAAGTGGAATTAACATAGAGTATATAGAAATCCTGTCAAAGTTTAATTCTAGCGATTCTAGAATTTAAAAAATAACATATCCAAGAACAAAAAATGCTCAAACGCAGCAGATTACGGGGGTAGTGTATGCTGGTCCGCAGAGGCATTACTAAAAAGGAACCAACACAGAAGCAACGCATCAGCAAACATTGCTTTCGCTCATCAGCACACAGAAGCGTTACGCAATGGGAAAAAATGAAGATTTGTGAAAAGCGTCGGATATCTGAAACGAACGGACAAAAAATTTGGTTGAAGATGTATATCGTTGAACAAACACATACAAATGTTTCTAATCAAGGCATGAGATGTCCTGACGAAAGGAGCACCTTGATGTTGGCCAACACCTGCATTTTCCGGGATGTAACGCAAAATTTGACAAGCGTTGCTGTGAACTACAGTATGCGCGCTCGTTTAATATCAGACTTTGTGTACCTGCTGGCTGCCATGCAGTATAGGTACACGAAACAAATTATTTTGAATTGCTGTTGAGCAGTGAGGGAAGGTTCCTCTGAGCCTGTTCACTGAACAGTAAAGTAATTTCACTCGCCTGTGGATGCCATACCGTCGCAGGCCCGTACCCAGGTTTTAAGGTTTGCGAGGGGGATCAAAATAAATTTTGGGGGATAAGAGTGCAGGCCTGTAGCCATGATCACAACACAATTTGGGGGCACAAAAAATTTGGGGGGCCATTGTCCCCGAATGCCCCCCGTAGCTACAGGCCTGCACTGTCGTCCTTCGATGAAGCGCATGAAGCAGGAAACCGATATATTTAAAGCGCTCATGAAACTCAACACGTGCACAATTTAGATAAACATTCGGTGCTGCACGTTGTTTATAGTTTTTAGAAAGAATAACCACACCAAATTTTTTAGCTTTCAACGACATAGCCACAACAGTAATGAGAAGGCGTTGAAAATCACTAACACTGTGGATGGACCAAACACACATGTCATCAGCAAACAGTAAGTGATTCACAAATGTATTTGCAACAGTACATCCCGCTGTATTTGAGCCCAGCTGAGCTGAGAGCTCATCAAGGCAAGCATGGAATCGATGTGCATTCAAAACTCCCCCCAAGCCTTAACCCGTTGGTTACAGTGAAAGGGTCAGAAAAGCAAGTTCCCCACTTCACTTGCATGATCTGGCTATTACACCAACTCATCAACATTCTTGCTATTCACGTAAGTACATTTCGCCTACTTAGTTTTTACAGTAGAACAGCAGGTTGAGCTTAGGTCTGCGCTTTGGTCTTACCTTGAAACGCTGAAAACAATATGGGGTGTCTTTGATAACATAATATGCCAGTCTATTTCAGCAAAACCATACACATATCTTCACCACGTTAAGGCTTAAAGTCAAACTAATTATAAACAGTGGTGGCAACAATGGTAAAATACACAATAAAATGTGATGTAATGTAATCGAATAGATTGGATATAATTGTTGCAAGAGAAACATTACAAGCATCACTTACGTGACGTTAAATTATTTTTATAAATAGGTACAACACAGTTTTCGTGCATTCTTGTGTGGAATTTCGGCATGCATTGACAGAACTAGACATTGACAGAACTAGAAACATATAGGCTACTTTTAACTATTTCGCAAAAAACTATTTTTTTGTTTAGCAAAGTTATCATGAAATACAAATCGGAGTGGAAGTGCATCTTTCAAGTTACCCAAAATCATAAGATTTGTTCTAATTATGACATGAACAGATGTTCTAATTTGTTCTAAAATTGTGACAAATCTTATAATTATGACATATTATATACGAATTGATGCTTCACAACCGATTAATATAAATATTTTATGTGTTTCGTTATTTGATTGTATTATTATATATTTACGTGTTCCCTGTTCAAAAGTTAATTCCGGAAAACGCGTTATGTTAGTGATGTCTGAAGCGAGTCTTGAAATTCTTTATCAACAGAAATAGCAAGCGCCATTATGTCAAATTTCTGCACTCACGTGGTTGTCACAGTTTCGCGCACTTCCGTGAAAAAATACATGACATGAGTGGAATGTTCAACTGCATAAAGAATCAAAACACGAAAAGGGTCAATGAATATGTTGATCGGAAAAAGGAGCATCCTGATCGAGCTACACCTCAGCGCAGCAGCCTAGCAAAACGTGTTTCATGTCACAAAGGCCACCGGTGCAGGAAACAATACTCAGCAATTCCACTGGCGACTACTGAAAGACCTGTCAGAGCGACCAGCAGTTACCGGAAACGCGCCTTCCTGATTGCCGCCGACGTATACGCGCTAAAACCATGATCATAATTACTTGCGAAATGAGCAATAATCCCATGACTTGTCATCGCACCAGCTCGCACAAATCCTCCACTGCAATTGATCATGACAACCTTGAAACACGGAACAATCCAACAAAGTCTATCACAGCTCAAAGGACTTCAATGATTCGAATGCAAAACACTGCTGCATCTCAGCTTTCCAGAATGTAACGAGAGCTCTGCAAGTTCCGATCAGGTTGATCAATTAAACCACAAGATAAACTGGTGAGCAACCTTCACAGAATTCAACCAGCAAGTAAATGCCGCCAATCCTATGACTTTATATACGGTATGGATTAAACTGGACGGTGTAGGATTGATGATCCATGTAAAATCGCTAGTTAAAATTCAAAATACATTATGCTTGCACTTGAAGAAGCGCAATTGCAAAGTTGTACACCTTTCGTACATTGCCTATCGGAAGCGGATTGTTGTTGAGCCTATTTTGAGAATCAGACTGCCGATGATCGCCTGCACAGGGCTAGGATGAATGGGGCAAAAAGTTCAGCACTTTTTTGATTTTGGTTTTGAGTGGACTTGCCTTGCAATCAAAGACCCCGTTGTAGGATAACTTTAATTTTTCTGCCTTGAATATTGTGTCATGATTTGCCAAATCAAGCCATTCAACGAACCTTTAATTTGGAAATAAGTTTTTCTTAAATAAAAGAAAACTAAACACATGTCTGTTTTACACAACCGCTAGCTTTAGCCGCAAGGCCTCACACCCTATAGCAGGGGTGGGGAACCTATTTATTATCACGGGCCGCATGAACTGTGCATTATCGCTGGCGGGCCGCAATATCAATTGAGTTTATCCTCAAATTCTACCTTCATCTGACTATGAGGAAGAGTGACTTCTCTTGGTTTGCTAAGTACTTGCTTATCATGAGCTTCTTTTTGACACGATGTTGTACTCTAACTTGGGTAATGAAAATTATGTTGCGGGCCATATCAAATGTTCACGCGGGCCGCAGGTTCCCGCCCCTGCCCTATAGTTACCCCGATCGTGGAAAAATGCTTTCAATTCAAAGTTTCAAACCGGAAAGAGTTCGAAACGCGATGGGATGTCTGTTTCTGCGGACAGGGCCACGACGGACCTCTAAAGTAGGGCTTCTCAAACTTTTTTGTTCTACGACCCCATTTTATAAAAGGTGTTTCTATGCGACCTTCATGGATAGTCTAGAAATGACACCTGTAAAGGTCTCATTACGAATCTCAATAGGCATTTTTGTCTATTGCGAAATCATACATATATACACAATCCACGAAAGTAAATATGCAGTAATGAAACTATTATGTAATGGAAACAGTAAGGCGAAAAAAAATTAACATGGAAACAATTCATGTTGCAGAAACTTATCAAGCACAACTAATGGGAACTTATGGAATGGATGCACTTGATAATTTTTACACAGATCATCCATTCGTAGATTGATATAAGACAACGCAGGACGAAGGACATTCTTAACATTTTTCAAAAAGGATAGGTTTTTGGACTTGATGATTATCAATTTTGAGCATACCGTTGCACGCAAATATCTTTGTAAATGTCTAAGGAGTTTATAAATGGCTACATCAAAAATGACGGAGCATTCATTTCTTGTTCTTATCCAAAAATGGCATCAACTCTGTTTTGAAAATTCCAGTAGCAAACGTTTGTCGCTTAAATCCGCAAACTCATCCTAGGCATGGCAGGTGTGCGGCTTCCTGAAACTTCAATTGTGTATGGTTTGTGGATCAAACGTTTCCTGTATCAAAGCACAAAGTGCATCTGAAACTGTGTAAGAAGCTTTTGACTAAACCTACTCTGTGTGTTCTCAAAGTAGTTAGCCTAGCTAGCCCCGAGACTAGACCTAAAGTTCTAAACACAAACGTGTCGGAATGAATGCAATAAGGTCAGTATTGGTCAGTACCTTAAAAAAACATGACGTAACAACGCATGGCTTGTGCTTGGTTGATTAATCATTTGATAGCTCAGGCAGACATCCTAATAAACAACTAACGGCATAAAGCTCGATATTGTCCGTAAAAGTGCAGTAGAAATAGATTCACTGCAGGCCTATTTTTAATTCTTTTGCAAAGTTAACAAAAATTGTTATATCTGATTTGTGAAGACAATTTGTTTCGCAACCCCAAACAGGGTCACGACCCATAGTTTAAGAAGTCCTGCTTGCTCTAAAACACCGTGGTAGTCATGCGGCACTGTGAACGTCAAAACTGTCTCATTTTTACGTTTCGTAACATAATATTTTGCGAGTTTAGTGATTTGGGGGTGATTCAATCGTTCAATTATTGGTCGGCGACCCGAACCGTCAATATCGCACGTCATCAAAATTTTGATGGATCTATTTCAAACCGATTTTGAATTGTAAACGAAACAGAAACTGTCCAGACGCCAAAGACAAACAGGCGATTAGTCAGCAAATTTTCATCAGTCTCGAATAAACGCTTGTCAGTTCACGCCTGCATTGCAACATCGTGACTCGGTAAGTTGCTTGGCGATCTTACGTGATCGTGAAGATAAAGATATTGCCTCCAAAATCGCATTTTGTCGTAAACACGTATTCTTGCAACTCAGTCTCCAGCAACGCACGATGTGTATCCACTGCTAGCGTGAGGTTGATTTACAGCAGTTAGAAAGCAACGCCGTTAACATCCAACTTGGGCTTGACTTTCATGTCAGATCCTTTTCTGCTGATCGAACAGGGAACATTTCACAGTAGTAATCTGATGTTTTTCAGATTACCCAACATTATTGTTAGGTTTGTCTCTAGAAGAACCAGAAACAATATTTATAAAGAAAGAAGGAAATTGAAAAGTAATGCTCCAAGAAAACCTAACTCTG
>JGI24021J15306_10010208_pt1 | contig 11640 bp, 10 predicted proteins | sample Ectturendosymbi1_FD_15306 | JGI IMG/M metagenome (IMG submission 15306)
ACAACTTTTGAACCCGAAACCCCAGCAGGTCATCCAAAGTATCAAAAGACTCGGATTGTAGCCTAGTTTCCAGTAAAAACTTCAGTGAAATACTACCACCTTATGGTTGGCGCCCAGGGCCAGGCAAAGTGGTCCAAGGTGGCCTAAAAGCCCTCCACTTATGACGTCACTCACAAAAAAACCGCATCCCCCAGGCAAAAAAATTTTTTTTTGAGTGCAGACTAGAAGACTTGCCGTGTCTTTTGAGACTTTTATCGGGTCTGTAGAGCATACCGCACCGAAGAAATTCCCGCGCAAAGCCACATGCGTTTAGGCGTTTTTTTTTAAATCCCCGAATCCTAGCGGACGCCAAACAGTTAATGTTTTTGCATATCATCAAAACTATCACTGAAACCCTTAATGAAACTGAATCTTTTGCTGCGCGTGAGAACACTGTGCTTAAGTCAAAGAAAGACCCCCAAATATTACAATACTTTGCGTAAAAAATGCATTTACAGTTCAATGACCTTTACGCATTGGGAGTTAAAGATGACCAAGAAACATAGTCTTGTTTAAGTGAAAATGAAGAATTTAGCCAGAGAATAAAAATAAACATGAAAGAGCAGAGCAAAAAAATTCTTTATTGTTTTTTTTCTACAACTGTCTTTAGTGTTTGGAGGCGATCAATAAATCTTTCGATTAAGTTGCAGTGGATTAGATGCAGTGAGATATCTATTCCATCCACAAAAGTTTAGTTTGTAATAGGAAGACTTAATAACCATACATGTCCAAACAAAGTTTGGAAGGCCAATGTGAACACAAAATCACACCAACCCTGTGTTGGGCCATGCTGATCAAACTAGCATGGGATCAGAAAAACTAGGTTCTGCCTTCAACAAGCATCACTGCTTGCAGCCAAGATGTGGCAGTAAAGCACAACCTGTCCAAGCAACAACTAGCTAATGTCCCAGCTAATGATGAGCCATCAAAAAATTTACACAAGCAGTCAATGCTGACAACATCTGAAATTGTGCAACAGTTTAGCCCACTAATTTCAAATATCATCACTTCATACAATTTTCCAACAGACTGTTTTTCATTTTCAAGAATTTGAACATGATGATCACCCCCTCACTCTCACAGACAAAGAACAAATATCATATTCACTTTAACTTGCATGAAATCACATCAATCAAAGTAAAAAAAAACTACACATACACATAAAGTTTCACAAAAAAAGGAACATACCTTGTTTCTCCCAGAATTTAACTTTGAAACATCAAAGTTTTGTGACTTGCATTCACTATTTGCTAGCCGCTTTTGCACTGAGTGTTCTACATCTGCATGAACACTTCTACGACTTCTAGAAAAATCTTTTTCAAATGTTTGAGTGTATGTGGCACATGGAGTGAAAACATGGATCACAAGTAAAAACAGAAATGACAAGCAAAACCATCTACCACATGACAGTAACATTTTGTGGCCTGTAACAACAAAAAGAAGTGATATAAAAGCCAATAATAGTAGCAGTACACATGGTGTAACCAAAACATACACCAAATGGAAACGCCTATGAAGTGGGAGAAAAAAAATTGAAATTTATTGATTTGGAATGCAAAGTGTTTGATCTTAATTTTCATTAACATTTTAAAATAAGGCAATTGTCAGGCTACTATGCTTTGTTGGTTTTTAACTTTCAGAGAATTGTTAGTCTAAAAATGTACCAAACAAAATATATATATACTAGTTTTTACTGAATTCCAAGAAGCCAATATCTTCCTAAGAATTTATTGAAAACTGTAATGAAAAAGTCGCACACCACAAAAACAACAAAAATGGTTATTGTAAGACAATTTCTTGCTTTATTCATTTTTTTATCTTATGAGTAAAAAATTAGGGACTATATACTAATTACCAACGAAGTAAATTTATCAAAGCTGTTGTCTAACTAATTCAAGTTGCAAATTCATCACTGGAGGGTGAACCAATGATGTTGATTTTAGCATCTTGCCCAAAGGTGACTTCATTTGCTGGTGATCCAAGAGATAGTTGCTCAATCAGATTAATGGCACTGCGCTTTCAACACTGTCTGCACAGCAAAGTTTACACTTTTTTGACGTGAAATATGCAATTATGTAATACAAATCAACAAATGAAACAAAATTTCTATGTGAATATCCAGTTTATAAACCAGACTATTTTCTTCACACAACAATATTTTTGGTTTGGGATTCTAGAATCCTATTTGATAAAGCACTGTGTGCATTTAAGCAACGTGTGATTAACCGGAGCCATCTACACAACAAAAATGAACTGAACAAGCATAATCTATCTGTTAGCAAGCGTGTTTGACAACTGCATACCGAAGTTGTGCAACCAATATATATTTCAGCATCTGGAATTACAACTTGAACTCCAGCTAATGACTGGACGCGAATTTGAGTTCTATTGCACTCAAGACTTTTACTCGACTCCAATGACGAACTGAAGACTTTCAATTGCTTCTTGGTGGCAGTTACCCAATTCTGCTCCAAATGGTTTAAGGCTTGGCATTACTCATACTCCCCATAATCACAGTTAAGGTGAAACCTACTGGCTTCTAAGGTGTTAAGCACCACACATTCACCATCAATGAGCAAATCACTGCACTCACAAGCTACTTTTATGACACAGACACTACAGCAGAGCAATAGTTAATTACTGTGTTCTTTTTCCCACCAGGTTCATTTGCCCAACAGTAACATTGCTTTTGAGTATGCGAAATATTTTGGCAAGCATAGGTTCACTTTTGACAGAACTTCACAGGCTACAAATTTTGGTTTTGAAGGCTATTTTAATCTATGGGCCTTAATTTGTTCATCACTGCACTGAACCAAATCATACAAAAGTAAATTTTTTTAGCAAGTTAAATATTTCAGTATTGCACTTCATGCCTCATTGAAGCATGACAATGACATTCAAGCACAAGGAAAGTGGATTTACTAATGGTATTTGAATGTTCGGAAGGAGCTTTGCTCTGTGCTAAACTATAGTAAAAATTTTGTCAAGTACTTTGTTGTGTTTAAATATTAACAATTAAGGTATTCCGCAATGTGAAGACACTGATCATGCTCATGTTATTTTTAGAACAGGCCGGTGGGCGGTAGCATAGCCAGCCCGAAATTTTGGGGGCCAAATATTTTGACTTACAGTGAGCAACAAGCCAACAGTTATTTGTTTTGAACAACACCTTTCAAAACAAAAAACAACAAGAAATGCTAGAAATTAGGGGCCACGACTCCTCTTGCCTCCTCTCCTGGCTACACCTATGCCCACATATGACAAACTTGGTCCTTCCGGGTGACCTGTTGCTGCAGGCACCACGTTGGTGACCACTAGTCTAGTACATCATACATTAGATTGTAAGAAAATGTACATGGCCATCGCCTGGGATAAGATTACCCATTCTGTAAAGAGATTTGATGCCTTGACCCACAGTGCACTTGTTTAGCATATTTTTATAAATTTAGTATTTCACTCTATTCAAACATACAGGGAGCTTTTCAGATGTCTTAATTTTTTACCCATAACATAACAATAGTGTCTAAACAACTGTATCCATTTTTCGCTTTCAAAGGACTAAAAAATCCATCCAGCTTTGAAAACAGTATCAACTTTATACCAGACATTAAGTGAGTTGTTGACATTAGCAGCACCATGAACGTGATTGAGTTGGAAGTTTCCATTCCTGCTGTGTGAGGTGTCATCAAGTTCGCTCTCACCATGGTTTTTTTTTTGCTTTGATAGTACAGATGATGTCTNCAATGCTATGACATATAATTATATGTTTTCACAATCTTTCTTCGATGTGCTTTGATGTACTTTCTTAAAAACTTTTGAAAACCAGAGACAGGTCTAGATTTACATTTAGGGTTTTGAACTGTGGTTAATGTTTAGAGTTAAGGTCAATGTTTAGGGTTAGGACTTAGGGTTTTACCGCCAGTTTAATTCTTTTGAACAGCTTTTGAACAGAAGCAATTGACACATAAGAATTAGTCAGATATTTCACACAGGTCAGCAATTTTTCCTTGATACGTTTTTTTAGTTCTTCTAATGCGAAAACAGGTTACAGTCGTTTAGTCATTGCCTAAAATAACACTTTCACATGAAAATTTAAAACTGTAGTTGTTGATGGGCATTCTTTTATTGATGGGCATTCTTTAACACTTCCGCTGCTGGCGTACGAATATATTGTACTTGGAAATCTGGCATGAGTCAAGCATAAATCATGTGTTTTAGCAACAGCATAACTCCACAGCCAATTGCACTAGAAAGCTGTTCAAGCCCTCAAAAGACTCAGCAAGTCTTTGAGTCTGTAATGAAAAAAAAATTTAAATTTGGGTTTCAGATTTTTTGTGAGTGATGTCATAAGGGTGGTAGGTTTGTGGCCATTTTGGCTCATGTTACCTGGTAGGAACCAACCACTAGATGGAAGTATTTCACTGAAGTTTTCATTGGAAACTAGGCTAGAATCCAAGTCTTTATCAACTTTCTAGCGTTTCTGGTTTAACAGTTGTGATCTAAAATAAACAATTATCGAATTATGAGCTTAATTATTTTGTTGTTTTTAGGTCATAACACTGGAACCTGAACCCCCAGCAAGTTATCCAAAGTATCAAAGACTCAGATTTTAGCCTAGTTTCCAATAAAAACTTGAGCGAAATACTACCATCTAGTGGTTTGGCCCTAGGACCAGATGAAACGATTCAAAAAGGCCTAAAACTACTGCACTTATGACGTCACTCACAAAAAATCCAAAACCAAAAACTCTTTTTCATTGCAGACTCGAAGACTTGCCGAGTCTTTTGAGGGCTTAAGCAACTCTCTAGCACAATCCGCTGAGGAGTTATGCCTTTGCTAAGACACATGGCTTATGCTTGATTCATGCCTGATTTCTGAAATCAATCGGCAGCTAAGATGTTAAAAAGCAGTGTCTATACTGCCTTCAGCAGCAAAAGCACTACAGGAGCTGTTTGCCATTCACTGAGCCAGGTTGGTTATACTGGTCACTAGACAAGGACATTACACATGGATTAGTGTATTGTCCTTGTCCTGTGACCTATAACCCTAACCTAAACCCTAACCCTGAACGCCAACCCTAACCCCAGAGCTAAATCCTAACCTTTAACACTAACCCTAATCCAGGGGTTCCCAACCTGGGGTACATGTACCCTAGGAGTACATTTAAGGTTAGCAAAGGTAAGGGAAAATACATTTACCATATTTATTCGATTGCTAGCCGCCCTTGATTGTAAGTCACATGACATGGCGTTAAAACATTAACGTAAGCCGCCCTTGATGGTATGCTGCACTTGAACACAGGTTACCTAAGCCTCTAAGATATGTTCAATAAGTACAATACTAGCATGTTTCGTGTTTAATTAGCAACCTTGGTAATGATGCTTCACCACTACAATTGCTATCTGTTAATTGTAATCTTTCCTGTGATAGATGTGCGCTTGATGATGAAGAGAACAGAATGCAAAAAGAGAGTTTGATCAATAAAACAAAGCCAAGGAAAGACGGGATGTCATCTAGACCTTTCAATATGCTAAAAAAGAATGCAAGCCAGCATCGATTGTAAGCTCCACGAAATGATGAAAAAAACTTCATAATTTGCGACTTACAATTTAATTAATACAGTATATATATAATATGTATTTCCAACTAGTTGTACACTTATTAATGAATATTCATTTAAAAAATCATTGCCTTTATAGTTCTAAAAATCTATAGTTATATTAAAAATTCAGTGGATTTTTGTTATTTTGCTAAGCTTTTTTGTCATACAAATTTTTGAGGGTACATGCTTGTCTGTGAAAATGCTGAAGGGGTACATGGTCAAAGAAAGGTTGGGAACACCTGCCCTAATCGAAAACTGTCAACCTAAAATGCAAAGCCGTGTGTGGTTTTCAAAACTTTGAGAAGTTATATAAAAAGTGCTCCCAACAAAAATGTCATTTCTATTGGCAAAGCCAAAGCAGCAATGGTGGGAGCCGAACCGATGAAGACTTGCAGAGCAGGCATAGACACTTCCCACTTGACCAGGTTCATCACACAGTTAGTGTCACAAACTAAGCCTTATATGTAGACAAAGCTGGATATAGTCCAAATGGCAAAATACCCCCAGCAGAGCTTTTGCTGCTGGTGGCAAAATAGACTATCTTTTTAACATCTGCAAGCAAATACAGTTGAGTGGGGTACATTTATCTGACTTTTCTTTGGCGTATCTGTCTTAATCTTTCATGATTTCATAATTTATGATCTTCTTTATCATGCACTTTGTTTGGCTGTTACTTTTCTTTAATGTGTAATTTGTGCATGCCATATTCACAAAATTTCTTGTGATATCTTCTTTGCTTATATTGTCTGTTGTCAACCATATTTTAAATAAGCTGTCAATTGCATTTGAATGAGGTCTGCATGGGTTGTTTTTAAATTAATTAAACGTATATACTCAAGTGTGTAAAGTATTTGGGGATGGGCAACTAGGAATGATGAATTCAAAGGATTCAAATCCATAACTACCTGAATTCAATTATGCTAATTTAAACCAGGTAATACACTAATAAGATTTGGTTTACATCTTTCACAATGTCAGCATTATACTTGCTTCCACCACGTAGAAAGTGTGCATACACAGACATTTTTTCAGTCCACCGTGTGCGTTTTGTTTGAGACATGAACAAGTGCAAGCATTTGGTGGGTGAACACATGCATTTGCCAGTGATGGAATGCATTGTTTCTTGCATATTGGAATATCAGTTGCAGTTGCTTTGTTAATGTGTCAGTTAGACAAAATACCTGGAAAAAAAACTCTTTAATGTTTGGTAAGATCTTTTGATAAAGTTGCAGTGTGCAAGCACTAAACACAAAATGAGTTACACAAGCACAGGAGGCCTTTTGAAACACATAAATGGCAAAACATGTTTTTGTGGATCTTAGTGATCAGACAAGTTCAGGTGATGAAATAAGCAGGTGTATGTCAGATTTGAAACCTGCAATGAAGCAGCAAATATTGATGTCATTTATGACAACTCAAGTGGTAAACCCTGCATGTTCAAAAACAATCACTGAATTGATTTAAACACCATAGCCAGTGATCTGAGGCTGATAGGTTTAGGTGAAAACTCCAAAAAGCTATTCATTGATTTGGCACCAGGCTATGAAATACCTGGCTGTCAAACAACTACAACAAATATAGAAAAAAGTTTCTAAGCTACAAAGTGGAGATGACGAAACTTTTATCGCATGTCAAGTGTGTTTCATCTTCATGAATATCACTAAACTTTCACTGTATTAAGCTTGTGGTTTAACATTGTGAAGTGGTGTTGCTTATGCAATAAATTATTCTACGTATGTTGATTATAATTGTTAGCGCTGAATTTGGGAATGCGAGTTGAAGTTGTATGATCCTCCTCAGTTCTTCAGTAGACAGCCTTTTGTTGAAGTAAAATGGAATCAGAACTGGAGTTCAACAGCAAAACAAGTACTACTACTACATGATGTTGAAAATCATAAGAAAACTACACGAGCAGCCATAAACACAGATATATACACCGTCCTCAAAAGTGATAAAGCATTCAACAACAAGCTGAAGAAAACCAACAAACACGTGCACTTTGGAAAACGCCTGTTACCAAACAAATAACAGTAAGTTAGGTAACGTAACGATTCTCATTGCTACCTCTACAATTACAGCAACTAAACAGTTATCTGTTCTGATGAACTTACTTTCACATTATCTCAGAAAAAACTCCACAGATCCTAACAAAATTTTACAATCGAAAACCTTCAAAATTTAAAAAATTCGTGAAAATCTACCCCAAAAAAAAGTGAAAAAAGGTTTCTCAGATAGGGCCCAGGCTGGTCAGATCTAAGTCTTGCAAGAGGGGCCAAATCTACGCTAAAAAAAGCCAAAAGGCCAAACGAAAATTTTGGAGACAACAAGTGTTATTTGGGACCAAATTTCTGAAATCTGACCCCAAAAAGGCCAACCTAGTAACCCTGACCACTACTACCAAAACCAAAGTCACCAAGCTGAGAGCCAAACCAAAAACTATCAGCACAGTAGACATTAAACGTATCCACTACGCTACAACGTCAGTGGCGTTTGAGTGACAAACTCAGAGTTTTATTCGAACCGCATCACAATCACATGCAAGGCATATCCGTAGTCACTACCAACCTTAGGTTTAGGGCAGGAGTGCACAACCTGCAGCTAGATGTGGCTTTTGATAAAAATTGATACGGCCATGCACATGATTATGTAATTTAAAATATAAAGTTGTAGTGGTTGTGCATTATTAAAAGGCAGTGTCTATTTTGCTGCCAACATGGCAGCAGCAAAAGGCTTGGTAGAAAGAAAGTAAATATAACTAAAAGAAAAACCTACAACCAAACCCTAACCTTAAACGTAGCCTTAAGGTAGCCCTAATCCTAACCTAAGCCTAACCTAACCCTAACCTATCCCTAACACTAAGCTAACCTAATGCTAACCTAACACTAAGCTAACCTAATGCTAAGCTAACACTAACCCGACCCTAACCTAACACTAAGCTAACGCTAACCTTACTGTAATTTCAACCTAACCCTAATCCTAACCTAACATTACTAACCCTTAAGGTAACACCTACGCGGAGCCTAGAAAAAAGCAAGAAAAAAAAGGAAAGTCGACAAAGCAAGAGTCGAACTGCCAACCATTGGCATAGCAGCCGGAACATCTAGCCATTTACACCATGAGCAGGACAGCGTGTTCCTGACAAGTGACCTTTTTCTTTGTATTGCGTCATGCCACAAGACCGAGGCGAATGTTCGATTGCTGGCACATTAATAGCTTCAGCCAATCTGTTGCCACCAACATGATCTTGGCAGTAAAATAGACACTACCTTATTAGGCCTATCAAAAACTAAACTCTTGTCTGCTGCATTGTATCAGTACACATAACACAGTACTTAGTTTAGTACTAAGTAGAAAGCAAAGAAGGTCAAACAAACGTGTGGAAGAAGGGTAGGCCCAGTGTGTAAAAGCAGAACAGAAGCAATGCAAAATATTAATATATTTTGAACTCACTGGACTGGCAGGGCATCATAAAAGTAAATGCAATGCAAATGTAGCCGGCAATACCGAAAAGGTTGTGCAGCCCTGGTGTAGGGTTTAGGCTAGGCCTGTAGGCCTAGATAGGTTTAAAACTTTAATTAAAAGCGTTTGGTTTACGTTGAAAAGTTTACTTTAGCTAAGGTTTGGGGGTTAGTTTAAGGGTTTAGGTTTTACATTTATTACGTTTCTACCAAGCCTACTGCACTCTTGTCGCACGTTACTGTCACATTACAGGTGGCGGACGGATATGGAATAAGGTTTCAAATATAGAAGGTCCACAGGCAGAACTAACTAGCCATTGCCTTTTAAGTTTACTCCACAACTTTGTTAAAAACAACTAAGTGGAAAGTCGAAAAAAGACAGCCTAATTTGTAGCAGTAAATGAAGAATAATCATTAGTTTCCCATGAAAACAACAGCTTTAAGAACAACTCTAGTCTATAGAGTTTCATGTGAGTTCCCCACATGAAACTCTAGTCTATAGAGTTTCATGTGAGTTCCCCACATGAACCCAGCTAAACTGCATCATCACAATTAAATCATGTGACCTTGCTAACAATTGCAGTGCGGCTGCTCACACTCAGGAGTCGAATTACATTTCCAAGGAGATGCGACGTTCGTACACTGACTGACCAATTTACACCGTGCGACAGATGAAGAGAGTGTGAAATTTTTCAGTCGGAGTGCAACCTTGTTCCAAAAAAATTTAATCCGATTAATGGCAATGGTTAATTATTTCATATGACTCAGCCAACAAGCTGATGCACCACAAAAAGGTATCGCACTAAGTACACCAATTATCAGCGAACATTAAAGCAAATGAAAACACAATGGCACAATAACTTCTTTTTTTGAGTCAGTTATTCCCACCACTGCATGGCCGCACTAGATCTCGGGGCAGGTGTCGAGCAGCCATTCTCATCGTCCAGAACCATCAGGCCGTGCAGTCCACGAGGAGGTCGATGGATTGGACATTGAAGGACAATATGGTTGACGGTTTGTTCTTCTGCGCCACACTCACAGGCCGCAGAGCAGGCTATAACCCATTTGTACAAAGAAAAGCAGAAAAGCTCGACGCCGGTGCGGAGGTATTTAAATCGGACCCAGGCTCTTTTTGGGAGGGTCATTCCAGGTGGTTACCGGTGTCAGGAATGAAAATGCGGAGACTTGTAGGCAGGGTCCCAACATGGGAAGTGCCGCCCAAGGGCGAGTCGAAAAGTGCCGCCCCCCTAACTTCAGGTTCATTCATGAAAGACCATTTGCTATTCCTTTTTTCACCAAAAGTGCCGCCCCCCCGAAAAGTGCCGCCCTGGGGCATTGCCCCCCTACTTGTTGGGGCCCTGCTTGTGGGGTTGTCCACCCGCTGTGCATTCCATTGGTGATCTGCCCAATGCGCCACACGTAGGGTGGCCAGATGGCCGGTATTTCACTGGCCTGGCCGGTATTTTACTGTTGATTTAGCAGAGGCTGGTAGGAAGCCGGTTTTTTGAAAATCTGTGCCTGAAGCCGGTATTTTGAAAATGAAATCATTGGAGTAATTCCAAAAAGAACTATCACAGAACTTTTCAAATTATAAATGAGTCTAGTAGTGAAACGTGTCAGAGAAGTTCTTTCAGCAAAGTTCACTAATGTCCAAAATGCAGCAAATTAATATTACTTGTAACTTAACAATACCCCATCGCTGTTTCTCTGTTCCTTTATTTAGTCATATTTATAATACTCCTTCGTCTTAAACATGATCTAAATGAGCATTTCTTTGCCAATTAACCGTGAACCCAGCACGGGTGATGTTGTTGTCTGAACTACGACAAGCTATTGCAGAAAACAGATAGACATTATTATTTAACATCTGAAAAAAACACATGTCAGGGGGAGGAGGAGAATGACCACACGGTCTTCGAGTCATCCTACTCCGCAAAATAAAAGTCGAACTGCACAGAATGCGAGCCATAATCTACAGAATTCTATACATATACAGTAGAACTCGTCTAATCCGTCATCGTTTAATTCGTCAATTCGCTTAATTCGTTACGTTTTCGTCGGTCCCGGCAAAATCCGTATCTTTTGTGTACATTTCTGTTCGTCTAATTCGCCATCATCTAATTCGTCAATTTGCTCAATTCGTCACCTCTTTCTATCCCTGAGAAGCGTTTTGTTCATCTAATTCGTCATTTGCAGTTTCACTTTTGATGTCTAAGCGGCAAGTACGTGTGGGAATTGGATCTTTATCTGAGAATTGTCGCACCTCGCAATTTGGTTATCGAATTTATACACGAGGTGCGAATCGTGACTCGACTGCTCATTGAGAGAACGCGGAAAAGTTTATTAAAGATTTAAAAGGTGCTTGATTAAATGGAGGAGTCCAGATAGAGCAGAGTAATTAATTGTTGTATTCAACCATAATTAATTGTTGTATTCAACCATAACATTTTTGCGATGACTCAGATCGCACGTTGTGGGTTGAAGTATAATCCTAGTGGCGTTGTTGCGTCCTTTCAATAAGCCTTTATTGTACGATAATTA